>Ga0187893_10004377_pt1 | contig 26988 bp, 21 predicted proteins | sample MA1701074metaG_FD_139574 | JGI IMG/M metagenome (GOLD analysis project Ga0187893, IMG submission 139574) | White microbial mat communities from a basaltic lava cave in the Kipuka Kanohina Cave System on the Island of Hawaii, USA - MA170107-4 metaG ... | reverse complement strand
TTCGTCACGACCAAGCCGCACGGTACGGGCCTGGGCCTCGCCATCTGCCGCGGCATCGCGGATGCGCATCACGCCCGACTCACCGTGCGCAACAATATCGGGCGCCCGGGTTGCACGTTCACCGTGGAGTTCCCAATGCCCTCGGCCCGTCCGGCCCGCGTCGCTCCGTGAAGACCGTACTCCTCGTCTCGGTGAGCGACAGCCTTCGCCCGCGGCTCATGCGGGGCCTGGAGGACTCGTACTCCGTCTTCACCGCCGCCTCCGACGAGGAAGCGCTGCGGACCCTTCGTCTCACCCAGATGGAGCTGATCGTCAAGGAGGCCGCGCCGCCCTACAAAACCCTCGCGTCGTTCATCTCGAGCGTCCGACATATCTGCCCGGCCGCGGTCGTCGTGTGCGTGCTCGCGCCGGGAAGCGGGGCGTCCGACGACGAGAGCGCCGGCGAGTCCGCCGACTTCGTGCTGCTCGAGCCCTTCACCGGCCGTCAGCTACAGGGCCTGCTCCGGCAGGCTGGTGAGAAGCTCGGACTGCTCCAGGAGCTGGCCGCTCTCCGCGGGTCGCGGCGACCCGGCGCGGGAGGCGCCCTGGAGGAGCTCGGGCCGAGCGCGCAGTCGTCCTCGCACGCGCTGACCCAGATGGCGAAGGAGTTCGCGAAGGCACTCGCGGCCGGCTTCGATCTGCCGCGCGTGCTCGATCAGTTCCTCGACGGCGTGGCGGAGCTCGCGCGCCCGAGCCGGTCGGCCATCCTCCTGGCCGACCCGGAGACGCGGCACTATCGGGTAGGCGCCTACCGCGGCCTCGCGCCGCACGTGGTGGACTCGCTCACGCTGTCCGCGGACAGCGGGCTGCCGCTGTGGCTGGCGACGGAGGGTCGACTCATCCAGATCGAGGAGGCGCAGAGCCGCTCGGCGGATCCGGCGGCGCGCGAGATCGCCCGGGAGCTCGCGGTGCTGCAGTCGGTGGTGGCCATTCCCCTCAGCGCGCACGGCGAGCTGGTCGGCATCCTCACGCTGGGCCAGCGCATCACCGGCGGCGGCTACGGCCGTGACGAGACCGAGACCCTGTTCGGCCTCGGCACTCACCTGGCCACCGCGATCCGCGATATCCGCGTGCACCACCTGCTCCAGTACGAGAAGGAGTTCAACGAGCGGATCCTCGCCCGCATGTCGAGCGGCGTCATCACCATCGATCCCGACCAGAAGGTCGTGGCCATCAACGGGCGCGCGTCGGAGATCCTGGGCATGCCGACGCGCGAGGTGCTGCACCGGGACCTGCGCGTACTCCCCTCGCCGCTCGGGGACATGCTCTTCGAGGCCCTCTCCAAGAGCCGGTCCGTGACGCGGGTCGAGGTGCAGCTCGCCCTACGCAACCTGCCCCTCGAGGTCTCCACCTATCCGGTCATGGGTGACCGCACCGAGCCGATGGGGGCGGTGCTGGTGTTCGAGGATATGACCGCGCAGCGGCAGCTCGCGCAGGAGCGGCGCGGCGCCGAGCAGCTCCAGCTCCTCACCCAGGTAGTGGCCCGGATCGCCGACGAGATCAAGAATCCGCTCGTCTCCATCAACGCGTTCATGGAGCTGATCGGCGAGCGCTACGACGACGCCACCTTCCGCAACCAGTTCTCGTCCGTCGTCGGCCGGGACGTGCGGCGGCTCGTGCAGATCTTCGACAAGCTCGCCGCGCTCGTCAATGACGGGGACTACAAGCGCGAGACCCTGGATCTGCGGCAGGTCGCGGAGGAGTGCCTGGCCGAGCTGGGCGCGCAGGCCCTTCCCGCCGGCAACGGCGGGGCGCGACTGCTCACCTTCACCGACGAGTCCACCCAGAAGCACGTAACCGCCAACTTGTCGCACGAGGGCGCGTCATTCCTGGTCCGGGGGGATCACGGGATGTTCAAGAAGGCGATGTCGTATCTGGTCTGGTACCTCCTGCGCAAGACGCCGACCCCCGAGGCCAGGATCTCGGTGTCGATCTCCCACCTGGCCAGCGAGGATCGGATTCGGCTCACGGTGGCCTCGCGCAGCGCGGAGGTGCGGGTCGAGGAGCTGCAGGCCATCTTCGATCCGATCCAGGTGGTCCAGGAAAACCTGATCGACGTGGGCCCGAGCGTGAGCCAACGTATTCTCGAGAGCCAGGGCGGCCGGCTCGAGGCCAAACAGGGCCGAGGCGAGGTCAGCTTCACCGCCTCTCTCCCAGCGGCGGGGCAGCCATGAACGACCGTCCGAAGGTGCTGGTGGTCGACGATGAGATGGGGCCGCGAGAGTCCCTCCGCATGATCCTCAAGCCGCGCTACGAGATCGCGGTCGCGGACAGCGGCGAGGCCGCGCTCAAGACGCTCGGCACGTTCCACCCCGACCTGATCTTTATGGACATCAAGATGCCGCAGATGGACGGCATCGAGCTGCTCCGGCGCATCAAGGGGGCCGACCCGAGCATCGAGGTCGTGATGATCACGGCCTACGCCTCGCTCGAGACCGTGAAGAATGCCCTCACCCATGGGGCCTTCGAGTACCTGATCAAGCCCTTCAGCCGCCAGGATCTGGAAGAGACGGCGCGGCGGGCGCTGGCTCGCCGGCAGACCGAGCTCGGCACGCGCAACCAGCTGACGACCCTGGTCGATGAGATGCGCACGCTGGCCACCAAGACGCGGAGCCTGGAGGAAGAGGCCCGGCGCGAGCAGGTCGAGCAATCTCTGCGGGTCACCCAGCTCTCGATCCTGCGGGAGATCTCCCGCAGCCTGCTCGGCCAGCTCGATATCCGCCAGCTCACCACCGCAATCACCGAGCAGCTCAAGGACGCGCTCGGCTACGACGAGGCGACGGTCCGGCTGGGCGCGGCCCCTCCCGCGGATGGCCCCGGGGAGGCCCGCATCGTGTGCCCGATCCGCGACGACGGCAACACGCTCGGCTACCTCCTGGTGGCCAACCACGCCGCCACCCGTCCCATCGATCCGCGGGAGCGCGAGCTGCTCGAGATGCTCTCGGACTATCTGGCCGTCGCCATCCGCAACTCGCGGCTGTACGGCGAGGTCGCGGAGACCAAGCAATACCTGGAGCAGCTGATCCGGTCGGCCGGTGACGCGATCATCTCGGTGGACGGCGAGGGTAATATCCGCGGGTGGAACCCCGCCGCCGAGCGGATCTTCGGGCTCTCCGCGCGCCAGGCGGTGGGGCAGGCCTTCGCGAGCCTCCTGCCCCCGGAGCTGTACCGCGCGGCCCGGGCCGCGCTCTCGCGGGAGAATCCGGTGCGCGCATTCGACGTCGCCACCAAGCGCGCGGACGGGCGGTCGCAGAACCTGGCCGTCACCCTCTCCTTCCTCGCCGAGCGCGAGGGCGCGCTCGACGGCATGCTCGCCATCGTGCGCGACATGACCACGCAGCGCGAGATCGAGGCGCAGATGCACCAGTCCGAGCGGCTCACCGCGCTCGGGCAGATGGCGGGCGGCATCGCGCACGACTTCAACAACCTGCTGCAGGCCATTCTCGGCTATGCGCAGCTCATGGCGCGGAGCCCCGGCAACACGGACGTGGTTCGGCGCGGGCTCGATGTGATCGAGAAGGCGGCCAACGGCGGGGCCGAGACCGTCCGGCGCATCCAGAAGTTCGCGCGCCTGCGGCCGGATGAGCCGTTCGTGTCGATGGATCTCAACCAGGTCGTCCGGGACTCGTTGGCCATCACCCGGCCGCGCTGGGATGAGAAGAAGGTCAAGGGCGGGGTGCCGCTACAGCTCGAGCTGGAGCTCGGGCCGGTGCCGGTGGTGATGGGACGCCCGGCCGAGCTGAACGAGGTCATCACCAACCTGGTCCTCAACGCGATCGACGCGATGCCCAAAGGCGGCACCCTCCGAATCCGCACGCGGCTCGGCGACCACCGCCACGCCGTCATCACGGTGGCCGACACCGGCATGGGCATGACCGATGAGGTGCGCAAGCGGGTGTTCGATCCCTTCTTCACGACCAAGGGGGAGGAGGGCACGGGCCTCGGCCTCTCGGTCTCCCATTCCATCGTCGAGAGGCACGGCGGCGACCTGCGGGTGGACAGCCGGCCCGGCGAGGGCACCACCTTCACCATCACGCTCCCCATCGGCATGAGTCCGACCGGCGCGAGCACGGTGGGCGGGGACGCGGGGGGCGAGCGGAAGGGGCGCATCCTGCTCGTGGACAATGATCCCCAGGTCCTGTCCATCCTGGGCGAGATGCTGAAGGATGCGGGCCACCACGTGCTGCCGGTTCCGAGCGGACCCGAAGCCCTCCGCGTCTTTGTTCCGAGCGGCTTCGATCTCGTCATCACCAACGTGGGGATGCCGGAGATGAGCGGCTGGGACGTGGCCGAGAGGCTGCGCGGGGGGGACCCGCACGTGCCCGTCATCTTCATCACGGGCTGGGGCCTGCAGGAGGAAGACCAGGCGCGCTGCCGGCGGCTCGGTATCTCGGCCCTGCTCTTCAAGCCGGTGCCGCCGCAGGAGCTGCACCGCACCGTGCAGGTGGCGCTCGCCACGCGCACGCGGTAGGTGTGAGCGACCAGAAGTAGTCCAGAAGCTGGGCGCATTCCGACTGAGCAGGGTCGTCGGGAGGCTGCGGCCGCCTCTTCCTCCAGGGTAACGACGTGCGGCAAAGCTCGACGAGCCTACGTCCTGATCGGCGCGGGACATTGGAGACGGCGAGCTGGCGGAGGGTGCGCCATGGACCGTAGAGCCTTTCTCTCCGCAGTGACGGGCGGCCTTCTAACCGCGCCGCTCGCCGCCGAGGCGCAGCAGGCGAAGATCTCGCGCCTTGGTGTACTTCTCTTCGGCACCCCTGACACCGATGCCTTCCCCGCGATCCGTCGGGGGTTAGTCGCGCTGGGGTATGTCGAGGGACGGAACATCCTCTTCGAGCATCGCTACGCGGAGGGGAGACCCGAGCGGCTCCCAGACCTGGCGAGCGACCTCGTCCGCTCGAAGCCCGACTTGATCATCGCGGCCGGCGGCGATGTCGCACCGTTTGCCAAGCGGGCCACCGGGACCATACCGATCGTGATGATCACGAGCGCCGATCCGGTTCAAGGCGGTCTCGTCGCCAGCCTCGCGCGTCCCGGTGGCAACGTGACGGGCGTGACGTTCGTATCGTCAGACTTGGCGGGCAAGCGTCTGCAGTTTCTCAAGGAAGCGGCACCCGGCGTGACGCGGGTCGCGGTTCTCTGGAACCCGGACCATCCTGACGATGAGTTCCCGATGACGCTGGCTGCGGGCCGCTCGTTGGGGGTGCAGGTCCAGTCGCTCGAGGTGCGGGGGCGGGACGACTTCGCCGGCGCCTTTGCGGCTGCGAACCGAGAACGGATGGAGGCGGTTATCGTGGTTTCCTCGAGGCTGATGACATTGAACCGGGCCCGGATACTGGACCTTGCGGCCCAGAACCGTTTGCTGCTCGTGTCCGGCTGGGGCCCATGGGCAGCGGAGGGTGGACTCCTGAGCTACGGGCCCGATCTTGACGCTGTGATCCGCAGCTCGGCCACCTACGTCGACCGAATCCTCAAAGGCGCAAGGCCGGCCGACATCCCCGTCGAGCAACCCACCAAGTTCCAGTTGGTCATCAACCTCAAAACCGCCAAGGCGCTCGGCCTGACGATCCCGCCGTCGCTGCTGCTGCGGGCGGATCAGGTGATCGAATGATGGACTGGCGAGACCCGGGTGCAGGGTCGCCCGAGTCTTAGCGGATCGCGCATTTCCAACCCGTGGCCCATTCGGTTGCGGAACCAATTGGCCTCGCTCGCCTGGTGACGAACATCATCGGACGGTTCGCGTCGCCAGCGGATGCAGCACGTCGAGCGCCCAGCCCACGTCCAGGCGTTCCCCCAGCCACTCGGCAAGTCCCGTGCGCGCATGGAGCCGGAGCCTCTCCGCGACATGCCGTGCCCGGAGCGCAGCCACCGGATCGGCGGGCACCGTAGCCGGCGCCGGCATCTCGGGTAACGGCCGGCCATCCGGCCGTCGGAACTGGAGCACGCCGTCGGGCAATCGCTCGAGCTGGTAGCCCTCTTCGTGAACCGCGCGGTGATGGCGATGGCAGAGGACAACGAGGTTCGACAGCGTGGTCGGGCCGCCTTGCGCCCAGTGCCGCACGTGATGCCCCTGCCCGAACCGTACGGTACAGCCCGGAAAGCGGCAAGTCCGCTCCCGATGCTGCAGCGCCCGCCGCAGCGCCGTGGGAATCGTCCGCGGTCGAGCCCCGACTTCCACCACCCGCCCGTCCTCGTCGTGCCGCATCACGACCCGGCTCGCGTCGCACGCCAGCCGCTGCGACGTTCCCGCGGAAACGTGGCTCCCCTCTTCCAGCACGGATTGGCCGGGTTGCTCCGGATCCGCCAGCACGGCGGCGTCGACGTGGACCACCACCTGATACCGTTCCCCGGGCGCCCCGGGATCGAGCTCGTGATGCAGCACCGTCTCCGCCAGCAGGGCCAGCGCGTCCGCCTGCTGCTGCGGCCGGCTCGGGGCCTCCGCGGCGGGGTCGGCGGCCGGCAGGACGGCCTCACTGGCGCGGCGCCGTTGGTAGAGCGTCTCGCGGGCCGCGTCGAGGGCCCGCAGGAGCAGCGCGCCTACTTCGGGTGTCAGACGCCCGCGGAGCACCACCGTGCCGTCCTCATCCGACGTGCAGCGCCCGGCCCGCGTGCTGGCGTGCGGCTTCGCGCGCTTCGGCCTGCCGATCCACGCGGCGCCAACCCCGGACGATCCGCTCGACGTGGGCCGCCGTGCCCGCGCGCCCCACCGCGAGCAGTCGGGCCTCGGTCTCCGGGGTGGCCACGCGGGTCAAGGCGCGCACCTTGGCGTAGGAGAGCTCGCCGCACGCCAGCGCCTCAGCGAGTGCCGGCAGCGTCCGGAGGGCGCGCGCTACCCGGACTCGCTCCCAGGCGGCGCCCGGGTCGAGCCCCACGCGCCAGGACAGCCACGCCGCGCACGAGCGGAAGCCGGTGTTCCAGCCCCCGCGGGCGTCGAACTCACGGATGAGGTCCAGCAGCCTGGCGGTCGCCGCCTCAAGGTGAGCCGAGATCTCGGCGATCTCGTCCCCCAGGCGATCCAGCTCCGCGAAGGGGTGCGACGTGGGCTGCAACATGGCGGGAAGATCCGGCCGGCGGGTCTGCATGGCGAGTCCCCCTTTCTGCTGGGACGACTTTATACCCCGCTGTCGGCACTCTCTGGGAACACCCAGGGCCCGCGAACGCGGGACGCACCATGATCGCTGGTGTCCGCTTGCGTGAGCGCGCATCACGCGCCAGATGCGAGGCGCAGAACCGGCATTCCCTGCGCGCATCCGACACCACGGCGAGGCTCCCGCGAATCCCCGTCAAGCGGAAAGTGCAGGTGCCTCCGAGTCGCTGGGAGCGTGCCGTACGACCACCCCTCACCCTGCCCTCTCCCCTGAGGGGAGAGGGGTATAGGGTGGGGACGACCCTTACAAGACCCTTACACGCGCTCGATGATGGTGGCGATGCCCTGCCCGAAGCCGATGCACATCGTCTGCAGGCCGTAGCGCTTCTTGGTGCGCTCCAGCTCGTGCAGGAGCGTGGTCATCAGCTTGCCGCCCGAGCAGCCGAGCGGATGCCCCAGCGCGATGGCGCCGCCGTTGACGTTGACGCGGCTCATGTCCGGGTGCAGCTCGCGCTCCCAGGCCAGCACCACCGAGGCGAAGGCCTCGTTGATCTCGAACAGATCGATCTGGTCGAGCTTCATCCCCGCCTTCTTGAGCACGCGCTGGGTGGCCGGGATGGGGCCGGTGAGCATGATGGTGGGGTCCACCCCGGCCAGCGAGGTGGCCACGATGCGCGCGCGGGGGGTGAGCCCGAGGGCCTTGGCGCGCGCCTCCGACATGATCAGCAGCGCGGCGGCCCCGTCCGAGATCTGCGAGGAGTTGGCGGCGGTCACGACGCCGTCCGGCTTGAACGACGGCGCCAGTGACGCCATCTTCTCCCGGTTCACGGGCACCCGTACCCCCTCGTCGATGTCGAAGACGCTGCCGTCCGGCAGGGTGATCGGCACGATCTCACGCTTGAAGCGGCCCTCCGCGATGGCCCGGCCCGCGCGCTCGTGGCTCCGGGCCGCGAACTCGTCCAGCTCCTCGCGCTTGATGCCCCACTGCTCGGCCACCATCTCGGCAGAAAGGCCCTGCGGAATGATGTTGTAGAGCGCCTGCAGCCGCGGCGAGAGCGGGCCGTCGCCGGGCCCGACGCCATTGGAGCCCATGGGCACCCGGCTCATGTTCTCGACGCCCCCCGCGACCACGCACTCGTACTGGCCGGACATCACGCCCATGGCCGCGAAGTTGGCCGCCTGCTGGCCGGAGCCGCACATCCGGTCGAGGGTGGTCCCGCAGACGTCCACCGGGAAGCCCGCGATCAGGGCGGCGTTGCGGGCGATGTTGAACCCCTGCTCGCCCACCTGGTCCACGCAGCCCATCACCACGTCCTCGACCTCGCTCGGGTCGATCTCGACGCGCGCGACCAGCGCCTTGAGCGTATCGGCCAGCAGGTCGTCCGGGCGGACCCCGGCCAGCCTGCCATTCTTCTTGCCGACGGCGGTACGAACCGCCCCGACGATCACCGCATTCTGCATGCCTGCCTCCTCGAGAAGCTCATGTGGACTGAACGCGTATTCATCCTAGCAGGTCCGCCCAGGGTCAGGAAGTCCGGCGCTTGACCAGGTCGGCGAGCTTGCAGAAGGCGCAGACCGCCCCGGTGGTCACCTGGCCGCAGGAGGTGCACTCCTGGAGCACCACGTCCTCCACGCGCTCGAAGGCCGGCCGGGCTTTCTCAAGGAAGCCGAAGAGGAAGTTGTGCTTGGCGCCCGGGGAGGCCTCCTCGAGGCGGTTCAGCACCTCCTTGTGAGCGATCGAGGTGGCGCCCTTGGCGAAGGGGCACTCCTCCACGATGTAGTCGATCCCCCGCAGGAAAGCGTAGGCGGCGGTCTCGAGCTCGGACAGGCGGTAGAGCGGCTTGACGCGCCGGACGAGCTTCGGGTGCGTGGAGGCCAGGGCCGGCGACTGCCGCGGCAGGGCGTCGGTCTGCCAGTGCATCACCGAGCCGAACAGCGTCGCCGCCTCGTCGTCGAGGTTGTGGCCGGTGGCCACCACCGGGTAGCCGTGCTCGAGCGCCGCGCGATTCATCAGGTACCGCTTCGAGAGGCCGCAGGCCGAGCAGGTCGGGCGCCGGGTGGCCTGCTGAACGACGGGAATCGGGGCGCCCACCGCCTCCGCGACCCGCTCGATGTGAAGGGCCTGGCCGCGCGCGGCCGCGAACGCCTCGCACTTGGCCTTGGACTCCTTCGAGTAGTCGAAGATGCCCAGGTCGAGGTAGAGGCCGGCGGTCTGGTAGCCCTCCTCGATCAGCACATCCCAGAGGGCCAGCGAGTCCTTGCCCCCCGAGACGGCCACCATGATCGTCTCCTCCCGGCCGAACATGCGGTGGCGGTGGACAGCCTCCGCCACCTGCTTGCGAAAGAACTCGATGAAGTGGGGCGAGCAGAAGGCCGCGTTGTGGCGCCGCAGCTCGAGCGCGGCGGTGCCCCCGCACTTGCGGCACTTCACCGCGTGTCTCCACTGCCGCCCGACATCACCGGGCGCACCTCGAGCACGTCATCGCCGCCCACCATCGCGTCGCTCGTCAGCAGCTCGTTGTCGCGGATGACCAGGACCGTGCTCGGCAGGATGTCCAGCTCGACGAGGAGATCCTTCACGCGACGCTTGCCATCGACGGCGATCTCGCGCCGGGGGTTCCGGAGAATGACCTTCATGAAGCAGGGAACCCTTTCGCGGCCTTCACACCGCGGAGCTGCTTGAGATGGTCGGTCTCGTGGCGCACGTGCATCAGCCACCACTGGGCCAGGTCCATCTCGCCCAGCGGGTGCCGCCACCTGAGCCCGCGGGGGTCGACGGTGGCCATCCGCTCCACGGACACCCGGCTTCGCCCGCGGATGGCCCTGAGGTCGGCGATCAGCCGCTCCAGCGGATGGCCGCGCTCCGGGTAGATGACCTCCGGCGCCTTGGCCGGGCCGGGAGGCGGGGGCGGCAGCGGCGCGAAGCCCGTGAGGTCGGCCGGAAACGGTGGCATGGGCTGCGGGGCTTCCTTGAGGAGCTTCGAGGTGAGCTTACCCGTCCCCACCTCGGCCAGCGTCAGATGGTGGAGGATCTCGCCGACCGACCACTCCTGATCGGCGGGCCGCCAATCGGCCTGCGCCTGGCTGAGCCCCTCCACCTCCTGGAGGAGCTGGGCGCGCACACTCTCCATATCGTTCCACAGGGCTTCGACCGGGGCCGGCAACGGCATCGCGGGTTCCTCCCGGACCACATGATACAACCGGATCATGAACGAGCCCACCCGTCCCCGCTCCCCCGGCGCCACCGCGTGGTCGCGTACCCCCTGGCGCACGACATCGACCCGACCCGTCTACGAGAACCGCTGGATCTCGGTGCGAGAGGACATGGTCGAGCTGCCCGACGGAAGCCGCACGCTGTACGGCGTCGTCGAGTGCAGCGAGTGTGTCGGCGTCCTCCCGTTCCTCGACCGCGATACCGTGCTGCTGGTGGGGCAGTACCGGTACGTGGCGCGCGACTTCTTCTGGGAGATTCCCACCGGCGGCCAGGCCGGCGACGAGAGCCTGATCCAGGCGGCGCAGCGCGAGCTCAGCGAGGAGGCTGGCTACGAGGCCGGCCGCCTCGTCGAGCTCGGCGACTTCCACACCTCCAAGAGCATCTTGCGCGAGGTGGCCCACCTCTACGTGGCCGAGAACCCGCGTCCCGCCTCGCGGCCCCCCGATCACACCGAGTTCATCGAGCGGCGCGCGTTCCCCTTCCCCGAGGTGCTCGCGATGGTGGAGCGGGGAGAGATCAAGGACGCGATGACCATCATCGCGGTCCTGCGCGCGGCCCGCCGCCGCGCGTAGCTGGCCGCGGGGGGTCAGGTCTTGAATTACGACATTTCTGGTGCGCGGCGACTGGCCTCTCGGGCTGGAAATGTCGTAATTCAAGACCTGACCCCATCAGGACTTGCCGAGGAGGTACACCTCGCCGCTGGGGGCGGGTAGGCCGCCCGCTGGCTCCAGCGTCACCGCGAAGGCACTCACGGCCGCCACACCGTGGAGCGGGCGCACCGAGAGGCTGCCCGTCCCCGAGGCATCGACGCTGAACACGCCAGCGGAGACGGGCGCGTTGCTGCCCGCGATGGCCCAGAGCTGATAGGCCTTGCCCTCGGGCGGCGCGGGCAGGCCGGTGGCCACGAACACGCCGCCGGCCTGCGGGTGCCACATCATGCGGGCGCGGGCGCCCGGCGCCGGCGGCAGGCCGGCGAGGGCGACCACCTGGGTGGCGGGATCCCGCAGGATGCCGATGACCGCCTGCTGCCTCCGCAGCTCGGCCTTGAGCTGATCGGCGTCGCGGGCCAGGGCGTCGAGCCGCTTCTCGTAGGTCGCCGACACGGTCCACCCCACCACGACGGCGGCCAGGCCGGCGGCCATGGCGCCGCTCAGCACGACCGGCCAGATAGCAGAGCGCCGGCGCGACAGCGGGCGCACCGGAGCGGGCGCGCGGGCCGCGGGCGGCGCGGCGGCGATGCGCTCCATGAGCGCGGCCTTCACCGCGGGGGGCGGCGTCTCGGGGGCCGCGGCGGCCAGACCCGCCAGCGTGTCCTCGAAGTCGCGCAGCGCGGCCAGCACCTCGGCGTCTCCCGCCCGCAGCCGCGCCTCGAAGCGCGCGCGCTCCGCGCCCTCGAGCCCGCCCAGGGCGTACGCCGCCGCCAGCTCGCTGATCTCTTCCCGCGTCATGTCGCCGACACCCTTTCCCCTCTCAGCGCGCCGCGCAGGCGCTCCAGGCCGAGCCGGGCCCGGGTCTTCACCGTGCCCAGCGGCTCGCCGAGCCGCGTCGCGATCTCCGACTGGGTCAGCCCCTCGAAGAACGCCAGCTCGATCACGCGCCGCTGCGCCTCCGGCAGCTGCGCCAGCGCGGTCTGGACCAGGCCGCGCTCTTCGGCCACCACGGCCGGGTTCTCGGCCGGCGCGTCCTCCGCCCGCGCGATGGACTCGTCGACCGGAGCCACGAAGGTCCTATCTCTTCTACGCATGGACCGCAGCCGATCGATTGCCCGCGTCTTGGCTCGCATGACGAGCCAGGCCTCCGGGCTGCCCCGCTTCGGATCGTACTGGGGCGCCTCCTGCCAGACCTGCCAGAAGACTTCCTGGAGCACCTCGGCGGCCGCCTCGGGATCGCGAAGCACGCGCCGGATCAGGCCGAACGCCATGGGGGCGGCCAGGTCGTAGAAGCGGCTGAACGCGTCGCGGTCCCCGCTGGCGATACGGGCGATGAGCGCGGGGAAGGTCTCCGATCCGGGTACGGCGGGGGGCATGCCCTTCAATCAGTACCAGCGGGGGCGAGCCCGGTCAACAAATCCGCGCGCGCGGCCTCGTCCGTTGACTCGATAGAGCCTGCGCGGGAATCACTCGCTCGCGCGCCGCACCACTCGCCGCGCTTTCAGCTCGTAGCGGGGCAGGCTCTGCCCCGGCACCGGCACCGCCTCCACGCGGATCCCGAGGTCCACGCGGACCGCCTCCTGCACCGCGGCCACCACCGGCGCGGCATTGCCGTTGACCTCGAGCAGCAAGCGCACCTCGTCGAGATGGCCCCGGCGGTACACCTCGATCAGGAACTCATCGACGGCGGCGAAGCGCCGCACGATGCCCTCGAGCGCGGAGGGGAAGAGGTTGACCCCGCGCACGATGAGCATGTCGTCGACCCGCCCGAGGATGCCGCCCTCCAGGCGCAGGAAGGTGCGGCCGCACTCGCACGGTGTCCTGGCCACGCGCACCCGGTCGCCCGTCCGGTACCGCAGGAGCGGCGAGCCGAGGCGGCCCAGGTTGGACAGGACCAGCTCGCCGTCGTCCGCGGCGCGGCCGGTGGCCGGGTCGATCACCTCCACGATGAACTCGGTCTCGTTGACGTGCAGGCCGCCCTGGGCCGCGCATTCGAAGCCGTAGGCGCCCATCTCGGTCATGCCCGCGTGATCGTACGCGCGCGCGCCCCAGGATTCCTCGATGCGGGCCCGCACCGCCGGGATGCCGGCCCCCGGCTCGCCGGCGTGCACGGTGGCGCGCACGCCCAGGCGGTCGAGCGCCACCCCGCGCTCGCGCGCGACCTCGGCCAGGTGCAATGCGTAGGAGGGCGTGCAGCAGAGCGCGGTGGCGCCGAGCGCCTGCATAGCGGCTAACCGCTGCGCGGAGTCCTGGCCGCCGCCCGGGATCGCGAGCGCCCCGAGGGCGCGGGCGCCCTCGAAGCCGGCCCAGAAACCCACGAAGAGCCCGAACGAGAACGGGAAGAACACGCGGTCCCCCGGGCCCAGGCCAGCCGCGCGCAGTACGAAGGTCCAGCAGCGGGCCCACCACTCCCAGGACTCCTGGGTGTCGAGCCAGCGCAGCGGCGTGCCGGTGGTGCCGGAGGTCTGGTGCACCCGCACGTAGCGCTCCATGGGATACGACAGGTTGGTCCCGAAGGGTGGATTGACCGCCTGGTCCTCGACCAACTCACTTTTCTGGGTGAGCGGCAACCGCCAAAAGTCGTCCCACCTCTGCAGATCCTGTGGCCCTTCCAGGCCAACCCGCTTCCACTGATTGGTGATGAACCGGTTCCCCGGGACCACAGCCCCCGTCACGGCGGTGAGCCGCGCCCACTGGTACGCCCGAAGCGCTTCTACATCGAGAGTCTCCAGATGCCGCTCCAAGAACATTGCCATTGGTCGCAGCATCGAACGATGGCACGAGGCGCAGCTATTGCGCAAGGCGCCTGTCCAGGGACGCTCAGGGAGGGCACTCTTCATCGCGGCCGCGAGCCTGGCGCGCACCCGCACGGGCTCGCTTTTCTTGACGAGCCAGTTGTCCGGGGGCTAAGCTCCGCCCAATCGCTTCGCGGTCACGCTACGCCAGCGAGTGGAGGTTGCGGATGCCGTGTGCGGAGTGCCAGCAGGAGAACCCGGCTGGCGCCAAGTTCTGCGGGGAGTGCGGGGCTCGTCTTGCTCCAGCGTGTACAGGCTGCGGAACACCATACCGCCCCGACCAGAAGTTCTGCTGGGCGTGCGGTACGCGACTCGCGGCGACCACGTCCACCACCACGGCCGGCCCCCCGGACCGCCACATCCCCCGCCACCTCGCCGAGAGAATCCTCACCTCGAAAGCCGCGCTCGAAGGCGAGCGGAAGCAAGTGACGATCCTGTTCGCGGATCTCAAGGGATCCACGGAGCTCCTCGCCGACCGTGATCCAGAAGAGTCACGGAAGCTCCTGGATCCGGTGCTCGACCAGATGATGGAGGCCGTTCACTACTACGAGGGCACGGTCAACCAGGTGATGGGCGACGGGATCATGGCGCTCTTCGGCGCGCCGCTGGCGCACGAGGACCATGCGGTGCGCGGCTGTTACGCGGCCCTGCGGATGCAGGAAACCGTGAAGCGGTACGCGGAAGAGGTCGTCAAGTCCGTCGGCGTGCCGATCCACATCCGCGTCGGGCTCAACTCCGGCGAAGTGGTCGTGCGGTCCATCGGGAACGACCTGCACATGGACTACACCGCCGTGGGCCAGACGACCCATCTCGCGGCCCGGATGGAGCAGACGGCCCTGCCGGGCACGGTCCTCATCCCCGGGACCATGCTGAGCCTCACCCGCGACGCCGTCGCGGTGAGCCCTCTCGGCCCGCGGTCGATGAAGGGTCTCGCGACGCCGATCGAGGTCTACGAGGTGACCGGGGCGAGCACGACGGGCTCGCGCCGGCAGGCCGCGACCGCTCGAGACTTCACGCGCTTCGTGGGGCGGCACGCCGAGATGGCGACGCTGCAGCAGGCCCTCGAGCGCGCCGCCGCGGGACACGGGCAGGTCGTGGCGATCGCCGCCGAGCCGGGGGTGGGCAAGTCGCGGCTGATCCGCGAATTCCTGCACTCGGACGCGGCGCAGGGCTGGCGCATCCTGGAGGCCATCGGCGTCTCCTCCGGGAAGACCACCGCGTACCTGCCGCTCGTCGAGCTGCTCCGGACCTATTTCCAGATCGACGTGCGCGACGACCAGCGCGCGATCCGCGACCGGGTCACGGCCCATCTCGACACGCTGCAGGAGAATGCCTGGCCCACCGCGCCCGCCCTCCTCCAGGTGCTCGACGCGCCGGCGGACGATCCGCAGTGGCAGCAGCTCGATCCCCTCCGCCGCCGCCAGCACATGCTGGACTCGCTGCGCCGCCTGCTCCTGCGCGAGAGCCGCATCCAGCCGCTGCTCCTGGTCTTCGACAGCCTGCACTGGATGGATTCCGAGACCCACGCCTTCCTCGACGCCCTCGTCCAGGGCCTGGCCGGCGCGCGGATCTTCCTCCTCGTCACCCACCGCCCCGAGTATCAGCACCCCTGGGCGGAGGCGAGCCACTACACCGGGCTCCTCCTGAAGCCGCTGCCCCCCGACAACGCCGAGCAGCTCCTGGATCCGCTGCTCGGCAGCGACCCCAGCCTCCAGGCGCTCAAGGGCTGGCTGATCAGCCGGACGGAGGGCAACCCCTTCTTCATCCAGGAGAGCATCCGGACGCTCGTCGAGACCCAGGCGCTCACGGGCGAGCGTGGCGCGTACCGGCTGGTCAAGCCCATCCAGAGCATCCAGCTGCCGGCCACGATCCACGCGGTCCTGGCCCCACGCATCGATCGCCTGCCGCCGGAGGCGAAGCGCCTGCTGCAGGCGGCCTCCGTCATCGGCAAGGACGTGCCGCTGGTGCTGCTCCAGGCCATCGCCAACACGTCGGAGGACGAGGTCCGGCGCAACCTCGCCATCCTCCAGGCCGGCGATTTCCTCCACGAGCTGCGACTTTTCCCGAGCATGGAGTACACGTTCCGCCACACGCTGACCCAGGAGGTCGCCCACGATACCGTCCTCAGGGAGCGGCGCCGGGCGCTGCACGCGCAGGTGATGGAAGCGCTGGAGCAGCTGGACGCGGACCGCCCGGGCGATCAGGTGGAGTCCCTTGCCCACCACGCGCTGCGCGGCGAGGTGTGGCGCAAGGCCGTGCTGTATCTCCGCCAGGCCGGCGCCAAGGCCGCCGCGCGCGGGGCCAATCGTGAGGCGGTGGGCTTCCTCGAGCAGGCGCTGGCGGCCCTCTCCCACCTCCCGGAGAGCGCGGAGCGGACCGAGCAGGCCATCGATCTGCGGCTCGATCTGCGGCCGCCGGTGCTCCAGATGGGACAGCTCGAGCGCGTGCTCTCCCTGTCGCAGGAGGCCGAGGCCCTGGCGCAGCAGCTCGGGGACGAGCGGCGCCTGGCGCGCGTCTACAGCTACCTGGTCAACTACCACTACCTCAAGGGCGAGCCCGACCTGGCCATCGAGTACGGCGAGCGTTGCCTGCGGATCGGGGAGGCCGTCCAGGACAGGTCAGTGCAAGCCCTGGCGCGCGGTTACCTGGGCTACTGCTATCACGCCCAGGGAAAGTTCCGGGAGGCCGAGCGCGTGCTGCGGCAGAATCTCGACGCGCTCGGCGCGACGCCGGCCGACGACGTGACCATCCAGAACCGCATCTCGTTCGTGACGTCGGCGGCGTGGGTGGCGTTCACCTGTGCGGACCTGGGCGATTTTGATGCCGCGATCGAGTACCTCGACCAGGCATCCCGGGCCGCGAAGGCCAGCGGGCATCCTTTTGCGCAGGCGATCGCGCAGACTCTGGCCGGTCTCGTCCATCTCCGGCGTGGTCAGCTCGAGGAGGCCCTCCCGCTCCTCGAGCAGAGCGTGGCCGCCTGCCGCGAGAAGGGGCTGGACGTCTGGCGCCCCATCCCGGCCTCGCTGCTCGGGCTCACCCGGGTGCGGCTGGGCCAGGTTGCCGAGGGACTCGCGCTGCTCGAGGAGAGCGTGAGCCGCACGGAGGCGCTCGGGGTCCAGGCCTACCGGGCCCTCTGGACCGCCCAGCTCGCCGAAGGCCTCCTGGCCGCGGGGCAGATCGAGCGCGCCCGAGCCGCCGTGCAACGGGTGCTGGAGCTGGCCCTCGCGCACAAGGAGCGCGGCCATCACGCGCGGGGCCTCAAGCTCCTCGGCGATGTCATGGTCGCGGCGAGCCCCGCCGATCCCGGCGCGGCGGAAGAGAGCTACCGGCAGGCCCTCGCGCTGGCCGACGAGCTCGCGATGCGCCCGCTCACCGCCCAGACGCTCCTCGGCCTCGGCCAGCTCTACCAGAGGACGGGTCGGCCGGCCCAGGCCGCGGACCGTCTCGCCGACGCCTTGCTCCTGCTGCATGACATGGGCATGCGGCCCTGGCTGTCGAGCACCCTCGACGTGCTTCAGACCATCGGTCACCTGTTCGTCGTGGCCCGATCGAAGCCCGCGCTCTACGACGATCTCAAGCGCGAGCTCGGCGGGCGCCCGGTCAGTATCATCCTGGATCGCCGCGAGGGAGAGCGCCGGCGACGCATGCAGCCGGAGGCGCCAGAGCGACGCGTCCGTGACCGGCGGCGTCAGGCGGCGTTCGACGAGACCCTGCGGGTGCGCGGCTTCGCCGTCGTGGTGAGCGCTACCTGAGGAGGGCCTGGAACAGCGTCGACTTCACGCCGGGCTGGCCGAGGAGCGCCCGGATGAGCTCCCCGTGCCAGTTGAAGCGCGCGGTGTGCCGGATGACGCCTTGCACGTCCTCCGACGCGAGCGCCTCCAGGAGCCTCTCCAGGTCGCGGTCGGTCAGCCGGGCAAACAGACGGCGGACACAGCTCGAGATCCACAGGTGCGGACCGAGGCGGGCCCGCCAGCGCCCCTCGTAGGCGCGGAGGTCGCCGGCCTCGAGGCGGTCGCGTCGCAGGGTCTCGGTCAGCGTCTCGGCCGCGAGCAGGCCCGAGAGCAGGCTGTAGAAGATGCCGCCACCCGTCGTCGGCTTGGTCAGACCCGCGGCATCCCCCACCGTGAGGATGCGATGGCCGTAGCTCCGCGTGGCCGGTGTGAGGGGCAACAATCGCCGGACGGGAATCCCCGGAGGCGAGCCGAGGCGCTCGGTCACGCCGGGCGTGGCAAGGAGCCCTTCCAGGCGCTGCTCGGCATCGCCGCGAGCGACCACGCCGACCTTCATCCTGGGCCGCTCACCACGGCTCAGTGGCACCGTCCAGCCGAAGCCTTCCGGGGCAACCTCCCGACCGAGGTAGAGCTCGACCATCGAGGAGGCCTCGCTCGTGTCTACCTCGAGCTGGGCCGAGTGGAGGAAGAGCGACGGGAGCTCGAGCCCGAGCTGGCGCTGCAGCCCGTACCCGACCCCGCTCGCGAGAATGCACACCCGCGCGCTCAGGACCCCGGGCGGGCCCTCGATCTGCATGCTTCGGGGCTCCGCGCGGAGGAGCTCCGCCCTGAACCCGGTCCTGATGTCGACGCCGGCGCGCTCAGCGGCGGCGCCAAGCTCGCGGTCGAACTCCCCACGATCGATGACGGCGATCCCCTCACCGTTGGAGGCGAAGGGGAAGACCCGGCCCGCTGGCGAGTGGACCAGGCAGACGGTCGGACGATTGAGGACCAGGCTCTCCGGGATCTTGAAGAGGTCCGACAGCTCGTCCGAGACGATCCCGGTGCAGTGTGTCGGCGCCCCGAGCGTCTCGTGCTCCTCGACGAGGACGACGTCGAAGCCCTCCTCGGCCAGGAGCAGAGCCGAGTAGAGGCCGGCCGGTCCACCGCCCACCACGACGACGTCGAGCATGCGGGCCCGATTCTAGCGGAAGAGCACGAAAATTTGCGCGATTTCCGTGGGTGCACGCCCGGCGCTGCCATGGGCGCCCCGGAGCCCGGCGCCCCGCCCCACGAGCCGATGGCGCAGCGGGTTTGGCGGGCCGCACGAATCTCGTGATATCGTCATGATATCACTCGATGGAGGAGCCCATGGCCCAGGTGGTGATCCGGAAGATCGACGACGATGCGATGGCGCGGCTGAAGGCCCGGGCGCGCCGCAAGGGTGTCTCGTTGGAACAGGAGCTTCGCACCATCCTGATCGAGACCGCGAGCCAGGATGAGGCCGGATTCCGCGACCGCGCCGCCGCCTTTCGGCGGAAGCTCGCCGGCCGCCGGCACAGCGATAGTACGAGGCTGATCCGGGAAGACCGTGATCGATGACCATCGTCGTGGACGCGAGCGTCGCGGTGAAGTGGGTCATCCCGGAGGTGCTGAGCGATCAGGCCGGCTCACTTCGTGGCCGGGCCGACCGCTTGCTCGCGCCGGATCTCCTGCTCCCCGAGGCGGCGAACGCGCTGTGGAAGAAGCTGACGCGGCGAGAGATCACCGCGCGTGAGGCTGCCCAGGCCATCGATCTCCTGATGGCCAGCGGGCTCGATCTCAGGCCGTCCGGTCCGTTACTGGGCCGGGCGCTCGCGCTGGCTCGGCGATTGCGCCATCCCGTCTACGACTGCATATACCTGGCGCTGGCCCAAGCCGAGGGCGCCACCCTGATCACCGCCGATCAACGCTTGCTCGCGCGCGTCGTGAGGGCGCGGACGCGCGTAGCTGTGGTGGACCTGGCCACGCTGTAAGGGGGTCGACGCCGACCGACGATCGCACGCCTCGCTCCGCTCGCTATCTGGACGGCCCCAGGCGGGCCAGCTCCCGGCGCGCCTCCGGCTGATCCGGGGCAATCTGGAGAATGTGGCGGTACTCCTGCGCGGCGGCGGCGCGGTCCCCGGACCTGGCAGCTGCGCGCGCCAGCCCGAGCCGCGCCTCGATGTTGCCGGGGTCCTGGCCGAGCACGCTCCGCCATTCGTTCATCGCCTGGTAGTACTGCTCGGTCTCCCAGAGGCGCTGGGCAAGCCGGAGCCGGAACGCGCGGCGCGTCCCGTCGAGGGCCACCGCCTGTCGATACTCCTGGAGCGCCGGATTCCCCCTCCCGAGCGCGTCGAGGACGATTCCCCGGCCGAAGTGGGCCTCCGCGTCTCCGGGGACTGCAGCCAGCACCGCATCCCATTCCGAAAGCGCCTGCTCCCACAGCTTGCGTTCCACGAGGTACTGAGCCAGCGCCCGGTGGTACCGGGCCGGGCCGGCCGGAGCCGGGAGAGCCCGGGAGACGAGGGGCTGGACGCGAGGAGGCAGCACCCCGAACGGCTGATCGGCGGGCCGACCCCCCGGTAGGTCCGCCTTGAGCACGGCCAGCCGGTATGCGGTGAGCGCGCCGGAGTCACCGAGAGCAGCCAGGGCCTCACCACGGACGAGGTGCAGCTCCGGATTGTCGGGATCCTGGGCAAGGGCCGGCTCGATGGCGTCGAGCGCCTCACGGGGTCGCTGCTCCCGGAGCTCGACCCGGGCCAGGGCCCAGCGGATCGGCGGTGCCTGGTCGGTTGGGGCCACCTCGATGGCGCTCCGGTAGGCCTGGGCCGCTTCCGCGCGAAGCCGCCGCTCTTCGAGCAGCGCGCCGAGCTCGGCCCGGTCGATCGCCGAGCGGGGCGCCATCGCCACCCACTGCGCTCCGCTGAGGCGGAGCGGGAGAAACTGGTCGATGAGATCTCCCAGCAGCTCCGGATCCCGCTCGACGGCCCCTCGAGCCGCCCGGAGTCCGGGCTCCGTGAAGCGCCCGCCCTGGGGCAGGGCGAAGACCGCCAGCGTCCAGTGGGGAAACGGGTTCTCGGGAGCCAGCGCGACCGCGCGAGAGAAGGAGGCCAGGGCGGCGTCCAGATGGCCTGCCGCGTTCCCGGGATCGAGCAGTGCCTGGGCCCAGAAGGCCCGGGCTCGACCATCATGGAGCCGAGAGTCGGACGGGACCTGCGCGAGGGCATCCGCGAAGTCCTGCTTCGCACCGCCCACGAGGACCAGGCCGGCCTGTCGTCGCTCGTCCAGCGTTGTCAGAACCTGCCCGTCCGGGCCCACACCCGAGTTCCAGAGCTCAACAGTAGCCGCGAGATTCAGCCGCCCGCGGAGAGCCAGGGCACGTTCGTCATGGGCGTCCAGGGCCAGCGCAGCCTGGACCCATCGCAGGGCGGTGACGCGATCCGTGCCCGGGCGCTCGGCTGCCTGGAGCCGGGCCAGGATCAGTGCGGGGCGGACGATCCATGGCACGGCCCCTAGCGAAACGACGATCGCCATCGAGCCCAGGGCGAGGGCGAGGCCCGAGCGACCCGCGAGCCACACCACATGGGATGCGGTCAGGAGCCGCTCGCCGGTCGCCTGGAAGCGCGTGTGGAGAGCCACGGTGGCGATGCCGAGGCACGCCGCGCCCAGGATGCCGTTGGCGGGGATCCGCGCTGCGAAGTCGAAGGCACTGTGCACCAGGAGCACGAGCACGCCCCCGATGGCCCCGATCCCCAGGCCGACGCTGAGCGGATCGCGGCGCTGGGCTCCCTCGCGCTCGCCTCCGCCGACCGGGCAGGCCGCCCGACCGAGGAGGTGGGCACCGAGGAGATCCCTGCCGACCCGCCAGCCGGTCCACGCGACGAGCACGGCCCCGAGCGCCCCGAGCTCGACGGCGAGCTGCAGGAGATCGTCATGGGCGTAGGGGTAGGACACCTTGCCGGGGGCCAGCGCCAGCGGCTGATAGCGCGGGTAGATGTCGCCGTAGGCGCCGAGCCCCACGCCGAGGAGCGGAAACGCGCGCAGCATCGGGAGCGTCGTGAGGCCCTGGATGAAGCGCGCGGTGACATCCCCGTGCCGGACCCGGGCCAGCAGCGGCTCCAGGCCGATCCAGACCCCATAGCCCAGCACCGCGACCAGGAGCGCCCCGAGCACCATCAGGCTCCACCGGATGCGGCCGAGCGCGTAGAGGACCAGCAGGAGGATGAGCATCGTGAGGAGCAAGCTCACGATGGCGCCGCGGCTCAGCGTGAAGACCAGGGCCACGCTCATCGCGAGGAGGGCCACGAAGGGTAGGTACTGACGGGCGGCCCGCTCCCGGCCCTCGCGGGAGCGGAGCACCCCGAGGAGCGAGCGCGCGCCCGGATGGGACGGGCCGCGCGCGAGGAGATAGCCGACCCCGAGGCAGATCAGCATGGCGAGCCAGGCCGCGAAGTGATCAGGGTTGACGAAGGTCCCGGAGAGGCGCCCGGTGGCCGGTCCGCGCCAGCTCAGCAGCCAGGCCTCGCGGCCGAGGTAGTCGAGCAAGCCGAGAAATGCGAGGAGCCCGCCGAATGCCAGGAGGGTGCTGACGAGGCGGGCGAGCTGCGCCCGCGTCCGGACCAGGTTGACCACCAGGAGGTAGGTGCCCGCATAGGTCAGCAGCAGCAACAGCGAGCGGGCGGTATGGGCGGGCGCGACGCTGCCGAGGGTGAGGAACAGCGACGGCAGGGCGTCGGGAGCTCCCGCGGGGGCCAGCGCCCAGCGCACCAGCGCGCGATTCCCGAGCGCGAGCTGCCCCAGCACCAGGACGATCAGCAGCGCGAGGGGCAGGTCCAGTGCCGTGGAGCGCCACTCGAGCCGCCGCTCGACCACCATCCGGAGGATCCAGCAGAACAGGCCGAGCAGGACCAGGAGCTGCGTGACGGCCAGCGGCCAGCCCTGGACCGCTCCGAACGGAAGCGGGGCCCAGAGCAGAAGGCCGTAGAGAGCGAGGCGACCGAGACCGTCTAGACGCTGAGCCGTGGAGCGGACGATGCGTTCACCCTAGGGGCGCGAGCAGAGGTAGCCTCCTCACTGAGGTGGAGGGGGGGCGAAGGGCGTGGCCTGCTGTGGATTCGACACCTGCCCCTGCGCTTGATTGATGGCGGCGTCGACCCCGAAGGTTGAGGGCGAACCGAAGCCGAATGGGGCCCCGAATGCGCTGAAGCTCACCGGCGCGCCCGCCTGGAGATCCCCGATACCGGTGACCAGCTGCTCGATGTTGCCGGGGACGGATACCGCCGCGTTCAGCAGGGGGGTGCCGGCCGTCGCCGGATTCGACAGCGTCATGAACTGCGGCGGCGTCGTCGCGGTCGCCCCGCAATCCGTCGTGTAGAACCCCGCGAGGACCATCTGGCGCTTCGGCGCCTGCGTCGTGGCCACGGTGATGCACTCGATGCGGGGCACGAACCGGAGGTTCGGCTCGGGCTCGACCGCGATCAGGGTTCTCGTGCCGGTGGGCGACGAGGGGTCCAAGATGACGCCGATCCACACGATCGTCCCCCGCGCCGCAGCTACGGCCGTCGGGGTGGAGATGGCGAAGTTCGACTGGCGCGCGCGCACCAACGTGATCGCGCTCTGCGCGATCGCGGCCCGCACCTTCCCCACCACCAGGTGCAGGAGGACGAGACGGCTCTGATTCTGCTGGTCGTACTCGATCTTGGTCATCAGGAGCCGGCTGTTCTCGGCGAGCTGCACCGTGCTGGTGTCGGGCAGCGCCAGCTCGGCCTGGGCGCCCGAGAATGCCCGGATGTCGTCGCCCTCCACGAGCCGGGCCCCGATCACGGCGGGGACCCATTGCGTCTGGCCCTTGCGAAGGATCTCGACGCGGCCGATCACGCGCTTCAGCTCCGCACTGGCCGGAGCCTGTTGCGCGAGGGCGGAATTGGCCAGCGGCAGCGCGAGCAGGACTCCCAGGACCATCGCCGCCACGAGGCGGAGCGATTGGTTCGGCCGCCGTCCGCGCATGACTACCCCTCCCTCGTGGTCTGGTGCGTGCCGTGCCGCATCAATAGGCCCGCGCAGGCTCCTTTGTCAAGGGCGCCGGAACAGGCACGCGCTGCGCCGTCTCCCGGATCCCGCGCAGCTCGTAGACCACGATGGGGAGGGTCTTGCCCTTGACCGTCGCCTCGCCGAGCCGCCGGACGTCCAGGACGTCCTGGGCCGCCAGGTACGTCGCCTCGCTGATGATGATGGACGTCTCGGTCTTGTATTCCTTGTTCAGCGACTCCACCCGGGCCCCGACGTTCACCCCGTCACCGGCCACCGTGTAGTCGAAGAGCTGCTCCGAGCCGAGGTTGCCGACCATCATGTCGCCCGTGTTGATCCCGATGCCGATCCGGAACGGCTCCCGCCCCTCGGCCGCCCACCGGGCCTGGAGCGCCTCCAGCTCCCGGTTCATGCCGAGCGCGGCGCGGCACGCCCGCTCGGCGTGATCCGGCAGCGGCACCGGCGCCCCGAAGATCGCCATGACGCCGTCGCCGATGAACTTGTCGAGCGTGCCCTGCTGCCCCAGGACCTGGTCCACCATCTTCGTCAGATACTCCCGCAGCATCTGGACCACTTCCTGGGGCGGGTGCCGCTCCGTGTAGGGAGTGAAGTCGCGGATGTCCGAGAAGAGCACGGTGAGGTTCCGCATCTCGCCGCCGAACTGGAGCGCGGCGGGATTGTCCATGAGCTGCTCGACGACCTCCGGGCTGACGAACTGCTGGAACGCGCGCTTCGTCCACAAGCGCTGCCGCTCCTCGGTGAGCAGGCGATACACCGTGATCCCGAGGAAAGTGAGTCCCAGAGCGAGCGTCGGATAGACCACGGGGAGCCACAGCCCTCCGCGGAACGCGAGATGGACGGTGCCGAACATGACCGCCCAGACGAGCGCGACAGCTCCCACGCTCACCGCGGGGCGGAGCCGGGGGAGCAGCCCCGCCAGCAGGAGCGGGAAGAGCAGGATGCCCGCCAGCTCGACGAGCTCCACCCAGTCCGGACGCCGGAGGAAGCGCCCGCTCAGGATGTTGGCCGCCACGTTGGCGTGCTTCTCCACCCCGGGCATGATCGGGCTCGTGGGCGTGACCCGCAGATCGTACGTCCCGGCCGCGGTGGCGCCCACGAAGACAATGCGGTCCCGCACGGCATCCGGCGCAATCTTCCCGGTCAGCAGATCCACCGCGGACAGGTGCCGGAAGGTCCCACCGGGTCCCGCGTAGTTGATCAGCATCCGGTCACGGGGATCGAGAGGCACGGAGACCGATCCGACCGCGAGGGCCCGACCGAAGTCGAGCGTCAGCTTTGTCGCCTCCACCCGCGTCGCCAGGCCCGCCGCCTGGACGGCCAGCGAGGGATAGTAGTGACCCTCGTGTTCGAAGGCCACGGCCTCCCAGCGCGTCGTCCCATCGCGGTCGGCCAGCATGGTCACGTGCCCGAGCGTCCGGGCCGCGGCCGTGAGCACGGGGATGGGCGGCGTGGCGCTCCGGGCGACCGGCGGAGGATAGAGCGCCCGCTCGTCGCGGTGACGGAAGCTCACCAGGGCCGACTTGAAGGCCGTGCCCGACGGCTCGGGAGGCGGCCCGGATCGGTCGCGAGCGACCTCGAACACGATGGGAAGGATCACGCGACCGCTGTCCCGGACGGCCTCGGCGAGCTGGCGATCGCGATCGGCCTCGCGGGCGAACGCGTCGAGCTCCCGCTGGACCGCCGACCCGGCGGTGCTGCCGGCAAGCCCCAGCGTCCGGAGCCGTTCCGATAGCTGGGTGGCCGCCCGGAGCTCGCCGCTCACCTCGGGCTCGCTCAGCAGGATATCGACCGCGATGATGCTGGCCCCGTCCGCCGAGAGCTTCCGGATGAGGTCGGCCATGAGCGAGCGCGGCCAGGGCCAGCGACCCAGCGCGGCCAGGCTCTTCTCGTCGATGGCGGCGATGACGATGCGCTCCGCCGTCTGCGGCTGAGCGCCCCGCAGCTTGAAGTGGAGGTCGTAGAGCCGGACCTCCACCGCCTGCAGGAAGTCGGGCGCCCAGAGAAAAAGGGCCAGCACCACCGCGATCACCGCGGTGGCGATCAGATAGACCCGCAAGCGCGGGCCGGTTAGGCGGAATGCCATCAGCGGAGCCGCCGCAGCGCGGCCGGCAGCTCGCCGAGGTGCCGGATGACGGCATCCGGCTTCACGGGGGCCGTGGCCCGCCCGTCGGGGGTCACCTGGATCGCTGCCATCCCGGCATCCCGGGCACCTTCGACATCGAGGATCGAGTCGTCACCCACGTGCACCGCGTGCTCGGCGGGTACGCCTAGATCTTCGAGCGTGCGCAGGAAGATCCCCTGTGCGGGCTTCCTGATCCCGCACTCGTCGGAGAAGGTCAGCACCCGGAAGAGCGGCAGGAGCCCCGACTGATCCAGGATCTGTCGCACCACCTCGCCGGGCGTGCGCATCGTGTTCGAGACCACCGCGAGCAGCGCGCCGTTGGCGGCGAGCGCTTCGAGCGCGACGCGCGCGCCCTGGTCGACCGCCGGCGGCGCCACCAGGGCCGGGCTCGCATAGGCGCGGATCAGAGCGGCCATCGTCTCGGCGCTCACCCGTCCGGGCGTGGCGACATCGAGCGTCTTGAGCAGGACTTCGACGTGCTCGCGGACCGAGACGTCCCCGTTCATCTGCCACAGCCGTCCGAGCCAGTGCCCCACCGTAACGTAGGCGCGGTCTAGCTGGTCTATCGCCACCGGGATGCCGGCGCCGGCGAGGACGGTCTGGATCCCGGCCAGGCGCGGGCGCTTGTAGCGGTCATCGCTCGCGGGCCCGTCGAGAAAGAGCGTGCCCCACAGGTCGAGCGTCACCGCGCGGATCACGCGCCCGCCTGGCCGTCCAGGCAAGCGCGCCTCAGCGCTTTGTGCCACCCCCATCGGCTCCGTAATAGCGCTGGTAGGCTTGATAGTAATAGTAGTAGCCGTCGCGCCGCGGATCGACCCGGTTCAGGACGACGCCCAGGATCCTGCCCTTGACCGCGTCGATCTGATCGACCACGCGGCGAAGGACGTCATGAGCCGTCTTGCCCACCCGGATCACGAAGAGCACGCCGTCGCACTGCGCGGCGAGAGCCGACGCGTCGCCGACGGCCATCAGGGGGGGGCTGTCACACAGGACGAGATCGAACGACTCGGTGGCGGCCTGCAGGCCTTCGCGCATCCGGTGGGAGCCCACCAGCTCGGCCGGGTTGGGCGGGAGCGGCCCGCTGGGCAGGATCGAGAGGTTGGGCACCGTCGTGTGCTGGGCGACCTCGGCGAACGACAGGCCCTCCAGCAGCGCCGTCGTGAGGCCGCGCGCATTGCTCAACTTGAAGAGCCGGTGCAGCGTCGGGCGCCGGAGGTCGGAATCGACCACGCACACCCGGGAGCCGGCCTGCGCGGCCACCACCCCGAAGTTGGCCACGGACGTGGTCTTGCCCTCCTCGGG
>Ga0187893_10004375_pt1 | contig 27001 bp, 24 predicted proteins | sample MA1701074metaG_FD_139574 | JGI IMG/M metagenome (GOLD analysis project Ga0187893, IMG submission 139574) | White microbial mat communities from a basaltic lava cave in the Kipuka Kanohina Cave System on the Island of Hawaii, USA - MA170107-4 metaG ... | reverse complement strand
TTTGCAGGGGGAGATATCCTTGCGACAGCGAGCGACTTCGAGGCAGGCCGCGGAATATTTGGCGTCCATTATGAATTGCCCCTGAATATTACTTCACGGGTTTGGGTTGATACCGGCGGCGGGGCGCGTGTTAAATTTAAAAAATCACTGGCGCTTACCCCCCGTCTTTCGCTTTTTGGGGACATCGAATATGACACGTATACAAAGTGGGAAGGCAAGGCAGGCCTCAGCTACACGATCAGCCAGTCACTTTCGCTGATAAGTGATTGGGACTCTGATTATGGCTGGGGCGGCGGCGTCCAATTAAGATTTTAATCCGGTTTGTGATCTCTGAATCAACGGCGTCTGTTTAAGAATGGTGGAGGACAGTATGGAATCCGTATGGAACGCACTTCGAGAAGTTCAATGGGGGTTGGCTGGAGCCCGGGAATTAATCAATCTTCACCCTTTATTTGTACACTTTCCGGTAGCACTTTTACTCGCGGCAACAGGATGCTATCTTTTGGGAGCTGCTTTGAAGAAAAACGAACTGCTCCTCACGGGCAAATGGGTTCTTTATTTTGGAACTTTATCAGCGATCCCTACCGTTTGGACGGGCCTTGAAGCCGCAAAAACAGCACGGCATATGGAAGGGATGCACGGGATCATGATGGCGCATCAATACCTTGGAGTTACGGTGCTGGCATTAAGCCTTGGCTTAAGCCTTTGGGTTTTTCTTTCCAAGGCCAGCATTCCGGTCAAAGGGAAGGGATTATTTTTGGCGCTGCTCATACTGATGAGCGGCCTCCTGATCCAGGGCGCGGACTTGGGAGGACGGATGGTGTTCTTGAACGGTGTGGGAGTGGGGGAAAAAAGCATGATGCAAAACTCAACCTTCGAACATGTTGGGCACGGTTCTAAGGAAGGTATCAGAAAATGAGAAAATTATATTCAACAGTTTTTTGCTTTGGTCATTTTTGCCGGGGAAATATTAGCCTCCGAAAAGTCGCTCGTGAGACATTATCATAAACATCCGGTTCATGTGCGGCCGGCTGACAGCACAAGCGGTGTTTTGAAAGATGTCCGCCTGAAGCACGAGGAATCAGCTCCGGATGCATTTTATCTTCATATAACGGGAACGGTGACAAAACCTTGGCGCAAGGATCGCTCAAGAGCCGTTATTGTTGCCAGTTTTATCGATAAGGAAGGAAACATTGTCGCTGAGGAAGATACGGAAGTTCTTATCGGGGAAGATTCTCCAAAAGAGAAGCAAGAATCCTTCTCCATCAAAGTGCAAGATGATCCCAAGATTGTACAGTGTATCTTGAATGTTGAGTGGCTGGAAAGATCATCAACTTGAATAGGATGAACAGCTGTTCTTTATTCAGGATCAAGTCAATCAAAAAAATATTTCTGATTTTCGTTTTGCTGGTCTTTGCTTTTCAGCTGGGGGCCTCTGTATTGCCTCATGCCCACGGCACGGACTGGAATCATGCGTCTCATCCCGAATGCCCTCTTTATCAGTTAAGCGTCCATCTGGTTTCAGGCCATGTCCCGGTTTTCCTGATCCTATTTGCCCTGATTCTTTATTCATCGTTTGTCAGCACGTCATTGGCCAGAATATTCTCTTTTTCTAAGCGGTCTTACCATTTGCGCGCTCCTCCTGTGATGTTCTCATTAGTTGTGTTTCAAAATGAGAAATCATTACACATACAAGGAGCGCAAAATGAAAAAGTTTATTCAAAAGCTGGTTTTATTTGTGAGCATTTGCCTGGGCATGTCTTCTAGCAACCTTTTAGCTCATGAGGAAGGAGCACCGTTTTCCGGGGCGATCATCGAGCCCCTGAAGGTGCATCATGCTCATATCGAGGATGAGCAAAAATTTAATCTTTTCTTTTTGGACGGTGCCCCTGTCGAAGCCGAGGAGGGTGAAGAAGAGGAGGATAGGAAGACCCGAAGGGACATTTTAAGCCACACTTATGAAATGGCGTGGCATTACGATGACGACTTCCGGTGGGGCAGCGAGATTATTATTCCCTTTTCCAATGAAGGCGAAAATGACGGCCACCGGGTTTACGGGCTTGGCGATATTGAATTTCAGCCGTTAAAGTACGCCTTTGTCAACAAGCCAGAAACGATTTTGACTGGAATGATTGCAATTACGGCTCCCACAGGCAGCCGGTCCAGAGGATTCAGCGAAGGCAAGACCGGAATCGCGCCGCATCTGTTTTTGGATAAAGCATGGCGTAACTGGTATCTCGGTATTAACCAGGCAGTTGAAATCGAAGTCGGTCACGAGCATGAGGTTAAGTACGAATACAGTGCGGCCGTGGCCTATTCTTTTATCAACGGAACTGGAAAGGACGCGGCCTCTGTGAGGCCGGATCAGTGGCTTGTCCCGCAAATCTCAACCGAGTTTTTGGGTGAAACGGCGCTGAACGGCGTAAATTCCGGGAAGACGGAGTTTTCCGTATTACCCGGCATCAATTTGTGGAATCCCAAAAGCGGATGGGCGCTTCGGTTCGGAATCAGTTTCCCTCTCACTGAAGAAAGGGAAGCGAACAAGACCATCTATATCCAATTTGGGAACCATTTGAGCTGGACTGGGTGGAGAAAAAAATAACAGGAGAGCAAATTTATTGGTGCATCACAAGAAACCAAAGAGTAAGAAGGATAACAGCAACCTGGTTACGGTTACATTTGTCTTGGCGGGAGCGGGCCTGCTTGCTGAAATATATTTTTAAATTTATAATGATCGAAAAGGAGAAACGGTATGATAAAAAAAATGTTACTTTCAGCGTTTCCTGTTCTCATAACGCTCACAACTTTGCAGTTTTCACCCCTTTGGGCACAAGTATTGCCAGGTAATACCCCGTCTTCTCAAGAGGAAAAAATTGCGGCAATCGAAAATTTGACGGGGTTGAAAGGAAGCTGGAACCAGGAGGCGAGTGTTTTTAAGGTGAGCTATCCTCGCTCTGACCTGTATGTTAATGTGGCCGGCATTTCCATGACGCCGCCCTTGGGTTTGACTGCCTGGGCTGCTTTTAAGTTTTTGGAAAACCAGGCCATGGTGATGGGAGACATGGTGCTTCTCGAGGATCAGGTTAATGCGGTTATGGACGTTGCTTTAGAAAACGGGCTGGAAGTCACGGCTTTGCATAATCACTTCTTTTGGGATTCTCCTAAGGTGATGTTTATGCACATCGGCGGCATGGGCGATGTTGAAGTTCTGGCTGCGGCAGTAGGGAAGGTGTTTGAGAAAATAAAAGAGACGAGTGGAGGAAAAGGCGAAGCGCCCTTTACGGAGATTGTTCCTGCCGATACGACTCTGGACCCTGCCGGGATCGAAGAAATTCTTGGAGCAGAGGGTGAGATGAAGAGCGGAGTCTTTAAAGTGAGTATTGGCCGAAGCACTTCCATGCACGGCCATGAAATAGGCAAAGCCATGGGGGTGAACACCTGGGCGGCCTTTGCGGGAAGTGACGAGCAGGCCGTTGTGGACGGTGATTTTGCTATGTTGGAGGATGAGGTTCAGGACGTATTAAAGGCTCTCAGAGGAGCAGGTATTTATATTGTAGCTATTCACAATCATATGACTATGGAAGATCCTCGGATGATCTTTCTTCATTACTGGGGCACCGGAAGTACCGAAGATCTTGCGAAAGGAATCAAAGCCGCATTGGATACGCAGGATTTGCCGCGCAAGAACCCTATTTGACGCCAAAAAGCTCCTGAAGAATTCAGGGCTTTTGTGCTATACTTTGACGATTAAGAAGGCGATGGAGTTCGCCTCATAACCGCCTTGAAGTTATCAAAGGGCTGATGACTCCTGCGACATAAGTTTGTTGCAGGAGTTTTTTTGCTTTTGGGAGTCTTGGATGGCTAAGTGGATCACATTGATCGTGGGAAGTTCGCTCGGGGGTGTTGCCCGGTACGCGCTGTCGGGGTTTGTCTACCGCGTTTTCGGCTCCGTCTTTCCGCACGGAACGCTTGCCGTGAATTTAACCGGCTGTTTTCTGATCGGGTTTCTGGCCGTCCTGAGTGAGCAAAAATTTCTGCTTGGTCCCAATGCCAGGCTGCTCCTGATGGTCGGCTTCTGCGGTGCCTTTACGACCTTTTCAACCTTCATTTATGAAACCGCTCATTTGATCACGGCTGGTGAAACCCTGCGTGCGTTTACGAACATTCTTTTGAGCGTGATTTTAGGATTTCTTATCTTCCGGCTCGGTATCTTGGCCGGAGAACTGCTGTAAGGGAAAGGAATTAAACATGAAAATACCCAGGGATGGAAAGCTGCTTCGGATCTTTATCGGCGAGCAGGACAAATGGCATGGCCAGCCGCTTTATGAGGCCATCGTACACCTGGCGAAGAAAGAAGGTATGGCGGGCGCGACCGCCATCAAGGGATTTTTGGGTTTTGGCGCCAAAAGCTGCATGCACACCGCAAAAATCCTGAGACTCTCGGAAGACTTGCCTATCATCATCGAAATTGTGGACAGTGAAGAGAAGATCAACAAGTTCCTGCCCCATCTTGATGAAATGGTCAAGGAAGGCCTCGTCACGCTGGAGAAGGCGGATGTGATCCTGTACCGCGCTAACGGAAAAGGCGGCGAATGAATCATGATTACGTGGATCGGGCTTTGCGCCGGGGAAATCTGGCGTTTCCTCGATGAACATCAGAGCGAGGCGTCATTACAGTCGCTTTTTTCCGGAATCGATGCTCCGAGGGAAACGATTTTGATGGCTGTCGGATGGTTGGCAAGGGAAGGATATATTATTATCGAGGGAGATCCGCCAGACTTCAAGGTCAAGCTTAATTCAAATCTCCCAAAGAAAGAAGTTTAATCAATGCGTCTCAAGTTTATTTTTGAATCCCTTACTTTATTTGCCATCTTAAATGACACGCCCACAAGCCGAAAACTGATAATAACCTTACCTGTGGAATCCGCGATTCATACCTGGGGCGAAGAAGTGTATTTCACCGTGCCGGTAAAGACCCCTCTTGAGGGAGATGCCCAACAGGTAGTCGATCCCGCTGCTCCCTACACCCCTGAAGTATTTGCGTGAGAGGTTAAACAGGAATATACTGTCCACACTATGTCAAAATGGAAGCAGCACCTTTTAAAAGTTGGTTCAGTTACTCTTCAGTTGGATCAAGCCCCTACTGTTCCGTCTGATATTCAAAATCATCGCAGAAAAATAGAACCATGGCTTTCGGCGATCTTGCAGAGCGAACATCTCTCTCTTCTTTTGGGGAGTGGATTTACAACGGCAATTTCTACTAAAGCAAAAGTCTCTCCACTGAGTATGTCTAAAGTTAATTTTGGATGTCCTCTTGAGAATGAAGTAAATGAATTTGCTGAAAAATCTGCCAAAGCTTGTGGGCGTGGCGTCGCTAATATTGAAGACCAAATAAGATCCGCTATTTCATTGATTAACGGGCTAGAGATCTTAAAAGATGCTAAGGAAGCTGTGTGGAAGAGGAAATTAAACGAAATATTGCTTTCATTTTTACATGAGATCTTAAAAATCGAAAAAGGGATTCTTAATATAATAAATGGTACGAGCGAGGCTGGCGCGGATGTGAAAAGGCTTCTGATTTCTTTTCTCCTTAGCTTTGCAAGCCGTGCGGCAACAAGAGAGCGGCTTCATGTATTCACCTCCAATTACGATAGATTGATTGAGTTTGGATGTGATCTGATCGGTCTAAGAGTTGTGGATAGATTCGTTGGAGCGCTGTCGCCGCGTTTTCGATCAGCCAGAACAGAGGTGGATTTACATTACAACCCGCCTGGCATCAGAGGGGAACCTCGTTATTTAGAGGGAGTAATCAAACTTACTAAACTCCATGGTTCTATTGATTGGCGATATAGTAATAATGAGATTTGTAAAAATCCTCTTTCTTTTGGCGCATCAGCAGACCATAGCGAAGTTGGAGATCCTTACGGTTCTCTAATAATTTATCCCAATCCAGCAAAGGATATTGAAACATTGGAATACCCCTATGCGGAGCTTTTCCGTGACTATGCTAGCGCATTATGCCGCCCCAACTCTGTTTTGCTCACATATGGCTATGGTTTTGGCGATGACCATATAAACCGAATTATTGCCGATATGCTCACCATTCCCTCCACGCATTTAGTCATCATGTCTTATGATGAAGCGGGCGGAAGAATACCATTTTTTTGTAAGAAAGTGGGTCGTGAAGCTCAGCTCTCACTTTTAATTGGGAATCATTTTGGGGACTTAGAAACTTTGGTTCAAAACTATCTGCCCAAACCTACGATTGATCAAATCTCGTGGAGAAAGGCAGATTTATTGAGAAAGCGGGGTGTGGATTTCGTTCGAGATGAAGATATCCCGGCTGAATCTCCGGTAGCAATGCCTGAAACAGAAGAAATGGCCGATCCTTCGACATGAGCTCTCCCATTGAAAATACGGCACAACTTGTTATTGGTTCGGTAGAGTCTGTTGCTCCGAATGAAATAAAAGTTTTGCTGGATTTGGACGCTCCACAAACCACAGCATTAAATACTGGATTTCCAAGGGCTTTTCCAAGAATCAATAGTTATGTCCTTGTTCCAAATGAAACTGGAGCTGTCGTCGGAATGATCTCTTGGCTTGGAATTGAACGCTCAAATTTTCCTAAGAGGACAGGATTAAAAGATTTTGATTTAATTGATTTGCCGTTCCCATTGCGAAAAATGATTATATCTCCTGTTGGAACTCTCATTCTGACTAAGAACGACGAGGGAAATGACTTTTATAATCTTCAAAGAGGTGTAGCCGTTTTTCCCTCCATAGGAGACCAAGTTTTATTACCTACCGAAATCCAGCTTCGGTCAATAATTGAGTCGCAGGGAGTAAACCGAAGGCTGCATATCGGAGTCTCGCCGCTCGCAAATAATGCGGTCGTTTCTGTTGATCCAGATAAGTTGTTTGGACGTCACCTCGCAGTTTTAGGTAATACAGGAAGTGGGAAGTCTTGTTCAGTTGCTGGTTTGGTAAGGTGGTCGCTAGAAAGCGCCTCAAAAGAAAAGCTAATAAATGAACGAACTGGCTCAGTCAATGCTCGATTTATTATTCTTGATCCGAATGGTGAGTACTTGAAAAGTTTTTCAGATTTGACACCAACTCCTCGTATTTTTAAAGTGCCACCAATAGCGTCTCCTGATAATCCCTTAACCTTGCCCGCATGGATGTGGAATAGTCAGGAATGGAGCGCTTTTGCGTTAGCACAACCTGGCACCCAAAGGCCTCTATTGTTGCAAGGTTTAAGAAATATGCGGAGTGCAGCAACTTTAACCGCGCCAACTGAGAGAAGATTAAATCTGGTTTTCCGGACTCGCTTCCAGCAGTTGCAAGGTTATCTTGGCCAAGGGCCTGCTGCCTATAGCGGATCGTTTCGCAGTCGGATGCAAATGGGAGATTTGTTAAATAGTGTTTTTATTGAGAGCACAGACTATTTAAACAATACAACGGGTAATATTCGGAGCAGAATCGAATCTTTAGCGCGTGCAACACGACAGCTCATTGATTTGAGAAAATGGACAAGTGGTAACGGATTTAATGATTTTAATGAAGTTGAATTACGCGTAATAGAGAGTGAATTGCAGGCTCTTTTAGATCTAATTCCACTACAAGAGAGCGTTAATCTTCGGAGCGAGGATGCGCCTATTCCATTTTCTTTAACTGATTTTCCCGATCATCTTGACGCAATAGCAGCGAACCAAACTGGCGGATCGGCGGCGCAGTTTATATCATGGCTTACAATGCGTATTCGAATGATGTTGGCGGATAGACGCCTTGGTCCAATACTCAATCCCGACAATGCTTTAAAATTTGACGAATGGTTAACGGATTATATTGGTGGTGATAACGCTGATAATGGACAAATAGCCATTTTAGACTTATCCCTTGTACCGGCGGACGTTCTTCACATGGTTATAGCTGTCATCGCGCGAATAATTTTTGAAGCGACACAGAGATACCGGCGACTGATGGATAATGAGTTGCCTACTGTTTTAATTTTAGAAGAAGCGCACCATTTTATTCGTAAAGGTACGAATGAAGATGACGGAGCAGTAACCGCAAATCAAATGTGCAGACAGGTTTTTGAAAGAATTGCTCGAGAAGGTAGGAAATTTGGCCTTGGACTTCTCCTTTCTTCACAGCGTCCGTCAGAACTATCTCCAACGGTCTTGGCTCAATGCAACACATTTCTCTTGCACAGGATTGTTAATGATCGTGACCAAGAGCTCGTCGGAAAATTGATTCCCGATAATTTAGGAGGATTGCTTAAAGATTTGCCTAGCTTACCTTCGCGTCAAGCGATCCTCTTAGGCTGGGCTACTCCCGTTCCAGTTTTGGTGGAAATTAAGGAGTTGCCAGAGGAACATCGACCTCAATCTTCTGATCCTAAATTCTGGAATGTTTGGACCGGAGAGGAATCTAGAAATATAGACTGGAAGCGAATTGCTGACGAATGGACGAGTTAAGTTTTTAGGAAAAAACGGTGTGTTTCAAATCTGCTAGATGACCCATAGGGGCAACTCATTCCGGTGCTCAATATCGGATTTTCGTCGTTAATGACATCGGCACTGGCCCTAATGCCCTGTAAGGCTTTCCTCGATTAATCCTTCAGTCTTTGCCCTTTCTTTGTTATAATTTGTTTTTCTCTGGAAACCTATATATGCCTGATAAATACATACCCGCCGCATCTATTTGGCGGCTACGGAGCGAATTATGAAAGCCGCTAACACGGCAGAGAAGTGGTGGACCATTGACCAAATTGCGGACTATCTCCAGGTATCAAAGGAGAAAATCTACAAGCATTGCCAGCGCGGCAAAATGCCCGCTTCGAAGTTCGGCGGCCAGTGGCGGTTTGATAAAAAGGAAGTTGATCAATGGTTGAGAAAACAAAGACCCCAAAAAAGCGCGAAACGTTAGCCGGAAGAGCCGGGGAGTTCCTGCATACCGATTTAACGTTCATCACGAACGAAAACAACCGGAATCTGCTCGAACGGTTCAAGGTTCTGATCAAAGACACGAAATTTTTCGACGTTCTCGTGGGTTACTTTTACACGAGTGGCTTTCACGCCCTTTACAAGTCCATTGAGAATACGGAAAAAATAAGAATTCTCATTGGAATTAGTACGAACCTCCAGACGCTTGACTTGATCCAGCAATCCAAGACTCCGACACAATACGACCTTCGGTTTTCCCACGCCGAAGTGAAGGAGGAATTCTCAGGTCGGGTTGCAAGCGAAATGGAAGATTCAGAAGACAGCAGTCACGTGGAAGAAGGCGTCGCCAAGTTCCTTGAATGGCTGCGAAATAGAAAGTTGGAAATCCACGCTTATCCCTCACAAAACATTCACGCCAAGCTTTACATTATGACCTTTGCGGAAAGTGACCGGGACGTCGGGAGAGTCATTACGGGGTCGAGCAACTTCACAAAAGCCGGGCTCGTCGATAATCTGGAATTCAACGTTGAGTTGAAACGTGAAGCGGACCATGACTTTGCAAAAAGAAAATTTGATGAACTTTGGGCGAATTCCGTTGACGTCAAAGAAAAGTACATCGAAACCATTCAAACGCGCACTTGGCTGAATGACACGATCTCGCCCTACGAGCTTTACCTCAAGTTTTTGTACGAATATTTCAAGGGTGAATTAAGCCAAACGGGCGAGCTTTTCTACCGGTATTTGCCAGTTGAATTTAAGAAGCTCGAATATCAGGAACAAGCTGTCCTGAACGGCAAGAAGATTCTGGAAGAATATGGCGGCGTGTTCATTTCGGACGTCGTGGGCCTCGGGAAAACCTACATCTCGGCCATGCTTGCCAGCCATCTGGACGGCAGAACCCTCGTGATTGCGCCACCCGTTCTGCTTGAAAAAGATAACCCGGGTTCTTGGCCGAACGTGTTTGACGATTTTCGTGTTGCTGCCCGTTTTGAATCAATCGGAAAGCTCGACAAATTAGTTGAGGAAGGCACGGAAAAATTCACGAACGTCATCATCGACGAAGCGCACCGCTTTCGCATGGAAGGCAACATTACCTATGAAAAACTTGCGGAGGTTTGCCGGGGCAAGCGGGTCATCCTCGTCACGGCGACACCCTACAACAATTCACCCAAGGACATTTTGAGTCAAATCAAGCTCTTCCAAAAAGCGAGGAAAAGCACCATTCCCAACCTCTCGGACCTGGAAAAGTTTTTTTCCAGTTTGGAGAAGAAGCTTAAAGCACTGGATCGGCAGAGAGATCATGATCAATACATCAGAACCGTCAAAGAGAACGCCCGCGAGATACGGGATAAAGTGCTTAAGTATTTGATGGTGCGCCGCACGCGCTCCGAGATCATGAAGTACTTCTCGGAAGATATCACTCAACAGAAGCTCCGGTTTCCGGATGTGGAAAAGCCGGAACCGTTTTTTTATCAGCTGAATGAAAACGAGGACAAGGTTTTCAGCCGAACGATCGAGCTTATCGTGAGAAAGTTCAAATACGCCCGCTACACGCCTATGCTCTATTACAAGGGCGAGCTTTCTCATCCCGAGGAACTGGCTCAAAGGAACATGGGCAAGTTCATGAAAATCCTTTTGGTGAAACGCCTCGAGAGCAGTTTTTTTGCCTTTCGGAATACGCTCGATCGGTTCATCTATTCGTATGAACAATTCATTCGAGAGGTTGACGATAAGCACACGGTTTACGTCAGTAAAAAGCACACCAATAAAATCTTTGAATTCTTGGAGAACGATGACGACGCGGCCATTCAGCGTTTGATTGACGAAGGAAAAGCGGAAAAATACAAGAGCGAAGATTTTAAAGAAGGTTTGCGCGAAGACCTCCAGAGCGATCTGGACATTTTAAAGGAAATTCACCAGCTTTGGAGCACGGTCAAAAGAGATCCGAAGCTCTTAACCTTCTTGGACAAATTGGACACGAATCGCACGCTCAAGAGCAACAAGCTTATCATTTTTACCGAATCACGGGAAACCGCAGAGTATTTGACGAAAAATCTTGATGCGAAGTTCCCCAACACGACGCTTTGCTTTTCGGGAGCCTCAAGCGAGCTCGTCCGGGAAAAAGTCATCGAGAATTTTGACGGAAGGGCAAGGCACACGAAAGATGAGCACCGGATTTTGGTTTCAACGGAAGTTTTGTCGGAAGGCGTTAACTTGCATCGTTCAAACGTCGTCATCAACTACGATATACCGTGGAACCCAACAAGGATGATGCAAAGAGTCGGACGCATCAATCGCGTCGACACGAAGTTCAATAAAATTTACACGTTCAACTTTTTTCCCACGAAGCAAGCCAACGATGAAATCAAGCTCCGTGAAGCAGCCGAAGCCAAAATAAGTGCTTTCATTTCCATGCTTGGTTCCGACGCCCGCCTCCTGACGGAGGGAGAACCCATCGAACAACATGAACTCTTCAATCGATTGACATCAAAGAAAACGATCACAGGCGAAGACGAGGAAGAGGAAAGCGAGCTTAAATATCTTCAGGTCATTCGGACGATTAGGGATCAGGATCCGGCGACTTTCGAGCGGATCAAACGTCTACCCAAGAAAGCCAGATCCGCTCGCGTTAATCAAGACAAGACGAATTCGGTTCTGACGTATTTCAGACGTGCGAAGCTCGACAAATTCTTTATGGCAACTCATGGCTGTAGTGAATCTCAGGAACTTGATTTTATTTCAGCAGCCAAGCTTTTGGAGTGTAAGGCGGACGTTTCAAGAAGCAAGATCGATCACTCGGTCTTTTATGAACTTCTTGACCAAAACAAACAGTCGTTTATTTATGCCACTACCGAAGAATTACCGGACGTAAAACTGCGCGGCGGCCGGGACAGCGCCACCCAAATTCTGAGAATCATCAAGGCCACGCTCAAAGACAATCGGCAGTTTACGGATGATCAGGAACTTTTCTTGAAAAAAGTACTGATTCAATTGGAAGAAGGCGGCTTGCCGAAGCAGACGACAAAAAAGACCTTGCAGATTTTGAATGAGGAATTAAAAAAAGGCGTTAATCCTTTTCGGATTCTAGCCATTCTTCAGACAAACATCCCGGTGAAATTGCTCGAAGGTCATTTTGCCGAAACAGGCACACAGGTGTTCGGGAAGCGCGAAGTCATCCTGTCCGAATTCCTAACCTCTGGATAAATATGGATAAGAGTTCAGGCCACAAGATCATCAAAGATGTTTTGGAGAGTCCCTTCGACAAGGAACGGTTTCTTTTGTTAACGAAGAACCTTCTGAATCGGATCGATGAATCGAAAGCGTTTCACGCCCGCGGTTACGTGCCGGAGGTTTTTAAGGATTACGTCAAAACTTATGAACGCTTGGGAACGTACACGGATCCGGAAGGCAGGAAGATAGATGCCCTCATTGTTTACCTTCAGAAAGAAAGCTCTCTCGAGCGGGCCCGAACGGCTCAGCGTAATTTCGTTGCCCGGTATCTCAAAGATCGGGATCAAAAAGACGCGGGTTTGGTTGCTTTCGTATCCCCCAATTCGGACGACTGGCGTTTTTCTCTCGTCAAGATGGAGTACAAGTTTACCGAAGGCAGAAATGGAAAAGTCAAAGTAAAGGAAGAATTCACGCCTGCACGCCGGTGGTCATTCCTGGTCGGCGCCAATGAAAGCAGTCACACGGCACAAAGCAGCCTCGCGCCCATCGTTCAAGAAGATGAGCATGATCCCCCTCTAAAAATTCTTGAAGAAGCTTTTAACATTGAGCGGGTTACACGTGAGTTCTTTGAAAAGTACCGAGAGTTGTTCCTGCGCGTCAAAGAGACGCTTGATGAGATCGTTAAAAAAGATGTAGCGATCAAAAAAGATTTCGCGGCAAAAGGAGTCGATACGGTCGACTTTTCAAAAAAATTGCTCGGTCAAATCGTTTTCCTTTATTTTCTTCAGAAGAAAGGATGGTTCGGTGTTGGACGTGACGCCAGTTGGGGATCCGGTCCCAAGAATTTCTTGCGCCAGCTATTCGATAAAAAGCACAGCACTTACAAGAATTTCTTCAACGATATCTTAGAACCGTTGTTTTACGAAGCGCTGGCGGTCGAACGCTCAAAAGATTTTTATAGTCGCTTCAACTGCAAGATTCCGTTCCTGAACGGCGGTCTGTTTGACCCTATCAATAACTACGATTGGGTTCACACGGACATTCTATTACCCAACGATCTTTTCGCAAATGACAGACGGACTGAACAAGGCGACATTGGCGATGGCATACTTGATGTCTTTGATCGGTATAACTTCACGGTGAAGGAAGATGAACCACTTGAAACAGAAGTGGCCGTTGATCCAGAAATGCTCGGTAAAGTTTTTGAAAATCTTCTTGAGGTGAAAGATCGCAAGTCCAAGGGCACATATTACACCCCTCGAGAAATCGTTCATTACATGTGCGTGCAAAGTCTGGCCAATTACTTGGTGACGGAACTCGACGGTAAGGTTTCAAAAGACGACTTGGAGCAACTCATTAAATATGGAGATGCCGTTGGTGAGAACGAAGCTCGAGTAGAAGAAAAGGGCGAAGAAACACCAACCTATTATTACAAATTGCCTGAGAGTATTCGGAGTCACGCCAAACTGATCGATGAAAAATTGGCGGGTATCAAGGTGTGTGATCCTGCCATTGGTTCCGGGGCTTTTCCCGTTGGGATGATGACGGAGATCGTTCGTGCCCGTAACGTGCTTTCCAGCTACATTAAAACCTCTGACCGCACGCTTTATAACTTTAAGCGCGATTGCATTCAAAATTCACTATACGGCGTGGACATTGATCCTAGCGCGGTAGAAATTGCGAAACTCCGCTTGTGGCTGTCGCTGGTGGTTGACGAGGATGACATCAAACAGATCAAGCCATTACCTAACCTCGATTACAAAATCATGCAGGGCAACAGTCTTCTTGAGGAGTTTGAGGGGGTGAAATTATTTGATGAAAAACTTATTGCCGGGCCTGATACGGGTAAAGAACAGCAAATAGAGAAGACGAAGTCTGAGTTGAGCAGGCTTCAAAAAGAATACATCGATCTCCATTCAAAGGGGAGATTAAGCAACTCAAAAAAACAAGAGCTTGATCTCGAATTTAAGAAACTCAACGGCTATCTCTCCCGGCTGACTAAACCCCAAAAATCAAATGAAGGTGAGAGCGAACTTTTTGATGCGCCGAGCAAGGCGAAAGAAAAAGCAAGGGAATTGAAGTCGTTGCACAAAGAATTCTTCGAGGCGTCTCAGAAAAGTAGGAAAGAAAAAATCAAGAGGCGTATCGAGACGCTTGAATGGGAACTTATCGAAGAAACTCTGAAGGAACAAGGCAAACAAGAATCTCTCAAAAAACTTGAGCAGTATAAGCGCGCCAATACAAAGCCATTCTTTTTGTGGAAACTTAATTTTGCTGAAATCTTTGAAGAAAAAGGCGGTTTTGATGTGGTGATCGCCAATCCGCCCTATGTTTTTGCCCGGAACAGCGCCCAGAAAGGCCTCACCGAAAAAGAAAAGGAATATTTTTACGCCAACTACGAGCTGGCCGAGTATCAGGTCAACTTATATCCCCTGTTTATAGAACAGTCCACCAGAATGCTTCGGTCGGACGGTTGTCTTACTTTTATCACCCCAAACAACTGGCTGACTATTAATACGAATCGCACACTTCGTAAGTTTGTTCTTCAAAAATCGAACATTACCTTGGTCAATTTTTATGCACGTGTTTTTGAGAGCGCCGACGTTGATAGTGCGGTGGTTATTTTTACAAACGGTCAGTCTCGTCCGGTAGTCGACTTATTTGAATGGACAGATGCCTTGCATTTTATAAAAGAGGCCGACTGTTCGTATTTTCTGAACCAAAAAGACCATATCATTAACGTTGAAGCGTTCAAAGCAGGCGGTGTTGCGGAATTGTTATTGAAGATCGAAGCTGGTTCGGAGCCGCTAGAATCAGTTTCCGACGTTAAGGCAGGCTTGGTAGCGTATGAGGTTGGTAAAGGGAATCCGCCACAGACAATACAAATGAAAGAAAAACGTGTCTACCATGCCACAAAAAAGTTAGACGTAAATTATCATAAATACTTAGATGGTCGTGATGTTTGTCGTTATTTTATTGGTTGGAGTGGAGAGTATCTGAGGTATGGGGAGAATCTAGCGGCGCCCCGTAATGATTTTGATCTCTATTCAACAAGGCGAATCCTTGTTCGCCAAATTCCTGCCAAACCACCATATTGTATTCATGCGAGTCTCGTAGAAGAGACGCTTCTCAATGATCGAAATTCGATGAACGTTATCAACATGAAGGAAATGCCGGAACTGTTATTAGGCATCGTCAATTCCCGTCTTATATCTTTTTGGTTCATGCATAAATTTGGAAAACTTCAGCGCGGCACCTTCCCACAATTCAAGGTGAACGAGCTTGCCATGTTCCCAATCGCAAAAAATCGAGAACCATACAAGCAAGAAATCGTGAGGCTTGTCAAAAAGATAATGGAAGTCAAGGCCGCTGATCCGTCCGCAAAGACGGAGAAATACGATAAGGAAATCGATCAACTGGTTTATAAAATGTACGCCTTGTCTCCTGATGAGATCAGAACCATAGAACCAGATTGTGAATTGAAGGAAAGCGCAGTACAGGCAAGATGAATTTCAATCCAAATAGCGAAAAGTATTTGAAGGCCAAGGAAAAACTTCCTGTGGAGTTTCAGGACATTTACACGCAGTTGGTGGATGAGTACGCCTATCACGCTTTGCAATGCTACGGCCGCAACTGGGTCGCCTATGATGTCATTGCTGCACTTGTCCTCGCCGGCTGGCGTCCGAATCTAAGAAAGACAGGGGAGGGAAAGTAGTGCCGCAAGATTCGATTAAGTGTCCGAAATGCGGAACGATGATTCCTCTTTCAGAGGCATTATCTCATGACATTGAGGAGCGCGCACGTCAGCAGTATCAGCTGGAGCTGGATAAGAGCAAAAAAATATTTCAATCCCAGCTGGACGAAAAAGAAAAAGAGCTTCTCAAGAAGCTTGAGTCAGAGCGTAAGGCGCTGGCAGTAAAAACAGAGGAACTCGAAGAGCGACTTAAGAATCAACGCAAGGAATTGGAAACCAAACTGAGGGAAGAGGCAAAAGAAGTCGTTGGAACCGAATTGGCAGACCTAAAAGCTCAAGTTGAAAGCTCGAAAAAAAGGCTCAAAGAGGCGCAGGAACATGAATTGAGCTTGAGGAAAATCGCCCGCGACCTTGAAGAAAAAGAAAAGTCTCTCGAACTTGAGATGGCCAGAAAAATTGATGAAGAACGCAAGAAAATCGAAGAAAATTCCTACAGCCGATTCGAGGAGCAGCATAAGTTGAAGGACGCTGAAAAAGATAAACGGCTTGCCGATGCCTTGAAGCAGGTCGAGGAACTTAAGAGGAAGATGGAGCAGGGATCCCAACAGATGCAGGGAGAAGTACTTGAGTTGGAATTAGAAGATCTATTTAAGCGAGAATTTCCGTTTGATGAGGTTGAGCCGATATCAAAAGGTGTTAAGGGCGGTGATATTCTGCAAACAGTGAAAACTCAGTCGGGACGAACCTGCGGCAAGATACTTTGGGAAACCAAGCGTACTAAAAACTGGAGCGAGTCCTGGATTCAAAAGCTGAAAGACGATCAGCGGGACGCTAAAGCGGATCTTGCCGTGCTAGTTTCTGAAACGCTACCGGCGGGATTCCATCATTTCCGTCAGCTTAATGGTGTTTGGGTTACAGATGTCCCTTCCGCCTTTAGTCTTGCTCTAGCCCTGCGAGTCGTCCTTATTCAAGTTGCAACGGCCAAGGAAATCGAGACCAGTAAGGATGACAAAAAAGATTTGATTTACCGTTACGTGACTGGCCCGGAGTTCCGTAACCGAGTTACTGCGATTATCGAAGGATTCCGCTCCATGAAAGAAGAATTGGACACCGAAAAGCGAGCAATTCAACGCATTTGGGAAAAGCGCGAAAAACAGATAGAGCGAATAATATCCAACACAGCCGGAATGTACGGTGATTTGGAGGGGCTTGCGGGCAACGTACTGCCGCATATCAAGATTCTAGAGCTACCATCGGAAAGCGATACGCAATTAGAGAATGGATAACTAAAACAATGCGGATCAAAAAAATTAGAATCATGAATTATCGCTGTATTGTTGATGAGGCTCTTGATTGCGATAATTTAACTATCTTGATAGGCCGAAATGGTTCTGGTAAGTCATCATTTTTGAAAGCGTTAAAGTTATTTATGGATACAGGAGATTCCCCCTCCGCCGAGGATTATTACAATCGCGAATCCAGCGAGCGTGAGATAAAAATTGAAGTGACATTTACTGATTTAAACGAAGAAGAAAAGGCTGAATTCAATAGTTATTTAGACGGGGATTCTCTTGTCGTACAAAGGCATTTTCCTTCGGGAGATTATTTTGGGAGAGCTAATGGATGTGAGGATTTGCAGCCCATTCGCGATTTGATACAACAGAAAGCTAAAGTTGGTGACCAAGTAGTTAAGTTAAGGGAGCTTGTTGATTCAGGGAAGTATCTCGGGCTTACTGCCGTGCAACGTAAAGTTGATGAAGAGCTAGATAGATGGGAGAAGGAAAATCCTGACAGGTGCCAGCCATATTACCGCGCGGGTCTATTTCAAGGTCCGATGAATATTGCGGGAGGTAAATTAAAAAATAGAACGCATTTCGTATATATTCCCCCTGTTAGGGAAGCCGAAACGGATGCTGCAGGAGGGGGGAAAGCAACTCCCTTAGGCACATTGATCGCGCCGCTTTTAAATGCCATAACGGAACAGAATGTCGAAATAAAGGGTGTCAAACAAGATGTTGCAGAAAACGTCAGTAAGTATAAATCACTTATCGAAAATGCCCCTGAAAAAGAATCCTTGGGGCGGAGCCTTACCGCCGTTCTCCAGCGTTATGATCATAATGCAGCAGCTACTGTGCGGCTTACTGTGGATGGCGATATGAAATTGCCAGACCCAAAGCCGCGGATATGGTTAGCAGAAGACGGTTTTGAAGGCGATGTCTCTCGAAAAGGACACGGTCTTCAACGTCTTTTTACCTTTTCCATATTGGAACTATATGAGATATACAGAAATCAGCGTGAAACCGGTGGCGAAGATGAAACAATCGTTCTTGCCGTAGAAGAACCGGAGCTTTATCAATATCCTGCAAGAGCGCGAGCCTTAGCCAGAACATTGCGACGGTTGAGTGACGCGTCTGCCGCTCAAAACTTTCGATTTCAAATATTTTATTCTACACATTCTCCTTATTTTGTTAGCTTGGGATCTTTTTCAAATATAAGAAGAGCTGAAAAGGTGTCATCGGGATCTGGTCCGATGGAAAGTAAAATCCGCTCCGCCACGTTAAAAGATGTTGGCCAGCGAGTTCTCTCCGCCCTGAAAAAGGAGGGCGACCCAACAGATGCAACTAGTTGGGTGCGTCTAAGGTCGATATTAGGCGTGAAAGCTGCAGAAGGTTTTTTCTCGGAGGGGATTGTCTTGGTTGAAGGCGCAGAGGACGAAGCCATTTTGCATGCTTTTTTAAAGCATAGAGATAAAATATTAGATCAATTTGGGATTTCGCTTATCGCCGCTGACGGTAAAACGAATCTTCCGTGGCTTTTGGCGCTGTATCAGCAGCTACAGATACCGGTCTACACAATCTTCGATGGTGATGGGCAAGAGCCGGATGATGAAAAGGCCAAGACAAATTTCAATGAAGCATTACTCGAATTAATCGGGGAGACTAGAATTGCGAGGCCAGAGACGAAGGTTATGAGCAATGGGTGTGTTTGGAAGAAAACCTTTGGTGAAGAGATCAAAAATATGTTCGGGGCAAGCGATTGGAGCGCTGCTTTCCAAGTCGCATGCGAAGAGTATGATATACCAATAGAACATGGTAGAAAAAAATATGCAGTGATTCTTAAAACCGTTGATGTGCTTCTTCAAAAATCAGGTTCGTACCCAATTATGGAAGGTTTGTTAAACGCTATTTTCACCAAGTTTGGTATTCGATAAAAGTTTATCGTGATAGAGCAAATGGCACAATCACAACACTACTCGGGTAAGCATTCCAGAAACAGCTCTAATGATTAACGATCGCGCGATTGACCAAGTATTTTCTGATCTGCGTGCTACTTGTGGAGGGGTTCGTGAAGACTATTTCGGTCTTTTGTATCTTGAGCAAGAGCACCGGGTTCCAAGAGAGAAAGCGCTTAACCAAGTTGCCTTTGGTGGAAACGATTACGGTGTTGATGGCTTTCATTTCGATGCAGAACGTCGTAACCTCTACATTTTTCAATTCAAGTTTACTGGTTCTCACGCGCAGTTCAAGGGTTCGCTCCAGAGACTCATCGAAATCGGAATGGAGCAAATATTTTTAGCGCCGAACCGTGACGATTCCAAGAACCAACTATTGTTGCAGTTGCGCAGTTGTCTTGTCGAAAACCGGGCAGTCATTGATCAGATTTGCATCCGATTCGTTTTCACTGGTAACCCTGAAGAAGCTGAACGTAGCCAGGTATTGGATAAACTCCGGGAGGATTTGGAGAACAAAAAGTATCTTATCAGCCAGTTTTTTGGCGAGCGAGATGTTCGCCTTGTCGTGGACTTTCGTTCCTCGACCGGGCGTGTTGGGTCACTTCGCACTCCAAGGCAAACCACGGTCTTCACCGTGCCGCTGACCGAGCATGTTGTGGTGGATGGACCGGAAAATCAAAAGATGCACATCGGCTTTATTCGTATCACCGACCTTCACCAAATTTATGCGGCGCTAGGTTCCCGCTTCTTCGACCACAACATTCTTTATGGTCTCGGAGAAAGTGAAGCTGTCAATCGCTCAATCTCACGTACATTACGGCAGATCATTATTGACCGTTCTGAGGTTGCCAGCACATTTGCCTTTAATCACAACGGCATTACTCTCTTTGCGGAGAAGGTTGATCAACATAACGGACAATGCCGCCTTACTGCACCGCGGCTTTTGAATGGTGCCCAAACCGTCACTACTGTTGCAAATTTTTGCGAAGGGAATAAGAACAACCCTAAGTTTGCAGAAGGGCGCGTGGCGTTCGGGAATATCCTCGTTTTGTGCAAGATCATCACTAACGCAGACCAAAAGTTTGTCACACGCGTCACCATTAACAATAATCGGCAAAATCCAGTCGAGCCGTGGAACCTACATGCAAACGACCTTATCCAGCTCGAACTTCAGGACAAATTTCGTGACGACCTTGGCATTTACTATGAGCGCCAGGAAAACGCCTTTAACCAGCTTGGGACTGAGGATCTTGCAGAATATGGTATCCAGGAGGAATCAAGGGCAATTCAGATGCTCAAACTCACGCAGACATTTCTCCTTACAGATGGCTCAATAAGCCGTCTCTCTGAGATGCGACGTGTTTTTGAAGAGGATCGTGTCTATGAACAGGTTTTTCGACCTAGCCGTTTGACGGCGGATTCACGGCAAATCCTTCTTTGCTACAAAGTACAATTTCGTCTTCGTAAGCTAGCCAACGAAATCGAACAAAAAGGTCAGAACAAATATTCCTTTATCCATCGCTCGCGATACCTTCTGTGGGCGCTAATGTGTCAGGGCCTATTAAATGACAACGATCTCGAAACACATGCTGAAAACTATACCAGTACAATGAGCGTGCCGGCAGACTATACCGAGTTATTAAGGCGCCTTGCTACGACCCGCGTCCGCTTATTACTTTCGGCAATTATGGAGGATCGCGATTACGCTGACAAGGTCGCTGAGGGAAACCTAAGCTTCCTCCGCACTGATCGAGCTTTTGAGAAGTGTATGGAGTTCGCTTACAAAAAATGGCGTTGGGTTCATAAAAAGCTCGCATAACCATGCCCGGGCTCGTCTATTCGGGGGTGGAGGGAAGCTACCCGTGTTCTCAAGATGCCGCAATTCAGTAAGTTGCAAAAACTATGACCAATAACAATATTACTGAACAAAATTCTTATTCGGCGAGAACATATGGTCAATCGGGTACGTTGGAAGACTTATTAAAAAAAGTTGATGACCCCAAGATAAATGCCTTGGAAGATGTTCTTCAGTTTAGGAAAAATTATGCGGTTGTGCGCCAAAAAAAAGTGAGTGACAGTATCGCGCAAGTTAAGCTGCAAATTTCAAAAATGACGACCGAAATGAATCAGTTGACACTTGAAAGAGATGAGGCGATCAAGATCAAATCAGAAGAGCTAAATCAAACAATTTCTCGTCTTGAGAGTGAGCTAACACACCCATATCGGCAACACAATTTCTTTACAGATTTCTATTATAGGATAAAAAGACGGGCACGAGATCAAAAGATTAAATATTTTAAGAATAATTTCCAAACAATTCTTCGCGGCGTCACAAAAGACCATGACAAGCGCATTGCAAGTATGGAGAATAAAATAAAATATACTGAAAACCATGTTCAGGCAATAGCCGAAGATAATATTTCTAGAGAATTGCGCAGGCTTGATGAGCTTAACAATACGATTGAGAAAGAAAAATATCTTATATATGGCGCAATCGGTGAAACGAATGTCATAAACGAGTTAAAAAAACTTCCCAAGACATACCACGTTATCAACGATTTTAGGGCTGATTTTGATCCACCGATTTATAATCGGTCTGAAGATGATCGAATATATTCGATTCAAGTAGACTCCCTTGTAGTGGGCCCTACCGGCATATTTATTATTGAGACAAAATACTGGAGCAATAAATCAATACAAAGCAATGCGCTATTTTCTCCAGTCAAACAAGTCAAGCGTGCTGGCTTTGCGCTTTTCGTGCTGCTCAATGATGCTGTCAAGTCGGGACGTATCATCAGGTTGGTGAATAATTGGGGAGAAAGAAAAATCTCTCCTAAGCAAATTGTTGCCTCCGTAAATAGCGTCCCTCATGCAGAGTTTCAATACGTTAAAGTCCTGGGGATTGAAAAGTTAAATTCATATATCACATTCGGGAAGAAAGAATTTACTATTGAAGATGCTCAGGATATCGTTGATTATCTATTGCAGCTTTAAAAAAGAGGTCGGGTCAAAGCAACGAAAGCCACGATTACCGAAATGATATCAACCGATCGCTCATATTGTCTTTCAAAATCCAAATACCTCGCCGGGCTTCAATGCCCCAAGCTTCTTTGGATGTCTTATCATGCTAAAGATCAATTCCCGCCCATAGATCCAGAAACGCAAGCAATTTTTGACCAGGGGAATGAAGTAACGGCTTTGGCCCAAAAACTTTTTCCAGATGGTATTGAAATAGAAGGGGTTGAAGATTTCGAGGGTATCCTCAAGAAGACCCAAGAGTTATTGCCTCAAAGGAAACCTCTTTTTGAAGCCGCTCTGCGTTGCAAAAACACCTTTGCCCGGCCTGATATTCTGGCGCCCAATAAGGATGGGTCGTGGGACCTTTACGAGGTAAAAAGCTCAACTCAGGTCAAGGACGTTCATTATGAAGACGTTGCGTTTCAGAAATACTGCTACGAGGGGGCGGGGCTGAAAATAAGGAAAATTTATCTCGTGCATATCAACAATGAATACGTCAAAAACGGTCCCATTGATCCGGAGGGTTTGCTCCACCGGGAGGACGTGACGGATGAGGCCGAAAAGCTTGCGGTGCACGTCGAAGAGCGGGTCAACGAAATGATCCGCGTTCTGAATCAAAAAGAGTGCCCGGAAATTGCGATCGGCCCGCAGTGCAGCGATCCTTATGACTGCCCCTTGCAGGAGCTTTGCTGGCAGCATGTCCCCGAAGACAGCGTTTTCATTTTTAACAGGATCCGAAAAGACAAAGCCTTTGCCTTCATAAATGACGGGTTTTTGCGGGCCCGGGATGTTCCGCCGGCAAGTCTGAAATCGGCAAGCCACCAGGTTGTTTACAAATGCCACGTAGAAAATAGAACCCATGTTGATCCCGGCGCGGTCCGCGCTTTTATCGAACTACTAAAATTACCGGTTTATTTCATAGATTTTGAAACCGTGGGAGCGGCCATACCCCTTTATGACGGTACCCGGCCTTACCAACAGGTTCCATTCCAGTTTTCATTGCACGTTTTTTCCGGTCCGGATCAAGAGCTTGAACATCATGCGTTTATTGCCGAAGGGGCAGGTGATCCAAGGCCGGAATTCCTTAAACGGCTCAAGGCTTTGATCGGTCCCAAAGGAAGTATCGTTGCCTATAATTTGAGTTTCGAGCGGGGACGTCTTCAGGAGTCAGTAGAGGCTTATCCTGATTACAAAGACTGGCTTCATGGAATCGATGGCCGATTTGTGGATTTGATGACGCCGTTTCAGAAGTTTGATTACTACAATCCGAAGCAGCTCGGCAGGTATTCCATAAAATCTGTCTACCCGGCGCTTGTTGGCGGCTCCTACGAGAAGATGACGATCTCGGAAGGCGGGCAGGCAAGCCGGGAATATGCGCGTGTGACCTTCTCGGATGGCGTCACGGAACAGGATAGAAGGTTGGTTTATGACGGTCTTCTCGAATACTGTAAACTCGATACCCGGGCCATGATTGACGTGCTGGATGTGCTCAGGAAAGCTGTTTTATGAGAAATGGTCAAAATCCTAAAGAATTTAAACACAATATCATCGCCATTGTTTACGATTTCGATAAGACGCTTTCTCCCAATAATATGCAGGAGGATACTATTTTCCCCGCCTACGGTATTGAAAAAGACAAGTTTTGGGCGGAAGCTGCCAAGCTGATCAAAACCAAGGGCTATGAACGCACGATTGCCTATCTCCGGCTTCTTCTGCAGGTCGAACCGTTTCTGAACAAGCCTCTTCGTAGAAGCGATTTGAAAGCATTGGGCGCAAATATCCGGTACTACAGCGGTGTGGATCTCTTCTTCAAACGGATGAATCAGCATGTTGCGAGTGCGCCTCAATCCGAGGGGACTTGCGGGATTGAATTGGAGCACTACATTATTTCAAGCGGGATGAAGGAGATTTTAGAAGGCACCAGTATTGCTGAAAATTTCGAAGCGATTTACGCCTGTGAGTTTGACTATGAAAACGGGAATGCCATGTTTCCCAAACTGATCATCAATGACACAAATAAAACGCAATTCCTGTTTCGTATCAATAAAGGGAAGTTGAAGCTGGAAGAAGATATCAATTCCCATACCCTTGCTGAAGATAGGCGGATTCCTTTTGAAAATATGATTTATATCGGGGACAGCGACACCGATGTACCTTCTATGACAGTGGTGCAAAAGAACGGGGGGCACGTGATCGCGGTCTTTGATCCCAATGCAGAAGTTTCGAAGGAAGCACGGGAGATGGTGGAACACGGACGCGCCAATCATTTTGCACCCGCGGATTATTCAGAGGGTTCGCTTTTAGACAGAATCCTCAAGAATACTTTGAACAAAATCATGTCTACCATTGCTTACAGACAGTCCGCAAGAATGTCCCTTGATTGGGTAAGGCGGAATAAAACAATATAGCAAGTGGCGCATGAAGTCAGTGCAGACATCAGAGATGGGAGAGGAAAGTTACCGGGACATAGCGGAGCGCCATTTCCTAAACGGTCTTGAGAGGGCAAGGGAGGTCTTAATTTTGAGTTACTCCGGGAGCCACGGCGAAAGCATCCTGCTGATGGATGAATGAATTCATTTGATGCTTTTACGTTCCTTATCCAGCAAGGTCATTAACTCGCCGATTGCAAGACCAAGTCCCTTTGCAATGACTTCCGCCATGTTGAGTGTAACCGAGACTTCACCGCGCTCAATCCTTCCCTGATAGCTCCGGTCAATGCCCAAGTGATGGGCAAACGCCTCTTGGGTGAAGCGCTTTTTATACCGGAGCTTGCGAACCAACTCGCCGAACTGTTTTTCTATCGTGTTTTCAGGCATCTCATAATATCTGTTAGTTATGTAAGTTCTTCTTATGGAGGGCTATCTTGGGCTGGAGCGGATTCTTTGTCCACGGACTACAGTCCGTTGAAATAATGTTTGTTAAGAGTTAAAGTTAGTTCTAATTCAGTCCATGCGAAGAGGTAGGAGATATTAAATGGGAAAAGGAAGGCCTTCGATACAGGATGTGGCAAGAGAGGCGGGAACATCACCCCCCTCGATCACCCGGTATTTGTCACCAAAAACCCGGCACAAGGTAAGCCCTGAACTTCGGGCAAGGATCGAGCTTGCGATCCAGAAGCTCGGCTACAAACCGATGGCTTTTGCGAGGCTACGGCGGGCGATCCGGAAATACAATATTGGCGTCCTGACATCGCTGTCAAAGGACATCATTCATTCCGGTTATCACATGGGAATCATGGCAGGTGTGGTGGATCAGATTTTCAGGACCGGCCATGAACTGAAGCTTTTCAGGTTGAATGAGGAAAAGAAATTCCGAAAAGTGGAAGACCTTTTTGGAGAATATGGTGTTGATGGCCTGATCATCATCACCTGGCGTTTTAATCAAAACATGATCCTGTTGATTGAAGAATGCAGCGGGGATTTGCCGATTGTTGTGATGAATGATTATGAGCGAAAGCTCAAGGTCAATATTCTCTATACAGATGCGCGGGAAGGAACGAAAATGGCGGTCTCTTATCTTGTGGGGAGGGGATATAAGAGAATCGGGTATCTGGCAAGACCCAAAATATCTGTGCTTAAAACTGACGGCAAAGAAATTCACTATAACTCTGTGGATGCGAAAGACAAAATGAGAGGTTTTCTTGACGGGCTGAAGGCAAACAACCTTGCCGTGAGAAAACAATGGATCAAGGAATGCGACACTTACAAGGAGTCAGACGGTTATGCCCGAATGAAGGAATGGATCAAACAGGGCAATCTTCCGCGGGCAATTTGCTGCGGCAATGACGACATTGCCATCGGAGCTATGAAGGCGCTTAAAGAAGCGAGGAAATGGAGTCCTGAGAATGTAGCGCTTGTAGGATTTGATGATATTGAAAAGGGCCGAGTGATTTCACCGAGCCTTACGACTGTAAGGCAGCCTCTTTATGAGATGGGACAGGAAGCCGTGTCCATCGTCATTGATAAAATCGAGTTCGGCGATGACGAACCTGTTCAGAAGCGTTATGTGCCTGAAATCGTGGCGCGTCAAACGGCTTAAATTTGTAGAGTATTAACCGCACAGAAAAGTGCGCTGCGAGCATTTTTAAAATGAACTGTTTTTATAAACCGGCCCAAGGCCAAGGGGTAGCTATTTAATAGCGAGGCGATTTTCAAAAAGTAGATTCTGCAAGCAACCCTGTACGAGTTTAATGCCGCTGGCAATTCACAGCGATTTAATTTGTTTCAGGGTTTTTTATTATCCAATTGAATCGAGACTTTATAAAGTCAGCTCTATGGAACGGATATAGTGCCTGGGGCCGCTTAGGGGAAAACGTTTTAAAGTAGAATTTAAACAAAGGGGGTGTCACATAGGTGAGCGGGGAGAGAGAACAAACATTAAACAAAGAGAGGGTCGTTTTTTATGATGGTTGCGAGCCGGTTTCTTGTCCGAATTTGAAATGCGGCCAGGAGCTTATGGATTTGGATGAGGACTTCTTTGATCCCGGCCCACCGGAGATTAAGTGCCGAAAGTGTGGCGAGCCCGCCGAGCATGTCGGGCACATCAATTCGGACTCACGGCCAAGCAAATGCACCTACATTTTTAAATGTGTTCCCTGCAATGCCAAATTCATGCGCAAGATTCCCGGAATGAGAAGGCGCTGCCCGAACTGCAACGAAACATTCACCATGTTCTGGAACCTCCTTCTGGGCCTTCCGCCGCGCTCTTCAAATCGGCCTCGCCGAAAGGCCATGCTTCTTCACTCGGCTTGACGGGCAGATTTTTATTTTCTGCTAAGGGCTGTCATATTTTGTTATATTTCAACAGATTATTTTCTGGAAAATGAGATTTTCAAATGGACGAACGGTAGGACGGCATGATATAATATGCACCTTCGCTCAGGATTCTGAGCACCGGAAAAGCTCAAAGCTTTTCTTTTGAGCGTTTGAGACTTGGGCTCAA
>Ga0187893_10004374_pt1 | contig 27002 bp, 24 predicted proteins | sample MA1701074metaG_FD_139574 | JGI IMG/M metagenome (GOLD analysis project Ga0187893, IMG submission 139574) | White microbial mat communities from a basaltic lava cave in the Kipuka Kanohina Cave System on the Island of Hawaii, USA - MA170107-4 metaG ... | reverse complement strand
CTCGATCCGGTCGAAGAGCTGGGACCACGAGAAGAACCGGCTCAGGATCAGCCCGTTGGCGAAGCTCGACTTGCTGTCGAGCGTGGAGAGGTCCAGCCCGGCGACGTCTTTCTTCATCCTCTCGACGTCGTTTCGCAGCTCCCGGTAGCTCTCGGAGCTGGTCTGCATCTCCTGCCGCAGCCGCTCCAACTCCGCCGAGGTCCCCACGAAGTCATAGACGTTGTAGCCGCTGGCCAGCAGCAGCAGCGCGAAGCAGAGACCGAACACCGCGTAGTACAGGTTGTTGTTCCTGAAGGGGCGTCGGGCCAGGTTGACCGCCGGGGGCCGGATCATGATTCTCTCCCCACGACCGCTCCCACCGCGGGGGCCAGCCTCTGTGTGACCTGCCAGGAGCGGTCGGGGCCCAGCGCCGCGATCCTCCCGGAGACCCCCACCACCCGCCCGAGATCGATCGGCTCGGGTCTGGCGTGAACGGGGCCACCGCCGAACATCTCCGCCGTTTTCTCGGGGTCCGGGCCCACCAGCCGCATGTAGACGCGCTCCAGCCCCTTTCCGGCAAGCCTCTCTTGGTAGTACAGCAGCGAGGACTGGATCTCCCTGCGGACCAGCCGGTCCCCCCCTCCGTTGCCGTTCTCCTCTCCTCCCAGGGCGAACGTCTTGCACCGGTAGAAGATCAGCCGGCCGGCGCGGAAGATCATCACCGTGAAGCAGGCGCCCGTGATGTTCAGCATCATGTAGTCGCCGCCCGCGCTCACGTCCTTCTCGATGACGCTGCGGTAGAGCTGCGCCAGGCAGAAGGAGCTGAGGTCCACAAGACCCGGGTGGATCCCCTGTCTCGTGAAGGCCGCCTCGTGCTCCTCGACGATGAGGGTGGGGATCAGCACCGCCAGCAGCGTGAACCCTTTCTCGGGGTTCTCCGCGGTCCCCGGCATCGCCTGGTAGTCAACCGACGCCTCCTCCACCTTGAAGGGGACCGCCTTTTTCATCTTCCATCGCACCATCTCGATGATTTCCCTGCGCGTGCGAGGCAGCTCCTCGAACGGCAGCAGCGCCACGCGGGCCACGTGGTCCGGCAGCACCAGCGAGATCCCGGTGGTCTTCACCCCCTCTTTCTGGATCGCGCCCGCAACGATGTCCCGGAGCCTGTCGGGAGACTTGACGCGGACCCTGAACACCTCGCTCTCGATCACCTCGGGTGGCACCTCCACCAGCTCGTGGGACGTCAGGTGCCACCGCTTCTGCTTGTCTCTCGCCAGGCGAGCGAGGCTGAGCTGGCTCGCCTCCATCTCCATCGCGACGGGCGGGTACTTCACCTTGAGGCCGGGGCCCCCCCCCTCCGCGGGAGCGCCGCGCGTCAGCCAGCGCGAGAGCCGGATGTTCTTCAGGTCGAAGCTCAGCAGGCTACTGGACAAAGGTCACCTTGTTGATTTCCCTCAGGGTGGTCGTCCCGTTGAGCACCTTCTCCACGGCCGACTCGCGCAGGAACATCATCCCCTCTTCCTTGGCGAGCCGCTTGATCTCCGCGGCCGACTTGCGCCCCAGGATCAGCTCGCGGATGTTGTCCGACAGATCCAGGATCTCGGCGATCGCGGTGCGTCCCTTGAACCCGGTGCCGTTGCAGTCGATGCAGCCTCGTCCTTCGTAGAAGGTGCGGTCCTTGAACTGCGCCGGGTCCAGACCCGACTCCTCCAGCATCTTGGCGTCGGGCTTCACCGGCTTGCGGCACTCGGAACAGACCTTCCTCACCAGCCTCTGGGCCAGCACACAGTTCAGCGCGGAGACGAAGTTGTACACCTCGACCTTCATGTTGAGGAACCGGCCCAGCACGTCCACCACGTTGTTCGCGTGCACGGTGGTGAACACAAGATGCCCCGTCAGGGCCGACTGAACCGCGATCTGGGCCGTCTCCTCGTCTCGGATCTCCCCCACCATGATCTTGTCCGGGTCGTGCCTCAGGATCGACCGGAGCCCGCGGGCGAAGGTGAGCCCCTTCTTCTCGTTGACGGGGATCTGCGTGATCCCCGGAAGCTGATACTCCACCGGGTCCTCGATCGTGACGATCTTGTCCTCGTCCGATTTGATCTCCGACAGCGCCGCGTACAGCGTCGTGGTCTTTCCCGAGCCGGTGGGCCCGGTCACCAGGAACATCCCGTACGGCTCGGTGATCTGGCGCCGGAGGATCTTCAGGTCCCGCGGCTCGAACCCCAGCACGTGAAGCTTCAGCTCGCGGAACTCCTCGTTGGCCGACTCCTTGTCCAGGATCCTGATGACGGCGTCCTCGCCGTGCACCGACGGCATGATCGAGACGCGAAAGTCGATGGCGCGCCCCTTGAGCTTCATCTTGAAGCGGCCGTCCTGTGGGACGCGCTTCTCCGCGATGTCCAGCTCGGACATGACCTTGATGCGCGAGATGATGGCGGAGTGGAACTGTTTGTCGATCGGGTCCATCGCGTGGTACAGGACGCCGTCGATCCGGTACTTGATCACCACCTCGCGGTCCCGGGTCTCGATGTGGATGTCCGACGCGCGCCGCTGCAGGGCGTTGAAGATCGTGGAATCCACCAGCTTGATGATCGGCGAGGCGTCGGAGGTGAGCTTCTCGATGGTGAGCTGCTCCTCGCCGTCGTCGTCCTCGCGGATGAGCTGGACCTTGAATTCCTCCGTCGCCTCCTCGAGGACCCTCTGGCTGGACTCCGATTTCTTGAGGATCTCCTGGATCGCGCTGCGGGTGCCCACCATCACGTCGATCGGATGGCCCAGCAGCAGCTCCAGCTCGTCGATCATCAGCACGTCGGCGGGGTCCGAGACCACGCAGATCAGCTTGTTTCCCCGGTACTTGTAGGGGACGAAGTTGTACCGGAACATCATGTCCACCGGGATCGACCGGAACAGGTCGTTGTCGATGGTGAACTGGGCCACGTCCACGTACTCGAGCCCGAGCCGCGCGGCCAGACGCTGCGCGTGGAGCTCCTCGGAGAGGACCTCGGTCTCGCCGGCGGTCTCGGGGGCCTGGCCTTCTCTCGGCTGCGTCGTGGTGGCTGGGTCGTCGGGTCGCGTCGGGCTCATCGTCCAGGTCCTCAGTAATTGGAAGCCGTGTAAGACTTGATCAGGGGCAGATAGATGGCCAGGATCATCGTCGCCACGACGACACCCATGAAGATCAGCATCGCCGGCTCCATCAACGAGACCACCGTCGTCAGATCGGTGTCGATCTCGTCGTCGTAGAACGACGCCACGTTGGTGAGCATCTCCTCGAGTGACCCGGTGGACTCGCCCACCTTGATCATCTCCACCGCCATGTCGGTCATCAGCCCGGTCTTCTCGAGCGACTCCCAGAGAGGCTGCCCCTCCCTCACCTTCTGGGCCACGCCGAGCATCTCCTTCTCGAAGATCCGGTTGCCCACCGCCCGCGCCGAGATCTCCAGCGACGACACCAGGGGGATGCCGCCCTGCACCAGGGTCCCCAGGGTCCGGCAGAACCGGGAGATGGCGTACTTGGAGAAGATCCGGCCCACGAACGGGATTCTCAGCTTGCGCCGGTCCCAGCCGAGCGCACCCGCCTCGGACTGCCGGTACATCACCAGCGCCGAGACGCCCAGGATGAGCGCCGGGATCAGGACGAACATGTAGCTTCGGATGCTGGTGGAGACCCACAGAAGCGCCGCCGTGAGCATCGGCAGCTCGGTGTTCATGTCGGCGAAGAACTCCTGGAACTTCGGCAGGATGAAAGTGACCAGGATCACGATCAGAAACACGGCCAGCACCGAGAGGATCGCCGGGTAGATCATCGCGGCCACGACCTTCTTGCGAAGCGCCATGACCGTCTTGCTGTACGCGATGAACCGGCGCAGCACGTTGACGATTTCGCCGGAGCGCTCTCCGGAGGCCAGCGAGGAGGAGTACAGCTTCGGGAACAGGTCGCCGTGGGACTCGAACGCCTCCGAGAGGGCGGCGCCCGACTTGACTTGGTCGCGGATGTCGGTGAGGACCTCCTTGAACGCCGGGTTCTTGCGCCGCTCGATCAGGATGTCGAGGCTCGAGACGATGGGCAGACCGGCGCTGATGAGCGAGGCCAGCTCCTGGTTGAAGATCAGGAACTCCTTGGCGGAGATCCTCTTGGGCCGGAAGGCCGAGAGATCCAGAAGCGCCGCGGCGGCGGCCTTCCTCCGGATCGAGAAGATCAGAAGGTCCTGCGTCTCGAAGTCGCGGCGCAGCTCCTCTTCGGTCTGGGCGGAGTAGGTCCGCTCGATCACCTGTCCCGTCGGTGTGCCCAGCCTGCAGATGAAGTCGGCCATCTTCTCCTCTACGGCTCCTGCGCGGTGGCGGTCACCGACGCGAAGATCGCCTGCTTGGAGTCCTGGCTGCTGGTCGCCCCCAGAACGGTGGTGACGCCGTGCTTGAGATTCAGGACCAGATCCATCAAGGGAGTGAAGTGGGGCTGCCCGTCGGGGCCACGCCGGACACGCTCCAGCGCGAACCGCTCCATCCGGATGACGCCGATTCTCGCCGAGACCGCGCCCGCCTTGAACTGGACCCGGTACTCCTCGGGGGCCGTCCCGACCGCCACGAGGCCCTTCTCGTTCTCGGCCGTCACCAGCGACGCGCTGCCGATCGGGGTGATGACCCCCCACTTGGTCACGTCCTGGATGACGGACGGCGGCAGCCCCAGCCTGCGCTGAGGCTTGGGCTGCGGCGCCCCCTCTTCGGCGCGCATGACCTGGATCACGAGGCTGATGGCGCGCGGCGGCAGGTCATACCCCGAGATCAGCTCCTCGATCCGCCGGACGCTGTCGAAGGTATCGGTGACTGTCACGGCTTTGATCCGCGGCTGCACGGTATAGGAACCTCTCGCGCTGATGGCCGGCTGTATGAGCGCGACGATCTCCTCCACGGCGCGGTATCTCGCGGTGAAGGTTCTGGTCGCGAGCGGACCCGCCGGAGGCTCCTGCGCCGATGCCGCGGCCGCCGCCACGGCGATGGCGAGAGCGATGAGGCACCGCATCGGGCTGCTCAGAGCTCCAGCCCCGCGTCAACGATCAGGACCAGCTCGGTGAGCCCCTGAGGAGATCCGTGCGACGGCCTCCCCTCCCCGGACCGGTGCCGGTACTGCATGGAATAGACCTGCACGTCGCGCGAGTCCTCCGTGCGGACCAGCTCCACGGTCTGGGGCAGCGGCCCGCCGGCCTCAGCGACGGGATCGGCGGTTACCCGCTGGAGCTCTCGGGTCTCTTCCGGGCCCGCAGGCGTCCCTTGGACGAGCCGGCTGGCAGGCGACGGCGTCTTTTCTGTGAGAAGCCTCGGGCCGAGAATCAGAGCGGCGGCTCCGGCAATCAGGAGAAGGGCCGCCGCGGCAGCCGGCCTGACGATGCGCACGGCGCGGCGGCGGGACTCCTCTTGCCCGCGGATCCCGTCGCTGACCTCTTCCCAAAACCCGTCCCAGAACGCCTCGGGCCTCTCCTCGTCGGCCAGCGGAGCGAACAATGCCAGCGGGTCGCGCGAGGTCACCTTCTCGAAGCAGACCGGACACCGGTGGATGTGGAGTCGCATCCCGCGGCGCTCGGGAGGCGGAACCTGGTCGAGCAGGTACGACTCGAGATAGGCGTTGACCCGCTCGCAGTCGAACAGCTCGTTGGGAGACCGGCTCATGGCTTCGGGCCCCTGAAGTACTCGGGATACCGCCGCTTGAGCCCTTCCTGGAGGATGCGGCGGGCCTGCATCAGATGGTTTCTGACGGTGGAGGCTCTGATCCCCATGATCCTGCCGATGTCCTGCGTGGCCAACCCTTCGATCTCCCTCAGCGTGAAGGCCGCCCGCTGGGCCGGGCTGAGCCTTTCCGCGAGACGGTTGAAGATCCCCCTCAGCTCTGCCCTCATGGCTCCCGCGTCGGCCCCCGGCAACGCGCTGGCCGGAACCCCTCCGCCGGCCGCCTCACCCTCCTCCAGATCCACCGCGCGAGGCGTCAGGTGGCGCTTCCTGTAGAAATCGATCGCCAGATTGACCACGATCTTGAAGAACCACGGGTCGAACCGGGAGTTTTCGTCGAACTTGTGGATGGCCGACCAGAGCCGGATGAAGGCCATCTGCGTGATGTCCTTCGCGTCCTCCTCATCGCCGACGATGTTCAGCGCGATGCGGAAGGCCCTGACCCGTTTGAGGCCCACCAGCAGCTCGAAAGCCCGCTGGTCCTTCTGCCGGGCGCGGCGGATCAGCTCGCGTTCATCGACCATCTACGACCGCGGCTCCGATCTCCGGCTGAGGCGCCGGCGCCGTGGGGGCCCGAAGCCGGCCGGAAACCGAGGCTGCGCGGTGTATCCCCCAGTACGAGGCAGAGGGGTCGTCCGTCTAGTGGTTTCCGTCACCGGGAAGGTGGAAAGGCAAAAGCCACAATCTAGTCAATCACTTGCGGTAGATCAACGGAACCAGGCTCTAACGTGGGAGCCTCACCGACGGGGATGTCGTGCGAAGTGGTCGAACCCCGAGGCAGGCAGCCTTCGCTCGCGGCCTCGGGTATCCGCCAGCGTCAATCCCTGCTGCCGGCTCACCACCCTCCCCACGAGGATCGCGCGCTCGCGAGCCAGAAGCCTCTCCTTGTCCGGCGGCACCGTGAACAGCAGCTCGTAGTCCTCCCCACCGCTGAGGGCCAGATCGAGTGGAGCGACCCCCAGCGCGGAAGAGAGATGGCGTGCGGCGTCGGCAATCGGGATCGCGGGGGCCAGCAGGCGCGCGCCGACGCGCGATGCCTCAGCCAGACGGCGCAGGTCGGAAGAGAGACCATCGGAGAGATCGATCGCGGAGGAGGCGACCCCGCCCTCGAGGAGCCTCCGACCCAGGTCGAGCCGGGGGACAGGGTCGAGGTGAGAGCGCATCGCCTCCAGCGCGCGGGTCCTGGCGTTGCGCGAAAGCGGCGGCGCCCCCGCGCGCGGTCTTCGCGGCGGCGCAACCCCGGTCAGCCTTCGACCACGGGCGTCCATCCGGGCCCGCCACCCGGCTCCCAGCAGCAGCCGGCCGGCGGCCGATCCTCCCAGGGCTCCACTGACATACACCCTGTCGCCGGGACGGGCGCCCGACCGCGCCAGAATCCCGCGCGAGCCCGCGCTTCCCGCGGCTCCGATCACCGAGATCGAGATGACAAGCTGGCTTCCGGCGCGGGAGGTGTCTCCACCCAGCAACGGCACACGATGCTCGACAGCCGACGAGACGAGGCCGTCCAGCAGCTTCTCCAGAAAGTGTCCGGGAAGGTCGCCCGGGATGCCCAGCGTGAGGGTGAAGCCGGTCGGGCGCCCTCCCATCGCCGCGATGTCGCTCAGGTTGACCGCGAGAGACTTGCGCCCCAGCAGATACGCCGGCTCGTCGCGGAGGAAGTGTTGTCCCTCGATCAGACAGTCGGTGGAGAGGAGGCGATGCCCGGCGCCCCGGCTGCGGATCGCGGAGGCATCATCTCCGATGCCTGCGGGAGGAGGCGGCGCGAGGCTTCCGAAGCGGCGCCGGATGAGATCGATAAACCCGCGTTCCCCCAGCTTTCCCAGGTTCACGCGGTCGAGGTTATCACGCGTGCACGACGGCGACCTTTGTGGTCTTCCCCTTGGAGCTCCGCCCCTTCGCCTCGGTCCCCTTCTTGCGGGCGGCGGGGCGCCTGAGTCCCCGCCCCCCGCCGGCGGCGCGGCGCTCCACCAGGGCCTCCTGGAACACCTGCTCGACGCTCTCCACGAAGACGAAGTTCATGTGCTTGCGCATGTAGGCCGGGATGTCCTCGAGATGACGGCGGCACAGGTCGGGAAGGATCACGTTCTTGATCCTCGCCCGGCGCGCCGCCAGGATCTTCTCCTTGATCCCTCCCACGGGAAGCACCTGGCCGCGGAGCGTGATCTCTCCCGTCATGGCGATGTCTCGCCTGACTGGGCGCCCCGAGACCGCGGAGAACATCGCCACGGCCATCGTGATCCCGGCCGATGGGCCATCCTTGGGGACCGCCCCTTCCGGGACATGGACGTGAAGATCGTGCGCCGCGAAGAACCTGTCAGGCACTCCCAGCGCCGTGGCGCGCGCCCGGGCGTACGAGAGGGCCGCCTGAGCCGACTCCTTCATCACCTCGCCGAGCTGCCCGGTGAGCGTGAGCACCCCGCGGCCCGACATCGTCGTCGCCTCCACGAACAGGATGTCGCCGCCGCTGGCCGTCCAGGCCAGCCCGGTCGCCACCCCCACCCGGTCGTCCTTGAGCGACTCCTCGGGCAGGATGCGTGGCGCCCCCAGATACTTGTCCACGTTGGGGCCGCTGATCTTCACGCAGCTCTTGATCTCCCCTTCCGCGACACGGCGCGCCACCTTGCGGCAGATCGTGGCCAGCTCCCGCTCGAGGTTTCTGAGCCCCGCCTCGCGGGTGTAGGCGGAGATCACCCGCGAGACCCCCGGCCCGAGAAACTCGATCTGCGTCTTCTTGAGCCCGTTCTCCTTCACCTGCTTGGGGATCAGGTGGCGTCCGGCTATCGTGATCTTCTCCTCCTCGGTGTATCCGCTGAGCCGGATCACCTCCATCCGGTCCAGAAAAGCCGGCTGGATCGGCTCCAGCATGTTGGCGGTGGCGATGAACAGGACTCCGGACAGGTCGTACGGGACTCCCAAATAATGATCGCGGAAGGTGTTGTTCTGCTCCGGGTCGAGCACCTCCAGAAGCGCCGATGAGGGGTCGCCGCGGTAGTCGGCGCCCAGCTTGTCCACCTCGTCGAGCATGAACACCGGGTTGAGCGACCCGGCCTGGTGCATCCCCTGGATGATCCGGCCCGGCATCGCGCCGACATAGGTCCTGCGATGCCCCCGGATCTCCGCCTCGTCGCGCACGCCTCCCAGCGAGATCCTGACGAACTTACGCCCGAGGGCCCGCGCGATCGACTTGCCCAGCGACGTCTTGCCGACGCCGGGAGGCCCCACGAAGCACAGGATCGGCCCCTTCATGTTCTTGTTGAGCTTTCGCACGGAGAGGTATTCAAGGATCCGGTCCTTGACCTTCTCGAGGGCGAAGTGGTCCTCGTCCAGGATCTGGCGCGCCTTCTTGATGTCCAGGTTGTCGCGCGTCAGCTTGCTCCAGGGGATCTCCACCATCCAGTCGAGATAGTTGCGGACGGTGGCGGTCTCGGCCCCGTCGGGCTGCATCCTCTCCAGCTTCGAGACCTGGCGCTCGACCTCCTCGAGCACCTTCCTGGGCATCCGCGCCTTGCCGATCTTCTCCCGGTACTGCTGGATCTCCTCGCCCAGCTCGTTGCCCTCCCCCAGCTCCTGCTGGATCGCCTTCATCTGCTGGCGGAGGAAGAACTCTCTCTGGGAGCGGTCGATCTCCTCACGGGCGTGGGTGTTGATCTCCTGCTGCATGGTGAGCAGGTTGATCTCTTTGTTGAGCAGGTCGTTCACCTTCCGGAGCCGATCCAGGGGCTCGATCAGCTCGAGGATCTCCTGCGCGTCCTCGATCTTCAGGTCGAGATTCGAGGCCGCCAGGTCGGCCAGCCGCCCCGGCTGCTCCAGGTTGGAGGCCACCACCATGACCTCTGACGAGATCGTCTTGCCCAGAGAGACGCTGCGGTCCAGCGACTTCTTCACCGCGCGCATCAGGGCCTCCTGCTCCAGATTGGGGGCCGCCGACGGCTCGGGGATCTTCTCGATGGTGGCCTGGGAAAACTCCTTGCCCTCGGTCAGGTCCTGGATCCTCGCGCGGGACACCCCCTGCACCAGGACGCGGATCCGGTTGTCGGGCAGCTTGAGCATCCGCATGATGACCGCCACGGTTCCGATCCGGTACAGGTCCTTGGAGCCCGGCTTCTCCACGTCCTTCAGCCGCTGCGCGGACAGCAGGATCATCCGGTTGCCCGCCAGCGCATGGTCCACCGCGGAGATGGAGCGCGCGCGGCTCACCGAGAGCGGGACGATGATGAAGGGGTACAGCACGAGGTCTCTGAGGGGAAGGACTGGCAGCTTGTCGGGGATCTTGAGCTGATCTTCGGAGCGGCCCGGATCAGGGGTCACTGGATCTCCTCCGCGCTCTGCACGGGGATCATCACTTCCTCCCCGCGCCGGTTGGTGACCTTGGGGAAAAACACCTCCAGAACGCCGTGCCTCAGGATGGCGCGCGCGTCCCGCGTGTTGATCGGGACGCCGAGCGGGACCACTCTGCGGAACTTTCCGGTGACCCGCTCCATGCAATGGAACTTGACCTGGCCGGCGGGCTGCCGCCGGGGCCGCTCTCCCATGATGATCAGCGCCCCACCGAGCGCCGAGAGCTTCAGCGTCTTGGACGGCACGCCGGGCAGCTCGGCTCGCAGCACCAGACCTTCGCTTGTCCGGCAGACATCAACGCTGGGAATCCACGCGTTGACGAACTCCTCGGTCCCCTCCTCGTCGCGCATCACGAGCAGCACGTCGAACAGCTTGTTCATCTCGCTCTGGATCCGAGCGATCTCCAGGTAGGGACCGAAGCTGTGCTCCATGGGTCCTCCAGGTCGGATGTCGGCGCGCGCCCGGAAGCGCAATATTATGGACGGTGGGGAGGCGCGCAAGGGCTCCGGTTCTCGATGCCCCCGGCGCCATCGGTGCTCCCAGCGCCCGCGATGGAGACAATGCCCTGGGCGGCCTCGAGGCTTGAATCAGCCGAGGTCATCCGCCTTCTTCTGGTCCAGCAGCCCCTTGAGCTCCTCGAGAAAGTCCCCGGGCTCCTCGAACCGCCTGTAAACTGACGCGAATCGGACGTAAGCCACCTTGTCCAGCTCCCGGAGCCTCACCATCACGTGGGCGCCGACCCGATCGGTGGTCAGCTCCTTGTCCGGGCTCTCCTGAAGCATCGCCTCGATCTCGTCCACGATCGCCTCCAGGCTGCGCTGCCCCACGGCGCGCTTCTGGCAGGCCTTCTCGAGACCCTTGAGCAGCTTCTGCCTGTCGAACGGCTCGCGCCGGCCGTCTTTCTTGACCAGGCGAAACGAGATCTCCTCGATCCGCTCATACGATGTAAAGCGGCGCCTGCACTTCAGGCACTCGCGCCGGCGCCTGATGACCAGACCCTCTTTCCCCTCGCGGGAATCAACCACCTTGTCGTGCAGATGTCCGCAGAACGGGCATTTCATTGCGAGGCTCCCGCGGCGCGGGCGGACGCGTCCTGTGCCTCCCTCGTGAACCGCGACAAGCTGCGAAACGACAGCCCTTCCTTCCAGAGCAGGAGGATCCCGATCAGGATCACCGGCCCGATCGCGAAGGCGTGAGTCACCAGGATCGTGGCCGCGGCCCGGTTCGGCTCCACGCCGAAGAAGTCCACCAGCCCCAGCTTGCCCGCATACTCGTAGGTCCCCACGCCCCCTTGTGTCGGCACCGCGATCCCGATCGTCAGCAGGGCCATCATCAGGAGCGAGTCGCCATATCCCAGCCCGATGTCGAAGGCTTTGAGGGATGCCCAGATCGAGCCGGTGATCACGAGCCAGATGGCGATGGATTGGATCCAGGCCAGCGCGAAGACCCAGCCTCCCTTCACCGCGTCGAACCCTCCCAGAAACGAGTGCAGGAGCCGCGGCAGCAGGGACCCGCCTCCTCCCGCGCGTCTCTCGAGCCGCTCGAAGATAATCTGGCGGTAGTGGACCATCAGATAAAGGACGGGAAACATCGACAGCGCGCCGAGGCCCAGCAGTATCCCGCCCTGGCGAAGCTGCTTCATGTCAAGCGCTCCTGTCCCGGCCGCCGGAGGGTCAAACAGGAAGACCAGATAGACACCCAGGAGAAACGCGACGCTGAGCGCGTCCATCAGCCGCTCCAGCACGCAGGTGGCGAGTGCGCCCGATTTGGTGATCCGCTCTCGCTGCCCCAGCATCATGGGGCGGAGGACTTCTCCGAGCCGCAAGGGCAGCACCATCGTCACCAGATAACCGATCGAGGTGGTCGAGAACAGGTTATAGAAACCAATCCCGGGCTTTATCGGAGACAGCAGGATGCGCCAGCGATAGCACCTCAACGTCAGGTGCATGAGCTGAAACAGGACCGCGGCGGCGAGATAGACGGGCCGCGCCTGCTTCATGTGCGCCGCGACCTGACCGATGTCCAGATTCCTGAAGAAGAGCCAGAGGAAGAAGGCGGCCGCGAGGAAGCTGAGGGCGACCCTCAGACCGCGTGTGGGCATCGTCTCGCGGATCTACTGAGCGCTGTGGTGAGATGACTGCATCCGCCGTCCTCGTCCGGGCAGACACCCTACTACAGCGCCGAAGCAGCGGTCAATCAATCGCCCCTTGTCACCTGGGTCGCCTTCAGCATCCGAGTCAAGCCAGCTTCTGCACGAACTCCAGATCGTGACCGTCCGGGTCCGCGAAATACGCACGGCGGTACGTCCCGTCGTCGATCCGATCCGTGGGAACGATGTTCTTCCCTGCGAGGCGCCCCACCAGCCCCTCCACGTCCGGGTGGGCGAAGCCGACATGCTCGATCCTGAGGCCGCCGTCGCCGGCGTCCTCGGCCCCCGGAGTCTCGAACAGAGAGAGATACCCCGGCTGGCCGTCGCCGGGCGGGCCGAAGTGGACCCACCGCGACCCTTCCATCGTGCGCCCCTCCCACCGGATCACCCAGTCGGGAAGCAGCGCGCGGTAAAACGGCAGACTCCGGTCCATGTCCCGGACATCCAGCAGCGCGTGCTCGAGATGGACTGTGCTCATGGTGTTCCTCCTTTCGGGCGCAAACCCTACTCCGTTGTGTCCATATTACCGGCTGTCTTGCCAATATACCGGCAAGCGTCTATTCTGGCGGCATGCGCGGGACCGACCCGGAGACGCTGCTCTCGGCGCATCTGGCCGCCAACCTTCGTTACATCCGCGACCGGCGCGGGATGACGCAGGCCGCCCTCGCCCGCCTTTGCGGGCTGCCCCGCTCCACCGTCGGGCAGGCCGAGACCGGGTCGGGCAACCCCACGCTCGCGGTGCTCTCACGCATCGCGGCGGCCCTCCAGATCTCGATCGAGGAGCTGCTCTCGCCGCCCCATGCCGCCTGCCAGCTCTTCCCGAAGGGATCGCTCCCGTCCGCGGAGCGCGGACGCGAGGGCCTGGCTCGTGTCCAGAAGATCCTCCCCGACCCGATCCCGGGGATGGAGATCGACCGGATCGAGCTCCGGCCGGGCGCGCGGATGACAGGGGTGCCGCACAGACCCGGCACGCGGGAGTACCTCGCCTGCGAGCGGGGGCGTCTGACGCTCTGGGCCGCAGGCGACCGGTTCTCGCTGGCGCCCGGAGACGTCGCCGCCTTTCACGGGGATCAGCCCCACTCGTATCACAACCTGGGAGACGCGGTGGCGGTGGGGTTCAGCGTGGTGACGCTGGCACCGATCGCCGCCCCGGCGCGACCGCCACGATGAGGTCAGGTCAGAACTGGCTTCCAGCAGGCGACGGCGGGCCCCGAGCCACTACTCGGACGGGCTCCTGGGCAGCGCCGGCGCGGCCCGCACCGTCTTGTGTCTCTTGAGGACTACCATTCCGGGTGACATCCCCTTGCTCTTGCTGACGTGGCGGCGCCACGCGACGTGGACATCCAGCGCCCGGTCCGACCGTCCCTTGCTGTAGTAGGCGGCGATCCCGGCCGCCTCCAGCACCGTCGCTTCGGGAACGGCGGCGAGACGGCGCGGGTTGCGGATCAGGACATGCGCCCCGGGGTACCCGGCGGCGTGCAGCCACAGGTCATGCGGCGAGGCCACCTTGAAGGTGAGGTGGTCGTTCTCGGCGCCGGTCTTTCCAACGAGGATGGTGAAGCCGTCGCGGCTCCGGTACTCGCGGACCCGCACGTAGGCCGCCTTGCGCCCCACCTCGGAGCGCCCCTTCACCCGGAACGCTTTGACCAGACCTGTCTCCTGCATCTCCCGCTCGAGCCGCTCGAGCTGCTCGCGAGAACCAGCCCCTGACACCGTCGCGGCCGCAGCCTCGAGCTGGGCGAGCCTCGACCTCAGGCGCTCCAGACGCCCGGGGATGATCTGCCGGGTCCGGGCACTGCGCCGCGCCGACTTGAAGTACCGCTGGGCGTTCTCCTTCAGGTCGAGGCGAGGATCAACCGGGATCTCCACAATCTCCCCCCCAGGGCGGTAGGGGTCCTCGACCCTCACGAGGCTTCCCTGTTTTCTGGCGGTGGTCAGTCCGGCCAGAATCAGCTCGCCATACCGTCTGTCTCTCTCCTCCCCTGACACAGCCTCCGACAGCTCCGCCTCGAGCACATCGAGCAGATCGGAGGAGCTCTCCCGCTCCCTCTTCATCTGGGACGCGAGGGAGGCCTGAAGCGAGGCGAAGGCCATGTGCCGGATCAGACAGGAGGTGGCGGCTTCTTGAGCCTCGTTGACCGTGCGCTGCGGCGTCGCCGTCAGCCCGGCGGCGGATGCCAGCGGAAACGGAAACGGGAACAGCACTCGGGAAGTCAGCGGAACTGACTCGACAAGCTCCTCGACTCTCGCCGGGCCGTAGAGGATCGGGTCGCGATGACCGGAGGCCAGCCGATCCCTCAGCTCGGTCAGGACGCGCCACGCCTCCTCCCCCTTGCCGGACCTGTGGCGGATCTCACGCGCGATGTGGGGGCTGAATCCAGGTATTCGTGCGACGAGCCGGTCTTCGAGACTCAGGAAAGACGCGCCGCCATCCCCACCGGCGGGCTTCTCGGCCGCGATCCGGCGGAACTGTTCCTCGGTCAGGTCCTGGAAGCTGGTGCTGATCCAAAGCGACGAGGCGGGGGGCGGCTGGTAGGCTGCTCCTTCCGATGGGCGCCTGAACTGCCCCTCGTGAGAGTGGGCGAAGCGCAAGATTCTCCCCTGTTCGTCGAGCAGCAGGAGATTCGAAGCCTTCCCCATCAGCTCGATGACAAGGGTTCTTCCCTTCTCGAACTCGATACGCAGCATTCTCTCGGCCGGAGGCTTGCTCACCGCCGTTATCCGTCGCCCTTCCAGCTCGCGGCTCAGCGCGACGGCCAGCTCGGTGGGCGAGGCGGGGGCCTTCATCCGTCGCGCGAGATGGAGCGTGGAGAGCCTGGGGTGCGTCGCGACGTGGAGGCGCGGGAATGGAGGCTCGGCGAACCGGAGCAGGAAGCGGTGAGTCTCTATCTGGTGGACCTCTCCGAGGCTGGCGCCCGTCAGGATCGGGGAGATCTCCTCAACTACCGCCTGAAGCAGAGCGTGGTCCAGACCGCTCCTCCTGGAGGTTCTCCAAAACCCCTGTGGGGCGGGGGTTATAGCTTGACGCGGCGGCGGGGTCGGCGTATAAGACAGCCAGACAGGCGCGGAGAGTTCTTGGCCGCCTCATTAATGGGGATGGGGTGCCAAGAGGGAAGGACTCTCCGAGTCTGTCGGGACTCATTTCTTCCTCTGTGCCCGGCGGTGGGGTCACATCACCTCCCGCCGGGCTATTTCTTGTGGGCCGATCCCCTATCCTCCCGCTCGGCCGCGCGCTCTGAACCCTTCTGCCCGAGCTCGCCGGAGCCCGAGCTGTCCGGGATCGAGGGACGGCCACGGCCCGGAGCCCCGGCTTCGGCAGGAGCGCCGCGGGAGCCTCCCAGCCTTTCCACGACGAGCACAAGGATCCGGTGCCCCTTCATTCGCCGGACGGTGAAGGTGAAACGGTCATCCGAGATGCTGTCCCCTTCGGCGGGGACTCTGTCGAACAGCTTCAGCACATAGCCGCCCAGCGTGTCCACCTCCGGGTCTTTGATCCGGGCCCTCGCCTTCCGGTTGAACTCTTGCAGCGGCACCCTCGCGCGGACCCAGAACAGCCCCTTGCGGACCCGGCGGAAGACACGAACGGGACGGTCGAACTCGTCGGCCAGCTCGCCGACCATCTCCTCGAGCAGATCCTCCAGAGTGACGAGGCCGGAGGTACCGCCGTATTCGTCCACGACGATGGCGATGTGGACCTTCTTGGTCTGGAGCTCGCGAACGAGCTGGCGGGCGCGCATCACCTCGGGGACGAACAGGGCCGGCCGGGCCAGCTCCCGGATCGAGACCTCGGGAGCCAGACCGAACCGGCGCGCCAGAAGGTCCTTTGCATACAGGATCCCCACGATCTCATCGATGGTGCCGGCATAGACAGGAATGCGCGAGTGCCGGCTCTGCCGGATCCGGGCCAGCCCCTCCGCGGGGCTCGCGGTGACGGGAATCGCGACCACATCGGGCCTGGGGACCATCACCTGGCGCGCCTGCAGATCGCCCAGGTGAAACGCCGCCTCGATCATCTCGGTCTGGTTCCTGGTCAGGACCCCTTCTCTCTGGCTGATCTCCACCAGCATCCGGAAGTCCTCCTCGCTGATGGGAGCCGGGGCGCCGGAGGCCCCCTCGCGCAAGCGGCGCGGCTCGGTCAGGAACGCCGTGGCCCGGGCCAACGGCCGCGCAACAGGTCTTATCAGCGCGGTGAAGAGCCAGACCGGGCGCGCGAGCCGGAGCGCCACCGCCTCGGGGAAGCTGCCGGCCAGAGACTTGGGGAAGATGTCGCACAGCAGGATCAGTATCCCCGAGGTCAGGACAACGCCGGCCAGGAGTCCCACCCCTTCGGGCCAATCCGGCAGGACGACCCCCTCCAGGCGGCGACGCAGGATCGCAACCAGGTTGGCCGAAGCGATGTTCACCATCTCGGAGCCCGCGATGATGCTGATGACGAACACTCGGGGGTCCCGCAGCGCCTCCGCGATGATCCTCCCACGATCGGGTCTCTCGCGGTGCAGTCTCTCGACGCGCCACGGTCTCAGGCTGAAGAAGGCCGTCTCGGAGGCCGAGATCGTGGCCGACAGGGCCAGGAGCCCGGCGAGCAGGATCAGGAGGGTGAGGGTGGTCAAGCGATCACCCGGTTACGGACAATGAAAAAGGGCGGCCGGAGCCATCCTCCGAGCCGCCCAGTCTGTTCGTCGTGTCCTTGCGCGCCCCATGCTCGCCCGAGCGTGCCGGACTGTTCGGTGCTGCGCCCTCAGTGCTCGGTCGCGCCCCGGATCGACACCGCAACCGCCTTGTCCACCTTCGCCTCGATCTGATCCTCCGGCACGTTGGCGACCTCGGCGATCTCGCTGACGATCAGGTACTTCGACTTATCCAGCATCTTCCTCTCCCGATAGGAGAGGTTCTTGCTCTTGCTCAAGTAGGTCAGGTTCTTGAGGACCCGAGCCACCTCGTAGATGTCTCCGGTTCTCATTTTGTCGGAGTTCTCCTGAAACCTCCCCTTCCAGTCGTTGGTGATGGCCACCCGCCCGGTCCGCAGGACCTTGAAAACCTTGTCAACGTCTTTTCGCGAGAGGACCTTTCTCAAGCCAACGTGCGAGGTGTTGTTCGTTGGAACCAGGACGGTGCTGTCGTTGGAGAGGATCCTGAGCCGGTAAAAAGTGCTATCTATCCCGGAGCTGGAGGCGCTCATGATCTGCTCGATCACCCCTACTCCGTGGTTGGGGTACACAACCTTGTCTCCGACCTTGAACTCCACGGTCGCCCTCCTTCACTGCATGCCGGAAGACTCGCTCCCGGCCGCGATTTCTTTCAAAATCAACGGTTTATTGTATTCCAGGAGGGTAGTTAAGTCAATCATGGCGCAAAACCCAGGCCAGGCAAGTTCGTGGCTCGATGCCCTCACCCTCCCAATGCCCCCTTTCTGCCCCGCCGGGTTCTTCCCGGGCCGAACGCTGGTTCGCTGGTTCGCGCCGGGATCGGAGGGGCACCGGGTGAGCTACTGTGCCTCAAAGGCTTGCCGCCTTGATCGGAGATTGTCTGGAAGTTATCTTCCAGTTGCGTGAGTGACTTCAGATCATCCCTCCTCCGGATCATGGACCGCAAAGACCACTGGGCGTGGGCCATCTTCGGGGGACCTACCGCAACGCTGGACCAGCTCAAGCTCCACTTCCAGCAGGAATACGCCGTGTACATCAGGGACTTTCCGGTGCTGGTGAGCCGCGTTCACTCCCGGTGCCCCGTCCCGGATGTTCGGCGCGACCTGGCGGAGAATCTCTACGAGGAGGAGACCGGCGGCCTCTCGGGAACCGGACCTCACCCCGATCTGTTTCTGTACATGATGGAGGGGCTGGGGTTCGCCAAGAAGGACTTCCACAGCGTGAAGCTGCTGCCGGAGAGCCAGCGATACCGCGATTGGCTTGACGAAGCCACGACCGGCATGCCCTGGGTCGCCGGCGCCGCCGTGGTGACCATCTTCGTGGAAGGGAGCGTGAACGACCGCCGGGAGATCTCCCAGCAGGGTCCCAGACCGGCGCCGCGCGAGGAGGTCGAGAGGACGCTGCTGCGAGACAATCCACTGGTTCGTTACCACGGGCTCGATCCCCGCTACCTCAAGCTCAAGCGCGCCCACTCACGGGTCGAGGATGGACACAGGCGCTCCGCCTGGCGCATCGTCCTGGATCATGCGCGCAGCGAGAAGGACCGGGCTGTCTGCCTGGAAGCTCTCGAGCGGAGCCTGGAGCTGTGGCAGGCTTATCGTGACGGCGTCGCGCGGGCTGTTGGAATCAGCCGAGAGCGCCGGGGCGCCGGGAGAGCCGCCCTCCGGACGAGCTGACGCGCCATCGCGCGCTGGTCCCCCCAGGTCTCTCCGCGACTGCCGGACTCTGACTGGAAAGCGCCAGGATTCCCGTCCTGCAGTTCTCCCACGCGAACAAGAAGATCAGGGCGCATGCCCAGGTCTTGAGCAGGTCCTCCGCGGAGAGGCGCAGCGTCATCGACGAGGGAAGAGCGGCATCCACAAAGACCATGGCGCCGAACGCCGCTCCGGCAGCCGCCATCAGACAGACCTGCCGTCTCCCGCGACTCAGGATCTCTCCAGGCCGCCAGAGAAGAGCGATCTCCAACAGCCCGATGGCGCCGAGGACGAACGCATCCTCGACGCCGAGACGCCGCCCGATTCTCTCGTGAAGCTGGAAACGCTCGTCCATCGCGAGGTAGATGAAGACCATCGCCTGGCTGAAGCCGAACGCCCGCTGGAGACCAGCCGCTCGCGGACTGGTCAGACCCATCACGCCGAACAGAAGCCCCGCGCCCCAGAGCAGACCGACGCAGACGGTGGTGTTGAGCCCGTACAGCGGCGTGTCACCGCCGATGTCGGTGAAGAGAAGCCGCACGTCCTGCTGGGATGTCTCCCACTCCAGCAGGAGCAGCCCCACCGTATACATTGAGAGAAGCCCCAACCCGAGGCGCACGGACCCGGGCCAACCCTTCGGCGTGGCCGCGCCCGCGAACGTGGGCTCGACCTCGCCAGCCGGCAGAGCCGGTCGGGTAACCTGGGCCCGGGAAGATCGGAGAGCAACGGATGGTCGAGACCGCAATCCGACGGCCGCGCTCAGCACCGGTCTGTGGTCAACGATGAAATCGAGCAGAGCAAAGAGAAACAGCCCGCATCCCAGCAGCTCGGCTGCTTCCTCCAGCGTCGCCAGCAGGACGTAGTCGCCGCCGGCATGGCCGTACAATCGATCATGGCGTCCCGCGATGGCCTCCATCACCACCGCGCCGCCCACGTACATGACTCCCGACGCGACGAACCAGCGGCGCGTCGCCGGCGGCAGCGCGCGCAGAAACCCGAGGTAGGCCGCCCCGAACCCCGCCACCAGACCCAGGGCCGGAACAATCCACGCATAGTAAAAGAGGGCGGGAAGCTCGATGAGCTGACGGAGCGGACGCGTGAACGTCTCGTGCAGTCCGATCGACTCGTCCACCGACATGAGCACGAAAAAAAAGCCAAGAACCATCCAATGGCGGGCGAACCGGTCGCCCGACGCGCGATGGTGCATCCCGATCAGAAGCAGCAGCATCGCGTCGACGAGCAGCAGCGAGGCCGCGAACCAGGAGGGAAGATTGTTCTCGGTGTTCAGATCCAGCAGCGGCAGCAAGCCCAGGATGTGATCGTGGCCCGTCCTCAGACGCACCATGTGACAGGCCACGCTCAGGAGGATCAGCGTGACGATGACGAAGCAGACCACGCGGAAGGCGCGGCCGGGCGTGAAATGCATGCGGGGCTCCGGTGCGTCTGCGGTCCGGCGGGGCCGCGTCGGCGCGATGCGTGGAAATGTAGGGAGCGCAGGGTGCCCAAGCAACGCCAGCCCGGCTCAATACGGACCGATGAACCCAACGTCCGTCACAGACTCCCCGAGATCCTCGAGACTTGCCTTGCGTCCCATCGAGACCTCGGGGTAGAGTGACCCCCTTTGCAGCCAGCAGCGGAGCCATCAACCGAACGAGGGGGTGACCCATCCGCCATCGCGCGCGCCTGTTGGCCGGGGCCGCCTTCGGCCTCGCGGGTGCCTTCGTGACCTCCTGCTCCGCTCCCCCACCGCAGCCTTCGCTGCGATCGCTGGAGCAGCGCTACTTCGTCGAGTTCTTGAAGCGAAACCCGGTCGTCTCCACCTATCTCGGCGCGGACGCCTACTCCCCCGAGCTGGCCTCAACCGCCGGGGGCCTGCGCGATTACTCCGCCGAGGCGCTGTCCGCGGAGGAGAGCCTCTACCGTGAGATCCTCGCTTCGCTGCAGTCCCTGGATCCCGTCCGGCTCACCGCCGATGAGCAGGTTGATACCGCGCTGATCCGATCCCAGATCCAGTTCATGCTCCGCCAGACGGGCCAGCGCAAGTACCAGCATCGCAGCCTTGACACCTACATGGCGGAGCCGTTCCGCGGCGTGGACTGGCAGATCCAGGGGATGGCCGATCTGGGGTCGGGCCGCTACGGGACGCAGGAGGAGTGGCTCCGGGTCATCGAGAGGGTGCGGAGAGTCCCTCAGTACCTCCGGGTTGCCGAGGCGAATCTTCGCGAGGGGATCAAGAACGACAACGTCCCCGACCCGCGGATGCTGGATCGAGACGGGCTCAAGACCAGCGCGGCGAACGCCGTCTATTTCGAGACCACGCTTCCCGAGCTGGCGGCCAAGTACAGCGAGTCCCAGCCCTGGGGATCCAAGGTCGTCACCGACCTGCGGGAAGCGGGCCGCCTCGCGGGGGAGGCGCAGCGGCAGCTTCGCGACTTCCTCCTGGCCAGCTTCTACGCGCCGGGAGGGGGCGAGCCGGTGATGCTGGGGACGTATCGCACCGACAAGTACGCCTTCGGGGAGGAGGAGTACAACTGGGCTCTGTCCAACAACTTGGTGGAGCGCCGCTCGGCCGCGGAGCTGTTCGAGCTGGGGGCGAAGGCGGTCGCCCAGACCCAGCAGATGATCATCGAGGTGGCGCGGCGATGCGACTCCGAGAACGGATGGGGGCTCAAGTGGGACACCCCCGAGAAGGCCAGGAAGTCGGCGCGGGCGGTCTTCAGCCGCCTGGGGGCCGACCACCCGAAAGACGACGCTGAGATGATCGCCTGGTACCGGAGCAAGTCGTTCGATCTGGTCGAGTACGGCCGCAGGCACGCGCTGTTCGACATCCCGGAGGATTACAAGCTCGATGTCGTCCAGACCCCTCCGGTGCTGCTGGAGAGCATCGAAGGGGCCGCCTATTACCCGGCGCCCCCCTTCAAGAAGTCGGGCGTGGGCCGCTTCTACGTCTCCCCCACGGGCAACGACGAGGCGCACCTGCGCGAGAACAACCGCGCGAGCATGGCTGACCTGTGCGCTCATGAGGGGTTCCCGGGCCACGACTGGCACTACCAGTTCCTCAGGACGGTCTCGGACCGGATCTCTGGGGTGCGCTGGCTGACGCCCGGCGCCGTGGAGGACTCCTCGTCGATGTGGTCCGACAGCATGGTGACCGAAGGGTGGGCGCTGTACGGAGAACAGTTGATGGCCGAGCCGCAGCCCGGGGCTCCCGACGGCGTCTACTCATCGGCCGAGCGGCTGTATCAGCTCCAGGGACAGTTGCTCCGCGACGCCAGGGTACGGATCGACACCGGGATTCACACGGGGCGGATGAGCTTCGACGAGGCGGTGGACTACTACACGGAGAACGTGGACTTCCTGCCCGGGGCCTGCGCGCGCAAGGAGACCGACCCGGAGGCGAGGGCTTCGTGCGAGACCGCATGGAAGGCGATCTTCCGCTACTCGAAGTGGCCGACGCAGGCGATCACCTACTACCTGGGCAAGCAGGCGATCCTGGATCTGCGGCGCCAGGTGAAGGAGATTCAGGGCGACCGTTTCGACCTGAGGGCGTTTCACGAGAAGGTGCTCTCGGGCGGCACCATCCCCCTGGCCTACACGCGCGAGCAGATCCTGAGCTGGGCCCGATCGGGCCGGCCCTCCGCTTGAGCGGGCTTGATCGTCCCCGCCGTTCGGTTATCCTGAGGGCCTACTCAAGACTCCACCGGCCAAGAAGGAGGATGCCGACCCTATGAGCGTGCAGCCGTACGAAGCCACCCAAACGCGAAGGGGGACCGCGGGGCGCGAGGTCGTCCGGGTGGAAGGGGCGACGAAGGTCTACTACCGCGACACCCTCAGGATCCCCGTGCTGGAGGGGATCGACCTCTCGGTGAACGAGGCCGACTTCATGGCGTTGATGGGGCCGTCCGGATCGGGCAAGACCACGCTGCTGAACCTCATTGCCGGAATCGACCGGCCCAGCAGCGGGAGCATTTGGGTGGCCGGCACCGATATCACCAAGCTCAACGAAGGAGCCCTGGCGCGCTGGAGGGCGCGGCACGTCGGCTTCATCTTTCAGTTCTATCACCTGATCCCGGTGCTGACCGCCTACCAGAACGTGGAGCTGCCGCTCACCCTGACCAGGCTCTCCAAGAAAGAGCGGTCCAAGCATGTCCGGACCGCGCTGGGAATCGTCGGGCTGGAGGACCGGATGGAGCATTTCCCCCGCCAGCTCTCGGGAGGGCAGGAGCAGCGGGTGGCGATCGCCCGCGCGCTGGTGACGGACCCGACGCTGATCCTGGCCGACGAGCCGACGGGGGATCTGGACGCCAGGTCGGCCGAGGAGATCCTGGTGCTGCTGGAGCGTCTCAACAAAGAGTTCAACAAGACGATCGTGATGGTGACTCACGACCCCAGGGCCGCGGCGAAGGCCCATACCGTGAGGCACCTGGACAAGGGGGTCCTGACCTAGGAGCCCGTCCGTGGCTTGGGCCGCGCAGCCGGGGCTTGCGAGCCGCGGACGAGGAGCGAGGAGGAGCGCGATTCTGGTAATCGCCGACGACGAGCGACGAAGTATCCGGCCGCAATCCCCGGCTGCCCGGAGGGTTGCGGCCCGAGCCATGACTCGGACGGGCTCCTAGTGTTGCAGATCCTCCTTCTGGTCATGAAGAACTTCATGCGCAACCGCCTGCGCACGGTGCTGACCATCCTGGGGATTGCCGTCGGCGTGATCGCCTTCGCCTTCCTCGAGACCGTGCTGGCCGCCTACTACATCGGCGTGGAGGCCTCCAGCGAGAATCGTCTCGTCACCCGCCACCGGGTCTCGCTGTTCAACCTGCTGCCGGTGTCCCAGCTCGAGAAGATCCAGCAGGTGCCCGGCGTGACGCAGGTCTCGTACGGGATATGGTTCGGCGGCTACTACAAGGACCCGGCGAATTTCTTCGGCCAGTTCGCCATCGACCCCGGGTATATCGACCTGTATCCGGAGTTCATCATTCCGGCCGACCAGAAGAAGGCCTACAACGAGGAGCTCCAGGCGGCGATCGTCGGGCGCAAGCTGGCGGACCGGTTCGGGTGGAAGCTGGGGGATCGGGTGACGCTGACCGGGTCGATCTTCAGCGGCGACTGGGACTTCATCATCCGGGCGATCTACAAGGGGCGCGACCGCGCCACCGACGAGACCGCGATGTTCTTCCACTGGAAGCGCATCGACGAGCGCTTCCGCGAGTTCGATCGAGGGTCACAGGTCGGGTGGTGGCTGGTGGGGGTCGAGGACCCGAGTCAGAACGGCCGCATCAGCGACGCGATCGACAGCCAGTTCCTCAACTCCTCCGCCCCCACGCTGACCGAGACCGAGAAGGAGTTCAACCTCTCGTTCGTCTCGATGATGGGAACCATCATCACGATCATCAAGGTCGCGTCCTGGATCGTCATCGGCATCATCCTGTTGATCATGGCCAACACGATGGGGATGGCGGCACGGGAGCGAACCACCGAGTATGGCGTCATGAAGACGCTGGGATTCCGCGCTCTGCATCTGATCTCGCTCATCGGGGGCGAGGCGCTGCTGGTCGCCTTCGCCGGGGCCGCCCTGGGGTGCGCGGTCGCGTTCGGTCTGGTCTCGCTCATCGGCGCCTTCATCGAGATGCAGATGGGGTCGATGTTCCCGGTGTTCGAGCTGACTCCGCTGACGGTGGCGCAGGCGATCGGGCTGGCGATGCTCGCCGGGCTGCTGGCCTGCACGGTGCCCATCATCCGCGCCGTTCAGGTGCCGATCGCCGACGCGCTCAGAAGGCTGGGATGATGGCCCTCCCCCTCATCTACAACATCCGCAATCTGCTGGTCCGCAAGGTCAGCACGCTGCTGACGGTGGCCGGGATCGCCATGGCCGTCGGTGTTCTGCTCGTCATGCTGATGCTCTCTCATGGACTCAAGCACGCCCTCGTCAAGAACGGATCTGCCGACAACGCGATTGTCCTGCGCAAGAACTCCCAGACCGAGACGATGAGCGGTCTGAACCGCGACAGCGTCGCCGTCATCAAGACCGCTCCCGAGATCGCCGCTGGTCCGGACGGACGGCCGCTGGTCACCTCCGAGGCTGTGGTGGGAGTGAACCTCTTGCGCCGCGGTATGGTCGGAGCCCGCTCGGGGTCCAACGTGACGGTGCGCGGGATCGACTCCGGCTCTCTTGCGCTCCGATCTCAGGTGCGCATCGTCGAGGGGCGCGCGCCCGTGCCCGGAAACGCCGAGGTGATCGCGGGGGTCAACGCCTCGAAGGGGTTCCAGGGGTGCGAGCTGGGTGGGACGATCCCGATGGGCGGCCTCGATTGGAAGGTCGTGGGGGTGTTCGAGGCGGCGGGCTCCGGGTTCGAGTCGGAGCTGTGGGGGGACGGCGAGCTTCTGATGCAGGCGTTCGGGCGCGAGGGAGGGTTCTCGTCGGTGACGTTCCGGATGAAGGACGCGGCGCTGGACCTCGCCGCGCTGGCTGCCCGCTTCGATTCCGACCGCAGGCTCAACGTGGAGGTGATGCGGGAGACCGAGTATTACGAGCGCAGCTCGGAAGCCCTGACCATGCTGATCAACATCCTGGGGACGGTTCTGGTCGTCCTGTTCTCCATCGGCGCCGTGATGGGGGCGATGGTGACGATGTTCGCCTTCGTGGGGTCGAGGACCGTGGAGATCGGGACGCTGCGGGCGCTGGGGTTCCGGCGCACATCGATCCTGGCCTGCTTCATAGTGGAGTCGATCCTTCTGGCGCTCGCCGGCGGAGTGGCCGCCTGCGTCCCGGCGTTGCTGATCCAGCGGTTCACCTTCTCGACGACCAACTTCACCACCTTCACCGACGTCACCTGGCACTTCAGGGCGAGCCCTTCGATCATCGTCACGGGGCTGATATTCGCCCTACTGATGGGCGCCCTCGGAGGGTTGATCCCCGCTATCCGCGCCGCGAGGCTGCCGATCATCACGGCGCTTCGCGAGGCGTGATGGCCGACAGGAACGCCGGATGCGCCTGACCCGCCTCGACCATTTCGCCATCCATGTCTCCGACCTGCAGGCCGCCGAGGAGTTCTACACGACGGTCCTGGGGATGCGGCTGGTCGATCACCTGGGGGACATGACGCTGGTGGAGTGCGGCGGGATGAACATCGGGCTGGTCCGGAGGCCCGACCTGGCGCCGGGCGACTCCGGCGTGATCGACGAGCCTCTGGGGCGCGCCCACCATGCCTTTCTGGTGGAGGAGAAGGAATTCGCCTCGGCCCGGGAGGCGCTTGCCGCCGCCGGCGTGCCCACCCACGGCCCGGTGAGCTGGGGGGACCACGATTGCTTCTACTTCCTGGATCCTGACGGCAACCTGCTGGAGATCGTCACGCCGCCCAGGACGCCCGCCAGCAGATAGGCGTGGATCCTCTCCGCCGCAGGAGCTGATGTGAGGCATGCGCCCGGCCCGTCGTGCTCATGGGGCCAGGCGCCTTCGTGAAGGGTCGAGCCGAGGGAGCTTACTTCTTGGCGAGCTTGATGGCGCTGACGCCCTGGTGCTCCCCTTTGTCGTTGTCGAGGCAGGTCAGAACGACCTGATCGCCGGCCTTGAAAGTCTTGAGGCTGGTGACCGCCTCGGCGAGCACCGGCGCTGTCTTCTCCTCTCCCGTGTCGTCCTTGAAGGTGATGGTCTTGGCTTCCGGATCCACCGAGACGACCGTGACGTTGGCTTCGTGGGTCTTCTTGTCCGACGCGCTCACCACCGGCGCGAAGAGCAGGCCCACGACGGCGAGAATGGCAAGGACCGAGACGAGCTTCTTCATGGCTGCAAGCCCTCCTCCTGAATGTGAGATTCTCGCGGGGTCGATCGCTACCATAGATCATCGAGTCGCAGGCTTCTAGCCTCGCTCCCCCGCCGGCGCACCAACAGCTCGCGCCGCGCGCGAATCACCGTGGCTTGAAGATGAGGAAGTACTGATACGGCAGGACGTCGCTCTCGGCGGCCAGCCTCCACCCCGCCTCCTCGAACTCGGCGATGACGGCCTCTCGGGCCAGCTTGTGGTCGAGCGGCGGACCCACGGGCAGCTCCCGCTTCTGGAAGTCCACCACGGCCACCCGGCCTCCGGGCTTGAGCGCCTTGCCCAACCGGTGGATGTAATGAATCCGATCGCCGATGTGGTGGTAGGTGTCGCACAGGAAGATGACATTCAGGGAGGATGCGGGCAGCTTCGGGTCCTCCGGCTCGGCGAGCACGGGGACCACGTTGGGAGTCTTCTCCCGGATCGCGCGCTGTCTGAGGTGCTCCACCATCTTCGGCTCGGTGTCCACCGCGTACACCAGGCCGCCGGGTGCGACAGCCTCCGCGAAGTGCTTCTCGAAGTAGCCGGTCCCCGCGCCGATGTCGGCCACCGACATCCCCGGTCCGAGTCCCAGAACCACGGGGATCCGGTCCGGCTTCTGCCACTCGGCACGCTTCGGGTCGTCGAAGATGGCCACCCATCTCTCGACGTCATCGAAGGG
>Ga0187893_10004373_pt1 | contig 27002 bp, 45 predicted proteins | sample MA1701074metaG_FD_139574 | JGI IMG/M metagenome (GOLD analysis project Ga0187893, IMG submission 139574) | White microbial mat communities from a basaltic lava cave in the Kipuka Kanohina Cave System on the Island of Hawaii, USA - MA170107-4 metaG ... | reverse complement strand
GGTGTACTCCGGTTTAAGGGTGGGGTCGTAGGCGCGGTCGATCACAGAGGCCGGTGACCGACCTGGGGACCGGAAGCGCAACAAGCCGATGTCTGGGAAGCAGATGATTTCGTAGGTGGCAGCGGGGGGCACATCCTTAATATAGGCATCCCGTACTCGGTTTACAAGGCGGGCTAGGTCCGCCATGCCGCCACGCTCAGGTAGCCGGAAAGAGCAGTCAACTAGTTTGGTCATCTGGGTCCTCTTCCAACGGGCGGTTGTTGGGGCATGTGTCAGGGTTACACATTTCGTACATCCAACGGTAACATTGGCCGCACCATCTAACTGTACGGCCGTCGTCTTTATCGTAGTCCATTGGCATTTAGCCGTCCTTTCTGTTCTTTGTCGTTATACTTCCCCCAATTCCCACCGGACTTGCAATCCACTGGGATCACCATCTCGCGGCCGTGGATGGTGACGGGGACGAGCATCTTGGCCAACAAACTGTCCAGCGCCTCGGTCGTTGACGCCGTACCCCACGCGCCCTCGACTGTACCCAGCAGCGCATCGTGGACTTGTGCCATCAGCCATACCTCGTTGGGGTCCATCGTATCCCATATCTGCCACAAGCCACACGACAGGATATCGGCGACCATAGACTGGGGGATTTGTGCCACGGCCTGTTTCCAAGTGTGCTGATCCCATGGCCTGCCAAACAACTGCCGCCGCCGGCCCAACGGTGTGACCACAAACCCATACGAGCGGACTTGATTCACAATTCCTGCTTGCCAGACCCGTATGCCAGGGAATTGGTCGAAGTATCGCTCCTGGACCTCGCATCCAATCCGCTGTGGTAGGCGAGCGAGGCGCGCCAAGCCAATCCCGGTGAGAAGGTAGTTGGAGCCATGTTGGATGCGCTTGGAGTTGTATCGGTAGCTGTGCTCTTTGTCCCAATCCGGGTGTAGTTCTTCAGCCAGTTTCTTATCCGCTGCCAACTCCCCAGTCCATGCGATCTCGGGCCATATGAGGCGGCAGACGTAGGTGTGCACGTCGCCGGATTTGTGTGCATTGATATAGGCTTCGTCTTGGGCAAGGTATGCGACACAACAGGACTCCGCTTGTTCGAGGTCAGCATAGAACATAACACGGCCCGGGTCGGCGCGGAAGACGTAGCGCAGGCGTTCTTCTATGTTCTGGAGATTGGTGCCTTCATCAAATGGATTTGCAGACGACGACCACCGGCCCGTGTCCGCAACACCAACTCCAAATGTAGACCGCATTCGCCCGTCGGTAGAAACGGTGCTACTGAGGACTGAAGCTTGATCTCGCAACCGTCTAATCTTGTCGATCCATAACACCGCCCAAGCTGCCTTAGGATAGCGCCGCCCAATTCGTTCTCTAACTTCTTTATCTACACTGTCTTTGCCTTTCTTGTTCTGCATCACTGGAACACCTAGCAGGCCATGCAGCAGGTGGGCTACGTCATCGTCTGACATGGGGTTGAACGCAGCGATGCGGTTGCGGGGGATGCCACAACAGCGACACTTGGCCTCGACGGGCAGGATTCCACGAGGCCAGAGGTGGTGTGCACGGGCCGAGGCCAACGCCCCTGGCTCCTTCTTCGTGGGCATTGGGAGCCCGCCAGGGCAGGGACCGGGAGTGGTCTCAACCTTGTCCCACAGATAGACAAGTTGCTCGTTGAGTCTTGCCGTCTTGGCTTCGGCCTCGGTGCGAAGAGCGCCAAGGGCCTCCTGGCGGGCTTTTTCATCTACCAGCACGCCACGCTGCATCATGGTCATGGCGGGGGCTTGCATGCCAAGCTCGTAGTGGTAGGTGCGGGCGGTTTGGGGGGTGAGGCGAGGGTGAAGGGCGTCCCATACGCCGCGGGTTACGGTGCAGTCAAGGGAGTTGTAGGCCCAGTGTTTGAGCAGGCCGGTTGGGGGCGCGGTTAGGAGGTCGTGGGCAGTTAGGATGTGGGCCATTAATATCCTCGGCCGCTATCTTCGTATTCTCTATATCTCCATGCCCCTTGAGCATCCAAAGGGGGTATATGAACCCACCTTCGTTTTATCCATTCGCCCCAACACCAAATGCAGTTTTCCATTCGTACAGGAAACCAAGCAAACCATAGGTGCCATTGACTATCGTCTTGTTTGGTAGACTGATAACCCCATTTCATTATCCAAACCTTTTGTCATCCTGGTTAAAGCCCATTAACTTCCATGGTCCTTGGCCGGTATAACAGGCGCCCATGAAGGCAAGGTCCTTCGGGAGCTCAGGGTATAATGCGTGATGTAATAGGCGTGTGTCTTCACAGTAATTAAGGATAGGAATTCCTACCGTATTCCACAAGTAATAAACGTCGTAGGTGCCGTTCTGTAGCAGCTTGCGGGCCGGCATGGCGCACACCTCCCGGACCCAGTTCCAGGCCGCGACCTCCTCCTCTACCGTACGCCAGTACGACCCCGACGGCTTGCGCCCGTCACAGAACGGCACCGTGATGGCACGGTCGGGGCCGGAGCCAAAGCCAACGCATGTGATCTGCCGTCGGGCGGGGCTGGTCTCGATGTCGATGCTGATAGGGTCGGCGTGCTCCAGGAATTGTTGCCGGAAGTACTGCATATCGGCCAGGGTAGGTTCGAGCCAGAGTTCCATACGTGGTGGCACAATCAGGGGCCCCCGCCACGCCTCCATATCGGCCTTGATAAAATCGGCGGACACTATTGGGAACATCTTCCACTCTCGCAGCACGTGGGCGGGGTGATAAGTGGGCACGATCTTCTGCCCGGGCACCAGTATCGTTGCCTTGCTCACCGCGCCACGGGCCTTGCTGATCAAATCCACGCCGGTGAATTGACCCAACACGTCCGCTCCTAGGGGCACAGCTACGGGGGCGCTGGCGGCCGCAAGCTCGGTGCGCAAGCGCTCAAGATTGTTGGCTAGCCGCGGGCCGCTCTCTTTGATCCACGGCCTGATGTCGTTATTCGGGGCTTGTTCATCAAACAAGTTAGTGACCAAACAGCGCCCGCGGTCAATGTTAGCGGTAGCAAGTAGCTGGTCAAACACGCGGCCACTAGGTCCCGTGAGAGGCACGCCCGTGACCAGTTCACGGTCGCTAGGCGCCATGCCCACAAATGCGATGTGGGCCCGGGTGCCAGTGGTGGGGTATTGGGGTGGGACATGTTGGAGGGGCATGTTACAGGAATTCTTTACGCAGTTTGTCTTCTAACTCTCGGTCGTTAGCATATCGGACTTGGATTCCCAGTTTTTTCAAGAACCCATCAAAATACTCCCCGCTCCACTGTCCATCGTTCAGGGACCACGCCCCCAGTAACTTTCCACCCTCAAACATTCCTTGAACCTCTCCAACTCCATCGTTGCAGATATATACGCAGTCAATAATTTTCATTAGTATCTCCTGAAAAGGGAGCGGACGCAGCCTGTTCCTTGCTGTGTCCGCTGGTTAGGGCCTCTACCATGATGGCTCCACAATCGGCCTAGGACCTCGGCTTACACGCTTTTGGCGTTTCGCATTCTGGACCGTAGGTGGCGAGGGAACAGCCTCCATCCGACCCTAGTTGGAAGCGGGGGCGGGATTCGAACCCGCGATTTCCAGTTTATGAGACTGGCGAGGACGGCCGCTCCTCCACCCCGCAGTGGGCGTTAGTCTACGCTCGTGAAGTTCTTGGTCGTGTTGGTCGTGACGACCTGACCAATGTTGTTGGTGTAGGTTCTGACGCCAACAAGCGCCCTGACTACAGGCTTGGACTTGTTCAAGGCGTCCAGGGCCTGACCAAGGGTCCGGCCCGACATGTCGATGCCGTGCTTTTCGATGTGCTGGCGGATGCGGAACAGGTCAGACTTCTTGCTGGTCTTGTTGATCTGGAACCGCTGCCACAAACGCTGGCCAGTGTCGGCCGTGGCGGCCTCGTCTGGGTCAACGTCTTCCTCGGCGGACTCAGGGTCGTAGCCAAACAGCACGATATCCGGGTCCTCAGCGTTGTCGGCTTCCTTGAAAGAAGCGAACGCGGCCTTGAGAACCCAGGTGCCAACCGGCACCAGGGGCGGCGCTTCGACCTCGTCCATCATGGTGTTGAGGATGGAGTCGTAGTCCGCGGCGGCGTTGGATGCAGTCATGCATGTGCTCCATTTGGGTTATCGGGGACTAGTAGTATATGGCGATGACACCCGCCCCCGTCAAGAGGTGCCATCCTGGCGGCCTAGCGGCCGTTTCCTAGCAGCGTGTTGAAGATCGTCAGCAGCCCAGTCTCCACTGGCAGCTTGGCCGGCAGCCCCTTGGCCGGCACCTTCACGTCCACGTCGGCGGCAGGTATGGTACGGATTACGCGCTTTACCTTATCGCCATTGGCCTCGGTATCGAAGTACAACATGATAGGGAAATGCGAGGCAGTAACGCTGAGATTGTTCTGACCCAACACATTTGGAACCCATTTGATAGGGAACACGTTTGCCACTGCGATCTTGAGATCGTCTGCTGCCTGTTGTGCCGTGGGACTGGGCTTGTTCTTCGACCAACTCTGCTCGCCAGGCATATCAGGCATCATGAGCTTGGTGTGGAATGTGACGTAGACGTGGCAGTTGATGCAGGCTTGGGTGATAAGCTGGTAGAACGCCATCTCCTGCGCCATCGACACGCCCCAATCTTGGCCGATCTTGGTAAGCTGCGTGCGGCCCTGTAGGGCAAGGGCTTGGTTCATCGCGGCAGCGGACACGCCGCTGCCCGAGTCCACGACCAGCACTGTGTCGTTGCCCCAGTCGTAGATGGAGCCGAGGTCCACCTCGCCCGCACCCTCACTATACTTCCACGCGCTGAGGTATTTGATAGCATTGCGAAACGCGGTCGGGACTCCCATGGGCTTCAGGATGCCGTCTGGCCCGGCCACGAGCTTGTCTTCCATGATCGCGATGTCTACGTTCCCCCAGTTGGGCTTGTCAATGTACTGAAACAACGGCTCTGTGTTTCCGTCGAAATCCAGAATACGCAGCTTGTAGCCAGCGTTGGCAAGGGCCGCCAGGGCGCCGGTCTTGGCCGTACCAGGGCGGCCGAGCGCAGCGATGCGTAGGCCTCTTTGTCCTGCCGTATTCATGTCATTCATAGTTGGCATCTAGATGCTCCTCTATATACCTAAGAAAGGCCTCTGCCAAATAATCAGGCAATTTCGCGGATATAGCTACAATATCGTCAGCAGATTCGAAATAATAATATTTCCCCCTAAGCACTAATCGTGCATTTTCATATCCTGTTCCAAATTCTGGTATGATGAGTTCTGTAATAGACATTATGCTGGTTCTCCATTGTTATCGGGATCGTAAGGGGCGTCGAATCGTGCCTGTGGGCCGTTTGCCCCGGCGGGAAACAGCACTATGTTTTCAGCTATTTCTGCTTGTTCGCCCCGTAGTGCTGCCAGTAACCGGCTGCACGGCTCCAAGGACGGGATCAATTCTGTGCTGTACTTAGTGCGCACGTAGCTACGTACCCCCATTGAATTCCCGCCCGCGGGTTGGAAGGCCTCGATGGATGCGGCCCGGAGCCACATGTCAACGGTTTTGCCTGGGCCTAGAACTACTGGGATTAAGATGAAGTCAGGTGGGTTGTGTGGCATGGCTTTGCCTTCGTTGTTGTTGTTGTTGTTGTTGCTTACAGCTCATTCTTACGGATGGCGGCGGCGAGCGTGCGACGCGCTATGTCTGGGTCATCATCAGATATAACCAATCCGCGATCCTCTCCCGCTCTTCTTCATGCGCTCTCTGGATCAATGAGGCGCCGGGGTCGCCCCGCGGCGTGGCTGGCGAGGCGGTCTTCGGCGCCGCTGCTGGACGATCATGCAGGTTCCCGCACAAGGGACAGTTACAGGCCATCCTCATTCTCCTTTCCGTTTCTCCTCTATGACACCCGGCCGGCAGCCTTCATAGTGAGCGTCCAACATTGCGAGCGCCTGTCTGAGAACCTTCCGCATATCTCGCTTGCCCCAAAATGTAACGGCGCTGCTGTCGTCGTCGCCGGGTCTGTGCATGAATGGCCCCCGATATTGTCGGCCGCCAACTGTGGCAGGCAACTCCAGGTATAACCGCAGGCCGGTAAACGTGCGGCCGTCGATCTCTTTCGAGATGATTTCCAGGCGCTCTGTCATCTCCTCAGCGTAGATGTTAACTCGCATCCTCATTTTCCTTTCCGTTGTCTTCACGGCGCCACCCCAAGCGCGCCATAACTTCATCGAAGTCGATGGGAGCAGAGCCATCCAGCGTCTCGATTGCTCGCTGACGCTGTCGCGCTCGACGCCGCCAATGTTCGTTGTTACGCTCCTCGGTTGTTTTCGCAAATTGCTGGTCGAACCGGGCTACGCCTTCATTCGGATATCGGCTCATCAATCATTCCTCGCATGTGGAAATTCGCAGCGGCGCGGATCGCCCTGTGCGCACGGCTGTTGTCCGTCGCGGCACTTCCAGCAGTTGTGCGTGGCGAAGATGCCGGGACGCGAATAGTCCGGGGCGCGCGGATCTCGCGGGGCGTAGTGACGCCGTTCGATCACGCCGAGTTCGCCGCCGCAACTCCAGCAATATCGCATCTTCGCCGTAGCTTTGTGATTCATTTCATTGGGCATGGTCCACCTCTTCTGCCGGCCCCAGCGCACGGCCAAAGTTCATATCTGCCCCTCCACTCACGACCAGCGGTGACGCGAAACCACGGACAAACAGGGCAGAGTTTATGATACCAATGGTGCCCTCTGGGGGCTGCTCAATGATGCCGCGGATGTCATCGCGGGCCACGTATAAGGGCCTGCGGTCGGAGAGGAGTGGACCTGTAACGGCCATGAACTTGACGAACTCTGTAGTGTTAGCCATCTGCAGTCTCCTGCGGTAGGTGTTTTGACAACGGGTTCCAGAATTCTTGCTTGTAATCCCCGCCCTTGAGGTACATGTGCCGCACGCCCGGGTCCTTGTTACACACACGGTTAAACGGGCATCCGCCGTAGAGGGCGCACGCAGCGGGGTTGTACTCGTCCACGTCCGCGATGGCGAGGTCCTCTTGTTCCTTGAGCCATCGGCACAGCTTCGCCATCCACTCCTCGCGCTGGCCTGGGGTGCGGTATATGGGCTGCCGTACAAACCGGACAAAGTTCACGGCCACCTGGGCGGCCTCCAACAGCACGCCCTGTAGTTGCAACGTGTCACCAAACAACAACCAGCCCACGAGGTCGTAGGTGTCGATCTGTGGGTCGGGAGTGTAGCGGTTGAAGTAGTTGGCCCCTAGCGTTGTGCCCGTGGTCTTGCGTTCGCGTATGTAATGCTCGCCGCCCCAGACGGTAATCTGGTCCAGCGTGCCACATAACATATACGGTTCGCCCCAACGGGTTGTGATAGGTAGCGGTAGAAGAAACGGCCATTCTATTGCAAGCTGTCCATTAGGCATTCGCCACGGTAGGAACCATGATTCTTTATCGGCAGGCATCTCGTCCACGTACCAGCACAATGCACGGATCAGGTTCGCGCGGGTTTTCTTTCCGTCGTCGTGGTCTTCGAAATCGGCGCTGATTGCGTGTGCGTGTCGGAGGGCTTTTGCCAGAGCTAAGTCTTTAGCATACGTAGGCGACATTTTTCCGCCAAGACTCAATCCCGCCAACGTCTCGTCGAACACCTCTTGTGTGCTGTGCCACATGTGGCCCCAATTGGCATGGGCATTGGACTGCAACCGCCAACCCTGGCGCATACCAAAACGGTACCGCCTGTTGCACGTCATGGCCTCACGAATGGTGGTGGGGTCCCATACTATTTGTACACGTGGATCGGTGGGGGAGTAAAGGCTATTGATAGCCATGGGAATTGTCCTTGAGCTTGCCGTGCGGCTTTGCAGGGAATTTCATTTTAGGCTCTGTTTTGCGGCGTTTATTGTTACGGGCGTCGAATACCTTCAAAAGACTGGCTTGGTATGCATGAAGCGTGTCGGCATTAAATGGAGTGGTGGAAAGTACTTTATCTAGTGCCTCATAGATGTCTGGCACAAGCCATTTTAGCTCATGCAGCCCGCGGGATAGGGTACGATCTCTTATATACTCCCTATCATGGAAGCTAATGGCTTCCTTCAATTTTTCTTGGAAAGCAATTGCCGCGGCTTCTTCAACAAATCCATGCCGTTTTAGAAATACCTTGATGATTCTTTCTGCTATGTTCATTATCAGACGCGTGCAGCTATCACTGTCGGTATGGCGGATTTTGTTGTCATTTAAAGAATTTGCAGCCCACATAATTTCCTGTATGTTAGCCCGAAAGATGTCAAAGATTTCTCCCTGCACGCTGTCGGGGTATTCAGAGATAGGGGTATTGTATGGCGCTCGGTCGGACATGAAAGGCTCCTGGCTTAGGACGTAACGCAGGTTATTTGGACAATTCGTCCTTCGCGCTTTTCTTCTCCATTTTCTTTTTTACCCCTTCCAGCCACGCTACCCGCTCACGGCGATAATGGGCTACAACATCCATGATGTCGTCGGTAGTTACGAGGGCAGGGGCGCGTTTGAAGAAGTTATCCAAGGCCGGCGTGGCGGCGATAGTGTCGATTATTGTGTTGGCGTCGGGTTTCTTGGGCATGGTGGGGCTCTGTTAGTTGTGGTTGGATATGGGAAAGTAGGGCTCGGTGGCGGTGTTGGCCGCGGCCACAAGGCCGGCCTGGGTTGTATCCCCAGTCGCGGCAGTACGGGTGGCAATGTAGGCGTAATCGCCCTCGCCGCGACGGTGTTGGGTTAGGTGTGCGATGCCGGCCATAGCGGCACCGTAGGCCACTGTGGCTAGGGTATGGCACGGTTCAACAAACACCAGCACGGGGCGCCGGCCCCCGGCGCTGGTGTGTTCGTAATACATCCGCTGCCGGTCCACAGTCAACAATCCACGATGGTAACGATATGTCCCACCCGGCTTCGATTCCCGTAGCCAACGTAGAAATTGGTTAATTTCTTGAGAAATCTCCACTGGCAACAATTGTGTGTGCTCCTATAGATATAGTAAGGGCGGTTTGGGGGTTCAAGCCCAAGCCGCCCGGAGGGAGTGGTGGTGGTGGTGGTGGAGGTTTGTTAGTTAGGCTCCAAGGCCGTTGGCCGTGTTCCAAATAGCCCTAGGCAGCCACGCCCCCGCAGGCACGTTGCGCCCGCCTGTGGCGGACGGGTTGTTGGACGCCTGCCCACCGTTACTCATCAGCCCACAACCATCGGCGTTGAAGGGTACGACAAAGACCCTGCCAGGGGTATTGGCGTTGGAAGTGAACGCAATCACAATCTCAACGTTTGAAACCACGCCCGGGAACCGTAGGCCGGTCAGGAATGACCGAGCAGCGTCGCCGCGCAGGGACCCAACGGGGCGCATATCGGCCCACGGCTCAGGCGGGGAGATGAAGTACTGTAGTACTTCCTGCGGCGACACGCAGCCGTCGGTGTCGCCGTCGGCGCGTACGGTGCTGGGCGCCAGCAGCAGCAGGGCAAACAAGGCAGCAATGGTGGACTTGAACATGGGGAACTCCTTTCTTGTACGTGTTCCCATTATGCGCCAGTAGTGGCAGCATAGGCAAGTAGTTCGTCGGCGGGAACAAGGCGGCCAACGACGTCCCAGTTGACGTTGAAGTAACGGGCGTCGGCTAATGGCATGGCAGCAAAGTCCACAACGCAGCCGCTATGGACGTGGCCGTGGACGTTAACTGCCCCACGGATATGATTGGGATGACACGGCACATGGGTTAGCCATAAGCCATCGTTGCCCCCAGGGCTACCGCCAAACCGTTGGCCGCCGCGAACACGTTGGAATGCCTTGAACCACTCGGCCGTTACTGTGTCGTGGTTGCCAGCGATCAAACGCTTATGACCTGGTAGCTTGGCCAGCAGCGGGAGGTCTAGTTGTGGCCTAAACGTCACGTCCCCGAGGTGATACACTCGGTCCCCCGGCTTCACGGTATCAGCCCATACTGCGGCGATGGCATCATTCATCTCGGCCACGGTGGCGTAGCCGCGCTTGGCGGCCATTAGATTGTGGGAGAAATGGGTGTCGGAGATGAACCAGTAGTTCATAGCCGGCCTCCGGAGCGTAGGTATTCTGCAATGTGTTTGTCGGCATCTAGGGTAGATGCAGAGGGTTTTGCTACAGCCTCTTCTGGCTGGCTATCGTCGGCTGTGGCCTCGGGCTTCGACGCCTTTGGGCGAAGGTACCAACAATTCGCACACACCAGATCACATTTCTCTAGTTCTTCTAGCATGCTAGCTGGTGTAATGGCTTTGTGGATTCCCTGTGGAATGGTGAATAATTTCTTCTCCCCTTGCCGGTGAACAAACCTCATGGCCGGAAGGCCGAACTTTTCGCCGCAGTCATGGCATGGGCGGCCGGCCTTTGCCCCGGTAACAAGGCCTTGTAGTTCCATGCGTCGATTGATGATAAAGAAGTTGGAATTTGAATTGGGCATTAAATACCTCCCATAGGGTATAGAGCCTACGGCTAAAGCCTATGCTGTATATCCTATATATGGTATGCCATACCTTACGGTGCAAGGGACCCCCTCCGGGGGATGGGGGTCCCATCCCTTGCACACGCAGATTAGGCGGAAGCGCACCTAGAGGTGGTAGTAGGCTTACTTTTCCATCCACGGCGTATTGGCCTCCGCCCGCCTGCGGGCAGCGTCGATGATATCTGACGGCGTCACTGGGCTCTTATTGCCTTGGGCCTGCAATTCATCAGGAAGCGTGGGATGAATAAGCTCAGCAGGATGCCACCAAACATCCGTACCTTTGTAGCTTGAAACAAAGTGGTCATATTCGCCCCAGCCGTAAACGATCCCGTCGGAGATTTCTACTACGTCCGCGTTCCTGTCTCCCCCATGGCCTTTCGATATGTATCGCCAGTATAAGCCGTCATTGTGGGGTAGTTCTTTAGTCCATCCAGACATATTATCCCTCCTCACTGCCGTAGTCGGCAGGGTCTACTGGGATGAATGCCGATGGCATGAATTTTAGTTCAGCCCATGGGTATATGCCTGCTTGCAGCAGGCGGGCTACAAGCTCATTGCTATTGCACTGCGGTCTCCCGCGCCACAAGATCAACCCCCGTTCCGGGTCACAACACCACCAACGATTCTTGCAGTGGTATATATTCCCCTCTGGCGCCGCAACCGCTTTAGAAAATGGAATGAAACTAATATTCTTGTCGTCTTTCGTAACTTTAGACATCTAAGCCTCCTTTCCTGCCCGCTGCCCCAACCGGCAGCACGGTGCAACTAGTTCTGCCATTCGGCGCCACTTTCACGGCCGCGCCTAGCCGAAACACTACCGGCGCAAACGGCTCTGCTGCTTTCATCTTCAGGCATGTCAGCCGTTTGAGTCCCCGGGCGCCGTTGGTCAACAGCATCTCCACGTCGGCCGCGCCCTTGAGCGCGCTGCTGCCCCTTGCGCCCCGCTCCACGTCCTTGCCCGTGTGGTGGACGGCCAACAGGGCCGTGCGCGGGAACGCCCGCCGTATCACGTCACACCCACGGATGAACTGCCCGACCTCTTGGGCGGAGTTCTCATCCCCGCCAAAGCAGCGTGCTAGTGTATCCACAATCACCAACCTTGGCTTCCAGCCCAGCGTGTGGATATCCCTGACCAACGTTGGGTACCCTGCCACAATGTCCCAGGCCTCTGGCATGAACGCGATGCGCTCATCTGGGCCGTCTGGGTCGCGTTCCTTGGGCCGCAGGTGTGTCAGCACCCACGCCCTACGGCGGTACTTAAGGTCCGACGCGTCCTCGGCCGCGATGTACACCACATCACCGTCCCCGACGCTGCGGCTCAGCCACGGCCTTGCGTGCGCCACCGACAGCGCCCAGTCCAGGGCCAAGAATGACTTCCCGCACCCTGGCTCCCCGAACAGGATCGCGAATGACTTGTCGGGCAGCACGCCGTCGATCAACCATTGCGGGTCTGGCAGGGCTTCGATCTCGGCCCCGCGGTACCACCGGCGGCTCAGCTTAGCTTGCATCTTCGGCATGTGGTACACTACTCCTATGAGCACCGACACACAAACGCCAACACTCACGGCCGCATGGAAGGCCGCCATTGCAGCAGCACGCGAGGGACGCGGGGGTTTGCAACAGCATTGTGTGCTCGACGCACCCCTGCCACCTGCCGGTATTGCGGCTATGCTTGCGAGCCCGGCGATGCGGGCGATTAATGGTGGGGAAGCTGAAGGCTCTCATTCTTCTTGACTCCCTTGGCATCGACCGTAACGCCATTGATAGTACGCTAGTGTTGACCTAGCATACGATAGCTGAGATAAGACTTTGACCAGTCGTTTTAAAAGCCATCTTTCTCGTTTGCTTAACATCAGTGACTCTCCACATCCCGGCCCGGCGGTAGCGGTGCTGGTGCTGTACCGTCCTCCGCGGCCTTCTGGTTCAACTGTTTTGTAACCCCACGTACGGCCACGGGCAGCCAGCTCAGCCACGGCCTGCTTCCGGCACCATTATCCTGGTCCGTTAGTGCCGCTGCTGGCCGATTGGAATTGTCCCTGTGCTGCGCCCATGCCTCCCGGTCTGGCTTACCGGCCAGTATCCACCTTGCCCTCTCATTCACATACTCTGGCCCCAACCAGCTTGCATAGACGGCCTCGTGGCCTTTTCTGGCCCTCGGCGCCCCCTCCGACCCCGCCCCTGGCTGCGTTATGGCCTCACGGTAGAGAATATCCCCCGCCTTATTTACCGTCAGCCTCCACAACACGTCATTATCCCGGACATAGACCTCTTCGTATGTGTTTTTGGGATCGGCCGCGTTAGTCGCGCCACCGGCCGGTTTTGCGTAGCCGTTTCCTGTGCCGCTGGTATCAATGCCGGCCCCCCAGGTATTGGGGATCGCCTCCAAACTTGGAGCAACCTTGACCTCCATCCCCGTCATGTTGGTGATATACTCGGCTTGGTTATATGTCTCTACAGCCTCCATACAATACCTATTTCGCAACCACCACGCAGGGTCCATGGGCTTGGCTTCTGAGTCAAAAGCCCCCAGGAAGTACAACAACACTGCCGCTACAGTACCTGTGCGGCCGTGCCCGCCCTCGCAGAACACTACCACGTCGAACGGATGTTCAGATGTTGTGAACTCCAACAACTTGTCGGCAATAGAAACCCAATGCTGTGCATCTAGCGGCGGGGCACAACCATCGGAGCATTCGATAAACAAATGCGGCATATCTCCTATGTCGTCGAATTGGGGATTGTAGCCCAGCAGCGTCGCAGCCCCTGTCGTCAAAAACACCGGCGGGTTAATCCTGCATGTCAGCCCTGCTGCACTGATGTACAGGTTAAATTTATTCGTACTAAACCCCACCGACGCCCTATCGCCGCACCATATCCTCAACGAGCCTTTCTCCCAAACCTTAGTCACTTTTTTATGGCAATCATTATTTGGCCGCCATAGTGTGGGTCCGTGCCAATCCCTATCGCTATCATACCCCGCATGCATTTCTAATCCCTTTTTTTGCCTCCGCTCCTCTGCCCGACGCTGGTGTCTTTGCCGCTTACCTCGCTTGCCCATGATATGTGCAGTCCTTCTATTAACCCGGCTTCCGTGCTGTCCGTAATTCATCCTTCAAATCCGCCCACACTGTCGATCGGCAAACTTTGTAAGCGGCCTCAGAAGAAAACCCGAATGCCGGCACATGAGCCATACTTTTCATACCAGCTGTACTTACCCACTTCGTCATTACCTTCCCCCCGTTGTGGGCGACATTAATGGCGTAGTTCCATGCAGAAATCATGGCTTTCCTGTGATCATTAGATGGTGTGGCGATAAAATCGTCCACGGCCTCTACAAGCTTGCTTCCGGCTGTAGCTACATTAACCCACGGCTGGCCGCCGTATCCTCTGCGCCAATCGGCCTCAAAATCCCTAGTCAGGGCATCTAACATACCGCGCAGCTTGTCCCAAGGCCAGTCGAACGCTTGTTCATAAACAGTATCACGATCAGGGGTCGCTAACAGCGCCCCAAGGTGTGATCTCCATGGGGTATTCTTATCAACCCAAGCCTTGTAGTGGCAATCGCCGTGATGGTTGTATGGTTTATCGTATCTGTTATAAGTCGATTTTGATTTGTCAACGGTAGGGTCAAACCGCCCCGGCCCAGAATCCCAAAAATGTCGTCCCTCCCCTGCGCATGCCGCGGCAATGTATCGGGCTGCATACACAACCCCAATGCCTAGCAGGTCTATTAGATGATCCTTTGGCGTCCACAATACCCCTGCATGCATGGCGGCCACGGCCATATTGGCTTGGCTTCGGCTATTGGCACAACGCAAGCCTGTGCCGAGGCTAATTGCGTGCGCTAGGTGTTTGTAATCCCTCTCAGTCCACATTGGGATTTCACACTCTGCCACGTAACGCCGGCCTTCTTCAGGAAACTTAGTGACAAACACAGGGATACGGTGAAGTATGCAATGCACGGCGTAATGGGACGCCAGCGAGCCCCCAGGATGATAGACTACCGTGCCTTCCTCGCCTGTAAGTATCTTTACAGTCTCCTCCCATTCCAGCAAATCTCCCCCTGCATTTAAAACATTCCTTACAGTAAAGTCCTCTGGAATGTAATTGTCACTAGCTGGGCTTTCTGGCCCATCGCGACTTTGGACAATCTCCACCCTGTCTCGCTCTCCGGATACCCATTCTATATATGGCGTGTTTTTAATGGACCATGGCATATCCCCGATTTGCGGCCTCCATAAATCCTTCCAACGAGCTGCGCCTATTGGCGCAGGCACTGTGTAACTTCCATGCCCCGACGTGGCCCCGTCGTTTCCTGGGCCAATCACCATCCCACCGTTGGTCATGATGCCGCTCACCGTGGCGGGGATTATGTCCATAAAAATAACTTCCCCATTTGGGTCCGCGGCTAACGTGTCGCTGATGACACGCAGGGCATCATCCAAGTAACGTACCGGCCTACTCTCCACAAACCCATGGCGTGGCGTGGTAGGACAAGGCCGCGCAAATGCTGGCAATCTTGTATGAAACTCATGCGGCCATACATTGGCGCCATATATGGCCGATATGTGGCTACAGGGCCACATATTTATCCCATCAGGGAAGAGGCATAATTCTCCTAGCCCTTTGGCTTTTTGTGTGCGGTATTTGTACATCGTTTTTTCGTCTAGCAATTTTTAGTCCTCCTATAGCTAAACTGGCGGAACAATGGCTGCGGTCGGCGCCGGAGCAACCGGCCTCGATTCCCGCCTCCGAGACCTGGCATCGGCATACAAAGCCCTGGCCATGATTGCCAGCGTACGCTTTCTGCCAGGGCGCATCTTTGCCCCGCGCCTATCGCCGCCCCCTGCGCTACCCGACTTCCCCGCCCATTTCTTGAGCCACCGCTCGGACGCGCCGCGACACTGTCGAGATCGCTCAACCTGCGACAACGCGGCCGGGCCGCTGTAGCCTATGCCGTTGTAGAAGAACTGTATAGTCATGGGCCAACGTCTCCTATGGTGAAAACAATTCCAGGGCCACCGCGTATAGGTACAATAGGGCCAAAATAGCCAATAAACGCCCAATCATTTCACGGTACCCCATAGATTGTCTCCGATGGCCGCTCCGGCCTTCCTGCGGCCAAGATACTACGTGCATACCTGTAGTCTGAGTACGCCATGCCGTCAAACCCATCGGTAATCACCGAACACGGCGCCTGCCACGACAACATATCAGGGGTATCATCTAAAATCACGTACCTTTCAACCCCTGGATGCGCGCCTAACCATCTGGCGATTTCTTCGCCACGGCACGCCGATTTAAGGGATGGGGTATAGAAGCCATTTATGTTTTCCATAGACCCGTATCCGTACAGGTGCTCATCCCTAAACCCCATGCCCTTGAGAATGTGATACATGGCCCTGCGATCAAACAAATTCCGCCACGACGACGACACCACAATCTTGGCGCCGAAGTCCTCGCACAGCTTGTTGATCATTTCCACCGCAACAGGATCGGGCACACCCATAGTCCCCTTGTCGTTAATACACGACCTCTCTGTCACCACCACGCCGTCCATGTCAAGGAAGATGATAGGCGGTTCAACGGTGTTCTGGGGTTGATCGTCTACTGCCAGCGCCGGACTACTGTTGTAGTCTGTAGAAGGTGAAAAATCATCATACCTCTGCATGCACAACCTCCCTTAGAGGGGACCATTACAGCGTCTTGTCATAGAACACTGACACAATGCGTCTTACGCCTATGGCAATGGCCGCTGCGTTTGCCTCTTCGCGCGTATCGTAACTGGCGCGTAAATTACCAGCCTCTACCACATAGTGCCAAGCGGCAACGCGGTACACCAAAGCCGTCATGATGCCAACGCTTCCGTGATCTCAGGCTCGCATGCGCCCAGGGCCCGCAGTTCATTCGCGGCCGTGGATTTGTCCACAATCCCCGCGCGGACCAGCCGTTTCGCTGAGCGGAGCATAGCATCCAGTTGCAACCCGTCGTCGCGGGATACTGCGAGCGCCCGCATATAGCTATTGCTGATCATGGTTTCATGTCCTCCTCTGCTATGCCCTTGGTGCGAAGGCCAGCAAATAGTGCACCAAAGCGGCCATCTCGGCCGCGAGTTTGGCTTGACGGTAGTCCTGAAACGATACCGTTGGCGCTTGCGCGCCAGGATGCCTGCAACCATGGCCCACGCCACGCGAGCCCGGCAGCCGCGCAGGTGGCCGGTTGTCGTTTGCATAGTCGGCCATGCTATAACCCTCCTCTTAGCCACTTATGCGAGGGGCGGCGCGTTGCCGCCCCTCTGACAAGTGTCCGTGCGCCGTTTGCTGCTAGGCCGACTGGCCTTCTGTCGCCGGCTCCGGCCCGAACGTCGGCGTAAAGTCCACGTCCTGCCCGATGAGCTTGCCGACAGACTTGACCAGCTTGGTGTCCGCGTCGGTCCACGCCGCCTTGAGCGTACCCGCCTCGGACGCCTTTACGGCGCGCTTGACGAATGACGCCAGTAGCTTCATGGGATCGAATGCCGTGACACTCGCCTCGGCCTTCGCCTCGTACCACATGACGCCGCGAGCCGCGTCGAAATTCCACACCGTCTCCGGCGCGTTCCAGTCCTTCCTGACATACACCGCGTACGCCTTGCCGTTCACGGTGAACGTGTCCTTGGTCTCCCGCCTCGCGGGCTTCACCTCTACGGGGAAGTAGGCCGAGATGTACGCGGCCAGCGCCGCCCGCGACAACCCGGCGCCCATGGCGTCGAACAGCTTGGACGCCAGAGTCGTGTCGCCGCACGACTGCGCGTGCTCCATTGTTGCCAGCGCCAAGGCCTGGACCTCATCCATCACCTTGCCGGTGACGCGGCGGAGCCGCGAAATGCGCTTCACGATTTCATTGTACTCCAACATTGTCATGCTCCATTTGTGCATGTACCAGCTAACCCTGCTAGCTAGGGCCATGGTCCGTCATGGGCATTGCTGCCCGGCAGGGCCATGACCAAGGCTAGCAACCGACGGCGGCCGAGCAGGGCAAATCATGTCGGCTGGCCGTCGGGCTAGTCCCTTGTCCAACGGATCGCGATGCCGTTGGGGCATCCATTTCTTTACGGCGGCCGTAGTCCTGGGCCGCCGTGCAATCCGCCCTGGTCCGCACTACCTTGTGGCTTGTGCGCTTGCGCACCCGGTTGCTAAGCCGGCCGCTACAGCACGTTGACCGCGGACCGCAGCTAGGATTGCATTTCCGCCCCGTACAAACCGCCGACCGGCCCGCGTGGGCCGTCTACAGCGCCCGTCCGACACTTGCGCGTCAGCGGTCACCGTAGGGCGATTGGATAGCATGGCATTGGAACCGATCGGCCCACGCAACCGGCCGTTTGGCCGTGGGGGACGCGGTGCCGCCCCTGCTATCCGGGGCATGGTTGCTTAAGGCGGCCCTAGGCCGCCCGGGACAGGTTCCCTACTGCTCTTGCGGCTGCGCTCCGCTGGCGTGACTGGCTCAACCGTTGGACGACCTACGGCGCGTATCGCGCCGTTGCGCGGTGCCACGGCTGGCCAGCGATCCCTTACGGACACGCGGCTGGTAGGTACCCGCTGCGCTCTGGCTCTAACGGTCTCTTTCTGGACCTGCTGCGGGCGGCTCAACGGCCGTGTGACCGACCTGTGCCCGGCGGCCCGTGGGCCGTGCGCGGAAGATGGGCCGGCGGGGGCTGGGAGGCTATGCGACATGTTGTCGCATATGTTTCACGCGTATGGCGTACGCACGGCCACCGTTTGTTCTAACGCTGCAAATGCGACTCATTCGCATCTTGGCCGGCCTGGGCCGGCTATGTGCCAAACCGTTGTGTCAAATCACGATTTGTAACGCGGCCCTGTTACAATCCGTGATCCGCCCTGGCCATGCGCCCGCCGCATACCCGGTATGCACTTTCCCCCTACCCGCCCCCCTTGACAGGGCCGGGGACGAGCGGAGCGAGGGGTGGTCCATACTGGGGGTGGAGGATAAAAAATAAAAACCCCGCACATACACGCACACGTACGCACACGCATAGGTCACCAACACCCCCGCTATCCCCCTACCGGCCCCAGGGGTCGAAGGCCAAAATCCTGGCGCGCAAGCGCGCCCCTAACCGGACTCGGGAAGATCATATGGCGCTTGCGCCCCCCGATACGACTGCCCAACGGTGGCGCAGGCGGGATATACGGCGTCGCAAACCGGCGGCCAGGGCCCCGTTGCCCTTGAAACCGGCCTATGGTATACATATATGTAACACATAAGGAGCCGCCATAATGCTTGATAAGCAACCCGAGGTTAGAAACTGCCTTCTATGCGGCCGGGAGTTCGCGCCCAAACGATACTGGCAGCGGTTCCATACCGAGACATGTAGAAACACATTCCACACCATGTCCAGGCAGCGGTATATGGAGGAGCTTCAGAAGGCCCGGTCTGTGGAGCGGTCGCTGCGGGCGGAGCTCGAAGCCTTGGGCCGTGGGCAAGCCGCCAGGATTGAATCGCCGTGACCGTCGATTACCACAAGAACCCATCCCCGCCAGCCATCACACTGCCTGTCACGACCGTGGACGGCGCTAAAGACATCAGCACTGCGGGTCGGCAGCGAAAGGCGCGGGCGTGCTTTAACGAGGCCATGCGGCTGGCTCGCGATCTCAGCGCCGCCACGTACACGGCCCCCCAAGTCGCCGCGATCAAGGCCGCTATGGACCAACTTCGCTGGGCCGCCGCCCGGCTATCGCCGCTTGAATTCGGTGATCGGCAACCCAATACGCCTGCCATGGCCATCCAGATCAATACCACGTTGGACCTAGGCCAGGGTGGCACGGCCGCATCGCCCGGCGCATCCATCTACAAGCTTGAAGTCCCAGCCCAACGCGTCCAGGAACCAATAGAGGTCGAATATGAACCCGTCGATGCCGACGTATAGGTGGAATAAGAGTGAAAAAGAACCCCTGCCGCCACTCGTCCGCGTTCAGTGGCGTGACGCGGTGGCCTGGAGCACCTGGACCAGCTTAGAGGATGCCATACGAATGCAGCCAGACGAGGTTGAAACCGTCGCGCGGCTGCTGGCATGGGACGAAACATCTATTCACCTGGCCTCTACTGTGTCCGAAAGCTCCCAGGATGGCTACTTCGAGGCCACAAACTGCTTTGCCATCCCCAACGTGTGGGTATCTTCGGTCGTATACATGAAAGTAGACGATGTTTAAGGCCAATTGGGAAAGCACTTTCAACCCCAACCCCCTCCAAAAGCAGTTTATCGAGTCCCGTGCCGTCGCAGACCTCTTCAGCAGCCGTATGGGGGAGGGCAAAGCTCTTAGCGTAGACTGCCCGATCCCCACCCCCTCTGGCTGGGCTACCATGGGCGAACTTGCACCGGGAGATTTTGTGTTTGATGAGCGGGGCCAGCCTTGTCGGGTCATGGCCGTTTCAGACGTCATGGCAGGACGCCCGTGTTTCAGAGTGAAGTTCTCGGATGGCGCGGAAATTATTGCTGACGCGAAGCACCTTTGGCTAACGACAACGCACAACAGGCCGGAACGCGACACCACAAAAACCCGCACAACGGAAGAAATCGCCGCTACCCTTGTGGCTCACAGCCTTTCCAATAAATGGAACCACCGGGTCGCCATTGCAGAGGCGCTAGATTTGCCCGAGCGTACATTACCCATCGACCCGTATGTACTTGGGGTTTGGCTTGGGGATGGCAATAGTTGTGGCGGACGAATTACAATCGCGGATACGGACACTGAAATCATTAATCACATGCGGGCCGCAGGGGAAATAGTTGGCCCAAAGGGCGGAACAGGGTCTAATGGATATTATCGAGTTATAGGCTTGACTACGCGCCTCCGCCAAGCGAGCCTGCAACATAACAAGCATATCCCAGCGGCATATATGCGGGCCTCTAAGGCCCAGCGCATAGAGCTACTTCAAGGGTTACTGGATACGGATGGTACTATTTCTCATCGTGGCCAAGTAGGGCTAACTCTCATGCGTCGGAAACTCGCAGAAGGGGCGCTGGAATTGGTGCGCTCGCTGGGGTTTCGTGGGGCCATGACAGTGAACCCGGCGGTTTTGAACGGCCGCGTCGTGGGTACTAGATTTCGAATTCGGTTTCAAGCCCCAAAAGGCACTCCGGTCTTCAAACTTGCTCGGAAGCGCGTTCGGCAGCCAGAGCTTCCTCCAACACGCCCGCTGTCCATGAGCCGCATGATTGTCGGGTGCGAGGCTGTGCCGAGTGTTCTCGTGAAATGCATTGCTGTTGACAGCCCATCCAGGCTGTTTCTAGCAAGCAAGCACTTGGTTCCAACGCATAACTCCGCCGCCTTGGCATGGGCGCCATACTACCACACAGTCCATAACCCCGGCGCACGGTGGTTAATCCTCCGCGATACCCATGAAAACCTAGAACGCACCACCATGAAGGAATTCTTCAAGTGGTTTCCGCCTGGAATAATGGGCACCTACCACCACACGCGCAAATGCTTTACCTGGGCCGATGGCGTGGCCTCGGGCGAGGTGCTTTTCATGGGCCTAGACGACCCAGCGGATGCTACTAAGCTCCAGTCAATGGAACTAGCGGGCGTTTGCATGGACGAACCTGCCCCCGCCCAGGGCTCGGGCGGGATAGACGAGCTGGTATTCGACATCTCTCTCAGCCGGCTTCGGCAGCCGGCCATGCATTGGTACGGCATGAAGCTTGCGGAGAATAACCCAGACGAAACGCACTGGTCTTACCGTCGATTTGTGCAGCCGGGTACTGACGGGTTCGCGGTGTGGCAGCCGGTGGTGCCGGAGAACGCCCACAACCTGCCAGCAGACTACTACGAAGGCCTAAGGCGCCTCTGGGCGCACCGCCCAGACCTGCAACGCCGGTTTATCGACGGCAAATTTGGATTCCAGTCCATTGGCAAGGCCGTGACTCCTGAATGGGCGGACGACGTACACCTTGCCCTTGGCCTCACCCCCGTCCGCGGCGTGCCTATCACCCTGCTTTGGGACTTCGGCCTCAATCCGACGTGCATCATCACCCAAGTCACGCCCCAGCGGTCGTGGCTGGTCCTCGATGCCATGGTCGGCGACGGCATCGGCGTCGAGGAATTGTGCGACGAGTGGGTAATCCCACTGCTGACAACCCGCTATCGACAGCACACATGGTCGCACATAGGCGACCCGCAGGGCGCGGCCCGTGAGCAGTCCGCAAGCAGGCAGACTGCGGTACGGATGCTAATCAAAAAGCTCGGAGGGCAGTGGCGGGCTGGGCCTAAGAACATCGACGGCAGGGTGCAGCCGCTGAAGGCCGCCCTCGTCAAGCAGAACGGCGGCGTTGGCATGGTCCGCGTGGACCGTCACAGGGCCGCGCCTGTGTGGCACGCCCTTCGCGGCGGCTGGCACTACAACGTCACCCGGGCTGGCGTCACTAGCCACGAGCCCGTCAAGGACATGCATTCCCATCCCGGCGATGCGATGGGCTACGGGGCCGCGGTGCTGTTTCCGATGGGTAAGATGCAACAAGGAACCGGCAGGCCAGTCAACATCCCCGCCGCGGCTGGGTTCGGTTGGCAAGGCAAGCCCCCGGCCAGCACACGCACCCGCGATCCCTTGCTTCGAGGCCGGCCAACTGATAAACTCCCTAAGACTTTAGAACAAGCTCGCGCCCGTGGGCAGGGTGCTAGTTACATCTGGGCCAGGGACACAAGCTCAACGGACAAGAGAGGAAACCAATAATGCTAAACGTACCGGGGCCGCTGAAGGGCGAGGAACTGATCCAGGGGTTTTTGGAGATCATCAAGAATCCGGACGTATGGGTTGGCAAGCTGGCCGAGTACAACGCGGCATACGAGAAAGCCTCTAAGGCCATAGACGAGGCCATAGCATCGCAGGAAAAGGCTGAAAAGGCCCAGGCCGTAGCAGACGCGTGGAACAAAGAACTAGAAACCAAAGCCAAGGCCGTGGCTGCTAGAGCCGCAGATGTGGCCGAGAAAGAAAAGAAGTACGACGCCGCGTTCAATCTTCTGAAAGGCTAACTTGTGGCTGATAACGTCCAGGCCGAGACTGTAGTCACGCCCGGCATAACATTTGCTACGGACGACATCGGCGGCATCCATCACCCGAAGACCAAGGTCGAATGGGGGCCGTCAGACACGGCCACCCAGGTAGATACAGGCGCGTCTGCCCTCCCGATCCAGGGCGCCGCCGCGCACGACGCCGCAGTGGTTGGGAATCCCATTCGGATTGGCGCGCGGTCAAACGCGAACGAGCCGTCGGCGGTGTCCGCGGACGACGAGGCGGTAGACATCTGGGCGGATCGCATTGGGCGGCAGGTGGTCCTGATTGGCCATGCTAATCCTGAGGCGCCAATCAGCCTGAACGCGACGGCGAGCGGCAATACGACTGTGATCTCGGCGCCGGGAGCATCGTTATCGCTTTACATTTGCAAGGGCTCTATTCATAACCGCGCGGCGACGAATCGTCTCGTACGGCTCGAAGATGGTGCAGGTGGAACGATTAGGTGGCGCGCTGAAGTCGCTGCCGAAGGCGGCGGCGCCGCTTTCGATTTCGGTTCGCGCGGTTGGAAATTGACAGCCAACACGCTGCTGAATGTCAATTTGGACGCAGCCGGCGACGTCGATATCAACATTACTGAATACTACATCGCCGCATGAGTCATATTACGACGCAGCAAAACATGGTCGCCGGGCCGATTCCGTTCAAACCGCCGACGTTCACGCCGCCAGCGGCAAGCTTCCTGTTACAGGAAGACGGAACGTCGAAGTTTATTCTTGAAGATACCAGTGGCTTCATCTTGTTGGAGTAACCGATGGCCGATTCGAAGATCAGTGCCCTAACAGACGGAACGCCGCTACAGCCGAGCGATGAATTTGTTGTCGCCCGCGGCGGCGGCAACAACAAGATTGGCGGCGAAGACGTCACTGCGGTTCTGGCGCGGGAAGCGACGACGGTCGACGTCACCAATACAACCACGGAAACCGACATTCTTAATTACTCCGTTCCTGCTAATGAATTAGGCAGCACGCGAAAGCTACGCGTCGAGATGGGAGGCGACTACCTCAATAACAACAACATCACTAACGCACTTAGCCTCATCGTTTATTACGGTGGGACGACGATCTATAACGACACGGTGTCCATCAGTTCTACCAGCGCCTCGCGCCGCCCTTGGTGGCTGACATTTTCGTTGTGTGCAAACAACGCAACTAATGCGCAAGCGTTTTTTGGCAACTTCTCTCTCGGAACGAGTGGTGGAGCGCTCACAGGAATCGGCGATCTCGACACAGACGAGATCGAGAGCAGCTCGCCAATCTTCAACACTATTAGCGTCGATAGCACAGCAGCTCAGACATTACGCGTATCATTTACATGGAGTACAGCTAGCGCTAACCTAAGCGCTCGACGCTTTCACGCCAGTGTCGAGCGAGTGTGATCATATGTGTGGAACATTGACATGGTACTAACCCAACTGGTAATGTTCAAGTTCCATAGGGGTGCTATAGAAGCCGGGTCCGGCGGCGCTGGGCCGGCTATTAAGCAGCCCTTGGGATTCTGGCTTGGTATAGGTTTTAGGCCTGGAAGGAGGCTAGCATGACCGTTACGCCGCAGGGAGGGCCGGTTTCCGCTCGAGTTAGCCATCCGGCGCAGTTCGCACGCACTATTACTGCCCACGACACCAACGCCAACAAGGCCCGTGCTCTGCTCATCAACTGTACAGCAGCCGGCAACCTCGTTATCCGGGCCATGAACGATACGGCCGACGTTACCATTCCCATCCCCACCGGGTTCTACGAGCTTGACATCAGCGTAGCCTTTGTCCGCTCCACCGGCACCACTGCCACGGCCACCATCATCGGCCTAGACTAATGCCCCGCAAACCCGCCAAGGTCCCTGCTCCGTCGGCGATTATGCCCGCGGAGATCGTTCAGATTCTGGAGGGCTACCGCACAGAAGCCAAGCGCGCCCGCGAATCTGGCGATAACCCCCGCGACCAGCGCTGGCGCGATAACGTGGACCTGTACTGGAACCGGTTTGACTTCTCTAACAAGGCCGATTGGCAGGCCCGTGAGGTAATGCCAGAGGTACCCCAGTTCATCGACCGCTTCGCGGCGTCGATGAAGGAAGCGTTGACGAGCTCGAAGAACTTCTACACCATCGTGGACCCGGCTGACAAGGAAGGCGACCTTGGCCGCGCTATTCGCCGCCTAATGGACGTGTGGCTGTCGGAATGTGGGCGCACGCCCCAAGGCCATCCTGTGGCCTTTCCGGCCGTGTTTGAGGACCTGATGAAACTCGCCGGGATGATGAATCCGGCCGCGATGGTGACGTGGAAGTTAGACCAGCGCGATGGCCATGGCTATGTGGCCGTGGACACCATCGACCCCCGCAATGTATGGATTGACCATACCGGCCGCGGGCTGTACCGTGTGCGGCGGTTAGAGGTAGACAAAACCCAGCTCATGGAGCTCGCCCGGCAGACCGACGGCCGCGGCCAGCCGCTTTATGATCTGGATCAGATAGAACTCCTAGCCACGTCCATTAACTCCCAAATGCAAGAGGATCGCCGCAGGCTGTCCGGCCAGGACCCTACCATTACCTCCAACCGGCAGCCGTTGTTCCTGGACGAATACCTCGCCACCCTCATCACCCCCGATGGCCGCATGGTCGCAAAGGACGCACTGTGCGTGGTGGCGGATGAGAAGTTCTTGATCCGAGGCCCGGAGGCTAACCCATTCTGGCACAAGCAGGACTGGGTGGTCACTACGGCCGTGATCCCAGTTCCCCTGTCCCCGTACGGCCGCACGTACATGGAAGACTTCGGCCCCCTAGCCCGTACCTTTACCGAACTCACCAACCTCATCATTGACGCCACATTCACGTCGTCCATCAAGGCTTTTGCCGTGGACCCGACGATGTTGGAAGACCCGTTGCAGCTAGAGCAGGGTATCTACCCCAACGTCATGTTCCGCCTTGACGGCGGCGTTGGGCGCCCCCAGGACTTCATCAAAGAGATCGACCTGGGCAAGTTGCCAGCCGAGGCCGTGCAGGTCTGGCAGACCATCAAGAACGAACTCCGCGAGGCGGCCAAGTTTAACGAGATCGCCCTCGGTGGCTTCGCGCCCAAGGGCCGTACATCGGCCTCCGAGATCGTGGCCACGGAGCAGAACAGCAACGAGGTGATATCGTCGATGGCAAAGACCATCGAGGAGCGCGTGGTGGAGGTGTTGCTGAACCTCGTGTGGAAAACCGGCGTCCAGCACATGGACCCTAACGACCCCAAGCTGGCCCAGGCGGCCGGGCCAGAGATGTACGCTGCCCTGGTGCAGCAGCGTAAGGAGCTTCTTTCTCGGCCCATTACATTCCAGGTCCGGGGTATATCCGAGCACATCGCCCGCGCCCAGAAGCTGCGGGATATCTTACAAATCCTTGGCGTTGTGGGCCAGAACCCCATACTGCTCCAGCGCCTGATGCAAAAGATCGATCCCGGCAAGCTCATTGATGAGCTCTTTGCCCTTCGTGGCATCGATCTAGACAAGCTCTCCCTCTCACCTCGGGAGCAGGCAATTGCTGCTATAACCGGCGCCGGGCAAGGGCCGGCGGGGGCTACGGGCGGGTCGCCCCCGCTGCCAGGAGGTCCCGCGGCGGCTGGGGCCTCTGCGCCCGGCGCCGTCAGGCAGACGACGGGGTAACAATGCCTATTGGAAAGAAGAACCCATTCCGAGACGTTATGCGAGAATTTAGCAAAGGCAGGCTACATTCTGGCCAAGGTGGGCCGGTGGTCAGAAATCCTGAACAAGCCAAGGCTATAGCGGCGTCGATTGCTAGGGCTAAGAGAAAGAGCAAAGATGGCAATTAATAAATCGCCGGCCCGTAAGAAGCCCGGTGCATTTGACTTCCTTAAGCGACACCCTATGGAATTCGAGTTCAAAGACCCAGGCCGAGTCAACCCTGCTATCCGTATGATGATCCCCAAGCCACCCTCTCCACAACCGCGCCGCCAGCGCAGAAAGCAGTTCACGTGACCGTCAACATCCCCGCTGGGGTGGCCGACCCGCTATTGGAACAAGCCGCCCTCGGCAATGTCTCCGAGGCCCTACTAGCCCAATTAGAACCATTCCTCGACACCCTCCTGTCCGCGGTCGATAAGCGTATCATGGGGCTGATCCTAGCCGGTCCATTGGACCCCGACGCCGCCGTGCAGGCTTGGATAGAGAAGGCTGCCTACCTACGCCTCCGCAACTTGTTGCGTATGAAGGCGCGCGTGGGGCATAATGCATCAGTACGTGTAGACCATCTGCTAAACAAAGGAGCCCTAAATGACTAAGAAACCCGCCAAAGCTAAGCCCGTCGAAATCGTTGGCCTGCCAACCACGCTTGAGTTCCCCGGGGCGGAGAGCCTTCCCGAGCCGGCCGCTGAACCCACCAATCGCGAGCCATGGGAGGACAAGCTTGACGCGATTTCCAAGTCCTTCGAGGCTCGTGAGAAGCAGTACACGGAGCAGATTGACCGACT
>Ga0187893_10004372_pt1 | contig 27003 bp, 18 predicted proteins | sample MA1701074metaG_FD_139574 | JGI IMG/M metagenome (GOLD analysis project Ga0187893, IMG submission 139574) | White microbial mat communities from a basaltic lava cave in the Kipuka Kanohina Cave System on the Island of Hawaii, USA - MA170107-4 metaG ... | reverse complement strand
GGTGGCGCCGATGGAGCCTCCGGACCCGTCGGAGACGGTGAAGGTGAAGCTATCGGAGGCGGTCTCGCTTCCGTCGTGGAGGTAGGTGAGGAGGCCCGAGTTGATGTCGTCCTGGGTGAAGGTGTCGCTGGTCGAGAGCGGCGTGCCGTTGAGCCGTAAGGTTCCGTTCGCCGGCGCCGTGGTTACCGTATAGGTGATCTGTGCGGCGGCGGTGTCGGCATCGTTGACCAGGAGCTGCGCGTTGGTGATGCTCCCGGACCCGCCCTCGTTGACGGTGAGACCCGCATTCGTGGTGAGGACCGGCGGGCTGGTCAAGATGGTCTGGAGCCCCAAGGCGTCGATTTCTTCGTTGCTCGTGTCGAGCCCGACATCCGCACCCTCGAAGACCAGGGTCGCATTGCCGGCGGCCGTCCCCGAACCGAGGGTGGTCTGCGTCAGCTCGACTCCGAAGATGTCGTTGCGGGTGACGGAGATCCCGTTGTCCCCAACGACCGGGTCGGAGCTATCGACGGAGATCAGAAGCGTCCCTTCAAGGAGAGTCCTCCCGGCGATCACGGTCCCGTCGTCGATCAGCTCGAGCGCCTGGATCCCGCCGTTGACGTCGATGTCGTCCCCCTCCACCAGGACGCTGGCCGTTCCGCTCGTCGTTCCGGCCCCTACATCGGTGGTCTGGAAGAGGTAGACGTCGTTGGCTTCGTTGCCTCCCTCCCGACTGAAGAGGAAATGCCCTGACTGGAGCGTCAGGTCTCCCATCTGAGTGTCCTCTTCCACGAGCGTAAGACCCGTGATGTCGGTGACTCCGAAAAGGCCGTTCAGGTTTGTCAGGACGGGTATGAAGGTCCCCAGCGTGTAATTGCCGGCCAACAGCGGCCGGAATAGGACCACATCCTCATCCAGGGCCGAGACGATGCTGAGGCTCGTCAGGGTCTCGTTGTCGCTGAAGGAAAGTAGGAGATCGCCTGGCTGGAGCGTGATAGCGTTGGCCCCTCCGATCGTCATGGTTCGGCTGACGAGATGAAGGGCATCGACGTTGGCATCGAGGTCGAGGGCCATGAGGTCGAAGTTGGCCACGAGGCTGAAAGTCCCGTTGGTCGTCCCCGGTTCGAGCGCGAAACCCGGATCGGAGACCTGGACGACCTGCCCAGCGCTCCATGAGCTGAGTCCTGGAGTGCCACTCGGAGGTGGGACGTCGGACCCGGTGGACAGCCAGATCTCGTCCGCCGTGTCGAGGAGGCCCCCCCAGGCCTCTTGGGAATCGGAGCTGAAGGCGGTCGCCGCATCGACGCGACCTGTGCGATGCTCCAGCACCCAATCCCCGCCGAGCGTCGAAGCGCCCGTCGCGTCCTCGCTCGCCGCTACGTCGGCGCCAGTCCATGCCCCGATCGTCTCGACGAACTCTCGCCCTTCCTCGGTCGCAGCAAGGTCGCAACCATAAAAGAGGACATCGGCGCCGCTTCGGAGGCTCTCTCCCCATCGCCGCACCGAATCCTCGATGTGCGAGAGGTCCTCCAGGCCGAGCCAGCTTCCACCCAGGCGAATCGCTCCAGGCGCGCCGTGGGTGACGATGTGCACGGCATCGATGTCTCGGTGGGCCGCGAGAGCCTGAGTGAGCTGCTCGGTTCCATCCCGCATCGGGTCGAGAACCACGACCTCCACGTGCGATCCTGCGCCGCTCCGGCCCGCGACGCCTTCAAGGAGTCGATCGATGTCGGGCAGCCCCCCATCGATGAAGACAATCTCGTTTCGGACGCTTTCCCGAGCTTCAGTGTCGGCCACTTGCGCCTCGAAGGCGGTGCCCATCGCCTCGTCCAGGAGTGCGGTTTGCTCAGGTGTCGTCTCCGGAACCCCTCCGGCGAGCGGCGAGGCGCTGAAGAGGATCCTTCCTTCGATCTCCTCGAGGCCGGTCCACGAGGATTCCGGCGCTCCGCACCGAGCCCGCCCGCCGCCGAACCGCCTTCGCAGGAGGTCGAGGAGGCGAAGGGCGGCCTTCACGTATCCGGATATCGCCCTCACCATCTCGATCGTCGTTGAGGCGGTCGAGCGGTCACGATTCACCGGGACACCCGAATCGGTCGCTTTGTGTTCAAGATTGGTCGCTCAAGGCGCGAAGCGCACACGACATTTCACTCCCGGCGGCAGCGGGCGCTCCGAGTTGACGAGTTCCAGACGGACCCTGAAGGTGCCGCTGGCGGCATCGATGAACGGGGTCGGCGCCTCGACGCGGGCCTCGAGCCGACTTTCCGGCGAGATTTCGGGAACGACGGTCGCTTTCGCCCCTGAGAGGATCTTTCCGTGCATCTCGGCCGGCACCAGGACCTCCACCCGGAGCGGCTTGATCTGAGCGATGGAGAGGATCCTCGACTGGTTCAGTTTCGTGACCAGCTCCCCCGGGGAGAGGAAACGGTCGATGACGACGCCGTCAATGGGAGTCCGGATCGTGCGTAGCTCGAGGGCGGCCTCGGCGCGCTTTCGTTCCAGCTCGGCCAACCGCCGGCTCTCCTGGGCCTTCTGCAATCCCGCCTCGGACAGCAGTTTCTCGGCCTTCACTTGCTTGAAGAGGTCCTCGGAGACGATGCCCTGCACGTGGAGGCGCTCGTCGTGGTCGAACTTCTGGCGGCTGTAGTCGAGTCGGGCCTCCTGCTCCCTGATCTCCCCGTCCATCATCGCCCGCGCCTGCGCGATTTCGAGTGTCGCCCGCTCTACCGAGGATTCGAGGATCGCCACGACCTGGCCCTGGCGGACGGCATCACCGCGGTCGACGGCGACCGATTCGAGGATGCCGTCCGTCGCCGAGCTGAGGTGGACGATCCGGTAGGCTTCGGTGAAGCCATCGTACTCGGCGGGGGGCGGAGCCGGCTCGGAGCCGCCCGTCAGGACCGCGAGGGCGGGGACGATGAGGCATGGGACCATCAGGCGTTGCATGAATTGAGTTTCCTCCTGTTACGTACGATCGTCGGTTTGAAGCGATTCTGGGGCGGCTCGCCGACTCTCCCGTTGCCGCCTTGCCATCCGCGCCGCCCGGCGAATGCCAGCTCTCCCTCGAGGCATTCCTCCATTCTCAGCAGTTCCCTGCGAAGCCGTCGGTGGTGCCGCTCGGCGGCCGCTTGAGAAGCGGAGACAAGGATCGAGCCGAGCTTCGCGACAAGCGATCGGTGGAGGAAGCGCCGCAGCCGCAGGACGAGCCTCACGAGGAATCCCGAGTAGGTTTCGAGGAGTTCGTCCTCGAAGGAAACGTAAAGCTCGTGGCTCCCCGGATCCCCCTGGCGGCCGCAGCGCCCGTAGAGCTGCCGGTCGATGCGGGCCGCGTCGTGGGGTTCCGAAGCGATGACGTGGAGCCCCCCACGGCGGGCGGCGTCCGGATGGAGGCGGATGTCCGTCCCGCGACCGGCCATATTGGTCGCGACTGTGATGCTCCCCGGCTGGCCCGCGCGGCGGATCGTCTCCGCCTCTTCCCGATCCTGGCGGGCATTCAGGACCCGGTGGGGCAGGGAAGCTTCGCGCAGTCGGCGGCTGAGTCTCTCGGAAGCCTCGACGGACCGCGTTCCGACTAGGACAGGTCGGCCGGCCGCGTGGACCTCCCGGATGCGGTTCACGATCGCCTCCTCCTTCCTGTTTCGAGTCGCATGGACCCGAGCGCCATGGCCGACGCGCCTGGAAGGGCGAAAGGGAGGCACTTGCAGCAAGGGCAGGCCGTACGTCTCCGCCAGCTCGACGGATGCTTCGCGAGCCGTTCCGGTCATGCCCGAAAGGTGCAGGTATCGGCGGAAGAAACGCTGGTAACTAGTCCGTGCCAGCGGACGGTCCCGGGGAGTGATATGGCACCCTTCTTTGGTCAGGACGGCCTGATGGAGCCCGTCCTCCCAGGCGCGGTCCGGCAGTACCCTCCCTGTGTTCTCGTCGATGATGAGGACCTTGCCGTCGCGGACGAGGTACTGGCGGTCCCTGTGAAAGAAGAACCTCGCCGCGATTGCTTGGAGGATGGCCTCTCGGCGCATCCGAGCGCTCGCCCAGATCGATCCGGGCACTCCGAGCGCTGGGCCGCGCCCCTCGACCATCCGCAAGCCCTCCGGAGTGAGGTCGACCGCCTTTTCCTTCGAGCGGACGGTGAAATGGCGACCTTGCTCCAGCTCTTTCGAGAACGCCAGCGCGGACCGGTACGCCTCCTCTCCCTCATCCGGTAACTCACGCGAGCAAAGAATGAGCGGCGTCCTCGCCTCATCAATCAACACGCTGTCGAGCTCATCGACGATGGCGAACTCGAGCCCTTGGAGGAAAAGGCGGTCCCTCCGGCAGGGGCCGCCGGCGGCTCGCTCGATCTGGAGATGGAGGTCGGTCGCCGAGGGACCCAGGATGATCACATCGCGCAGGAAATCGAAGGCCACCTCCTTGGCCGTACTATAGACGACGTCGCAAGAGTAGGCCTCACGGCGCGCCGCGACGTCCATACCGCCCGCCACGACTCCGACGCGCAGCCCGAGTGCCAGGTAGATGGGACCCATCCATTCGGCATCGCGGCGAGCCAGATAGTCGTTGGCCGTGTAGATGTGGACGCGGAGGCCGGCGAGGGCGGCGGCAGAGGCCGGGAGCGTAGCCGTCAGTGTCTTTCCCTCGCCCATCTCCATCTCGACGGCCATCCCATGCAGGAGTCCCCACCCGCCGGCGACCTGGGGGTCGCGGTGGCGGATGCCGAGAGTGCGTTGAGCGGCCGCCCGAGCAACGGCGAAACAAGCCGCCGCTCCCTCACCCCGAGGGCCCGAAGCGGCGAGGATCCGCCGCAGGCTCCACGCCTCTCGGACGATCTCCTCCGTCCCCCAACATTCGCAGATTCGCCCGCAGGCCTCGACGTCGGTCAGAAACCGATTTAGCTTCCACCGGCGGGCCACAGACCCTCGCAGGAGCGCGCCCCAGCGAGCCCGAAACCGTCCGAGAGTGCCTTGGCAGTGTTCCTCTTTTTCGACGTAGGGGCGCGAGCAAACGTCGGCGCCGGCACGGGGACGGCGGGATGGGAACCGAGTCCCTCGGGGCCGTTGCGCCCACAGTCGGGATCTCGGTTCAGTTCCAGAATGCGCGACATTCAGGGCAGTTGTCATGACAGGCATTGAAACCCGATCCGAGAGCGGTAGCGCCTCCTTTTCCCTCCATCTATCGACGTTGTGGACCCCCCAAACTGAGTCCTGCATCCGCCTTACCGGAACGAGAGAGACGCTCCAGGCGGCGGAGCGGGCAGGCCCTGATTCAGCTTTCGAACCTGGAGAGGAAGAGGCGCCGGAAGAACCGGTACAGTCGCTGCGCGATGGGTTCCGGTTCGTGCTCGAACCGCACGAGCACCCGCTCACCAACTGGAATCGAGCCGCCGAAGTCAGGAAGCTCCAGATCGAGCTGGAAGGTCCCGTTGATCGAAGTCGTCCCCTCGGCGTCGCGCGGGTCCGCGGGGATGACTCCTCCCCCGAGAGTGCCGAGGGCCGGGCTGGGGAGCCGACTCGAGGCACCCGGGACTTCCCGGATCACGCCGGCCGGCATGGGGACCGTTCGTCCATCCAGCCGCCGGATCGTCGTGCGGCGAACCGTCGACCTGACCCTGTCCACGTCCTCCTGGGCGATGGCCACCCGAACCTCAGCCGAACCTCCGCTCACCACGTAGGCCAAAGGGTCCCCGCGCACCACGAACCGACCGGTCAGATCCTCCCTGCGCGGTACGACCAACAAACCGTCGCTCGGACTGCGGATCGTCAGCTCGTCGAGATTCTCCATCTCGAGCCGGAGCGTCCGCTCCCGGCGTCCGAGCTCTTCATCGACCACTTGCGCGCGCAGGGGATTCTCTGGAAGGAAGCCATCTTTGCGGGCTCGGAACTCTTCTACTTCCGCTTCGAGAAGCTGTACTCGAGCTTCAAGTTCCGGGTCTTCGCCGACGAAGAGAGGCTCGCCGCGGACGACCGGCCGATCGGACGACGGGACGATCCGGCGAATGAAAACATCCGCCCCCGGGCGGACAATGGCGGACTCGCTCAGACGGATGACGCCCTCGACGACGGTCATCGATGGAAGCGGGACCCAAAAGAGCGCCGCGAGAACCGCGAGGCAGGTCCCCGCGCTCGCGGCGAATGCCCGAAATCGCACGCGACGCAGCCTCGGGCTCGCAAGGACGAAGAGGATGCCGCGGACCGCCGGTAGGAGACCCCATGTCAGGAGCCCCCAGACTGCGAGGATGGCTCCGAAAGCGAAAAACCGGCCGGCGATGAAGAGCAGGACCGACCCGAAGAGGGCGAGGCGGTAGATGAGAGACGACATCCCGTAGGCGAACAGGAAGGCCCGCTCGGATCGACTGCCCGGGAGGGCCGCCAGCTCGCGATTTCCAAGAAAGCGGCGCTCGATGGCGTTGACGAGGCAGCGGCGGGAGGCCGCGAAGAGGTTCGGCCGGTCGAGGGCGTCGCAGAGGATGTAATACCCGTCGAACCGCGCGAGCGGATTGGCGTTGAAAAGAATCGTCGAGACGCCGGTCGCGAAGATCACGTCGTACAGCAGTGCTCGGACGGCCCCCGGCTCCACGACGAGCCAGGCGAGGAGCGACAGCGATCCGAGAAAGGACTCAACCATCATGCCCGCCGCGCTCACCAGGATTCTCTGCTGCTTCTCTCTCAAGCCGGTAGCAGCTGAGGCATCCACGTAAGGAACCGGCGTGAAAACGAGGATGGCGATCCCCATCTCCCGAACGCAGCCACCGAAGGCCTTGAGCGCGAGAGCATGGGCCAACTCGTGGGCCGCCTTCGCGGCCAGGAAGACCGGCCAGAGGATCAGCAAGTTCCCCGGCGCGAGGATGCGGTCCTGGACGTCGGAAGCCAGGTCCTCCCAGTTTAGGAGCGCGAGTGCAAGGGCAGTTCCGGCGATCGAGAGCCAGAGCGCGAAGGCGGCGCGGCTGAAGAGCGGTCGCACGATTCCCTGCAAACGGCCGAGCCATCGATCGGGGTCGATGAGCGGGATCCGCCAGAAAAATGGGCTGCTCTGGATGCCGAGCGCCTCGTCGCGGCGCCGGCCGTCGCGGCGCTCGGCCAGCTCCTCCAAGTCGGGAAGGGCATCGCACGCCAGGAGGTCCGCCTCGTGGAGCTGGGAGAGCAGGTGGATGAGCTCGTCCTGCGTGGGGGCCTTGTCACCCAGCTCCGTCGCGGCCGCCCGCCAGATTTCCTCCACCGTCCGGGTTCCATCCATCAAAGTGACGACGGCGTGCGCCGAAACGGGCAGGCGATAGAACCGGCCGCGGCCGCAGTCCTCGACCAAGTACCAGGACTCGCCTCGACGCCTGCGGTGCTGGATGGTCGCATGGTCCTGAAGGCGCGGCATGAGGCCGGCGACGCGGTGCCACGACGAGCTGAAGAGCCTAGTGCTCATGAGTCATCCCGGCTCCGTTCAGGGGAGCCACGACCAGACCTTGAGCCTGAGCCAATCGAAAGCCTCGTGTGTCCAGATCCAGGCGAGGGAGCGGTGGCCTACTTCAATCTTGCCGACCCCCTCCATGCCCGGCCGCAGTCGCGGATCCGCGAGAGCGTTCAGGGTGGCTTCGAGCCGGAAGCGGTTCCTCGCATCGCGGGTGAAGGAGACCGGAGTGATCCTCTCGACCGTCACCGTGAATTTCTCTCCCGGGAGGGCGGCAAGGACGATGGCGCCCCGCTGCCCGCGCTGCAGGTGTGCCATGTCCCGATCGTCGACTTCGAAGACGACCCGGTAACTATCCAGCGGCGCGATCTCGAACAGGACATCTCCACGTCGGACGGGCCCGCCGATCGACTGGCTAAGGTCGCCGCGCACGACGATGCCCTGGATCGGGGAGAGGACCCGGGTGCGAGCGAGATGCTCCTGGGCCAGCCGGAGCTGGACCTGCGCCTGTCGGAGCTGAGCCGAGAGAACGCGAGCTTCTGCAGCCTCCCGCCCCGCCAGCGCCTTCCGGTGGAGCTTGAGGAGCTGCTCCTCCTGGCTCTTCCACTTCTGGACCTCGAGTTGAAGCTCCCTGTCCTCGATTCGACATAGAAGAGAACCTGCGTCGACTCTGTCCCCAGCCCGTGCGGGTGCCTCGGCCACGTAGCCGTCGAAGGGTGCCACGGCTGCCCTCTGCACCTCTCCCTCGAGATGGGTCTTCGCCGCGATTCGGTGCTCCCCCGTCCCGAGCCATAGGAAGGAGGCGGCGACCGCAACGAGGACCACGGCGGCCTTCGAGGCGGGATGTCCGGATCCGAAGAGCCGCCCGACGACTCTGCCGGAGCAGGCGGCGGCCTCGGAGAACGGGCGCTCAGCCTTCCGGCGCGCCAGGATCATCGGACCGGCCAGGCCGAGGATGGCATTGAAGAAGGCGATCTCCTCGCCGTTCATCGGCTCGCCGCCTTCCCGCTCGACGGCGAGCACTCCCGCGACCCTCCCCCCATCGAGGAGGGGGAGCGAGAGGACGGCGCGGGAGCCGTGAGCGCGGGACAGCTCCGAGTGGAGCGGCGCGAACGCCGGCTGCGAGCGGCCTGCGCCGGAGCCTGTTCCCTCGCCCCCGGCCGGGAAGGAAGCGACGGGGCCAAGGTCCAGGGTCTCTTCCATCGCCGCCTCGATCTGTCTGGCGAGCGCCCCTTTGGGGCCGGGTGCGGCCGCGTGAGAGATCGCCGCCAGCTCCACTCGGGATCCCCGGACAATGCCGAGGCTGGCTCGCGCGAGCCCCTCGCTCACCGCCAAGTTCGTGACGAGAGCGTTGGCGGAGTCCTCGAAGCCCGCCGCCTGGACGACGGTGGCCAGGAGATCGAGGAGTTTGCGCATCCGACCCGGGATCTCCGGCGGCCCTTTCTCCTGTGCGCCGCCCGCGCCGGTCCGCCCGCCGCCAATCGTGCGGGCCGGCGATCCGTCGCTCGATCCGCTGCGCGTCCATGGGTGGGGAGCCGACGTCCCCACGGGGCGGACGCGAGCTGCGAGGCCGGCAGCCGTTCCGCCAGGCGCCGATGGATCTTGCAGCGGGGTCCTGTCGCTCATCGTTGAGGGTTGAGGATCGTCCGGTCAACCGCTCCTTGCCTTGGCGGAGCGGTACTACACAGAGAGTTCCAGAGAGAGAGCCGGGGGCGCGCGCCTCAGAACGGCTCGGAAGGCGCCTTCCGTTTGGCTCAGGTCCGGGACAACGTTCCCGGACGTCCCCCTTTGTCTGTCGGCGTTCGGGCCGGAAAACTATACGCCCGACTCACTCGTCCTCTCATGGACAGGCCCGCGACGCCCGGCAGTCGAGGCTGTCCCGAGTCGGGTCGATCCCGCAGCGAGGGTAGGGGGCCGGCGGGGGCGGGCCGTGGAGGAATAGGTAGTTGATCGCGTAGATCACGTCGCCGATGTCGATCCCGCCGTCGTCGTTGATGTCGCAGGCGTCCTCGCACGGGAACGGGCGGCCGCCGCCGAAGAGGAAAATAATGATCGCGATCGGATCCGCAAGGTCGAACGTGATGTCGAGGTTACAGACGCCGCGGATGAAGAGCGACTCGCAGAACTCGTACGCGCCGATGTCGACTCCCACGCCGCAGGGGCGAGGGATGCCGTCGATATCGGCGGCCGGCGCCCCCACCGGAGTGCCGGCGTTGATGGCGGGCGAGCCGGGCAGGAGGCGGTAGTCGCCGGCGGCCGCGTTGACGAAGAGCGGGTTCGCCGCCGTGATGCAGAAGCCGCAAGCAGGGCAGCCAACGATCTCGGTGGGCGTGTTGCTCCAGACGATGTTGTTCTTGAGCGTGGTCACGGCTCCGCCCTCGCAGTAGATCCCGCCCCCGAGTCCCAGCGTGGCCTCGTTGTCCGTGACCGTGCAGTTGATGACCGTGGCGGTCGAGCCGTTGCGGATCAGGATGCCGCCGCCGTTGTCCTCATCGGCCGTGTTCCGGGCGATGACGCAGTTGATGATGTCGGTCGTCGTGCCGGTGGCCACTCCGCCCGCGCCGTTCTCTTGGGCCGTGTTGTCGACGATCGTGCAGCGCTCGACGCGCCGTGCGCCCCAAATCGCTCCCCCTCCGCGCTGCGCCCAGCTCCCCCGGATCACGCAGTCGATGACTTCGGCGCTGTTGACCCCGTCGGCGATGGCGCCCCCGACGCCTCCAGTGGCGCGGTTACCGACAAAGAGGCAGTTGCGGATCGAGACCGGCCGGTTCGCGCGAATCGCCCCGCCGTCGTCGTTGCCCGTGTTGTCGATGAAGCGGCAGTTCGAGACATCCGAGGGGCCGTACAGGCCGCCCCCGCCGATGTCGAACTGGTTGTCGTTCTTTGTGAAGAGGCAGTTGCGGAATTTCGCGGGCCCGAACGCTCCCGCGCCGTTCTGCCCCTTGTTCCTCTGGAACGTGCAGAGGGAAAACTCGGGGAGGGAGTCGGGCGAGCAGTAAGCTCCGCCGCCGTCGTCGACCGCCTGGCAGTCCTCGATGACGCAGTCGACGATCCGAGGGGAGGAAGCGTTGATGATGTAGATGCCGCCGCCCTTGTCGCTGCCGGCGTCGCCGTTCCGGATCGTGAGACCCGCGAGGAGCGAAGCGGCCGTCTCGCCGCTCTGGCAGATGAACCCGCGGCCCAGCCCGCCGCAGTTGACGATGGTCAGCAGCGGCCCCGCTGAGCTTCTCACCGTGATCGCCTTGCCGAGGAAGTCGACGTTGCGGTTGCCCGCGCCGGCGTAGACCCCCGGCGCGAGGAGGACCGTGTCCCCGGCTCCGGCGGCCGCGACTCCCGCCTGGATCGTCGGAAACACCCCGGGCACGTTGAGAACGGCGGCCTCCAAGGGCACGATCGAAAGACAGAAACCGAGGAGAAGGAACAAACAGCGCCTGTTCATGAGGCTACCCCCTTCGCTGTGAGCCTGTGCCCGACCTGACGGCTTAGATTGTAGAGTGATGGGACCCTCCAGGTAAAGGACCGCGGAGTCCGGAACTCGGCGTCGTGCGCCGAGAGGTGCAACGAATGCAAGGCGCATGGGATTTCAGCTATACTCCACGCTCCGACGGGGTGTCGTTGTGGGGCATTGGCGAAGGAAAAGCAGGCTGCCGATGGATTCGTCGCAGAACGGGGGACTTGTTGCCGAGCTGGTTCGCAAGGCTCAAGCCGGAGAGCGTGGGGCTTTCGACACGCTGATCGCGCGCTACCGCTCGCGCCTTGAACTCCTGATCTACATCCGGCTGGGGCCCAAGCTGCGGGGGAAGGTCGAGGTGGACGATGTCTACCAGGAATCCTGGCTCGAGGCGTTTCAATCCCTGCCCGGGTACGAGTTCCGGCACCACTCGCTGTTCCCTTGGCTGGGGGGAATCGCCGAGCACGTGATCCAGCGGCTCCACCGTTACCACTTCAAGACAGAAAAACGCCGGGGCGATCGCGAAGTGAGTCTTTCCGCCACCCCGGATCCCGGCGCCGGGAGCGGAGCGAGCTTGAAAGATGTCCTCGCGGCCAAAGGTCCTTCACCCTCGAACGTCTTGATGCGTCGCGAGCGCTTCGAGCGATTGGAAAACGCACTCGCACGCCTCCCGGATGACTACCGAGAGGTCATCATCCTCCTTCGTATCCGCTGCCTGACGTGCAAGGAGGCGGGGGAGATCATGAACCGGTCGGCCGAAGCCATCTCCATGCTGCTCCTAAGGGCGATCCGCCGACTCCGGGACGATCTGGGAGATTCGGGCAGCGCGCTTGCTCCGCGAGATCCATGATCCGGACCCGCCCCGCCGGCGTCAGAGGGCGCACCAGAGCGAGGCATCCGGGAAGGATCTCGTAGCGCGCGGTATTCGGGGCGCCTGCGCCCATCCCTGGCTCGTTCACTTCACCCGGTAGCGTGGGCCCAGAATCCCCTCGGCGGGGAACCCTTCAATTTCGACGCGAAGACCCGAATCGGACGCCACGGCGTCGAAGTCGCTCGGATCCTCAAGCGTGAACTGGAGGTTCCTCGATCGCTCTCGATCGCCGGCGCATCCTGCCTTCACTGCGATAGCGAGGAGGAGGACCGAAACGGCGATCGCTGTAGCGCATCGGCGCGCGTGGATCCGGCGCCGCTGGGCGTAGCCGGCGGCGGCGAGGAGCGCCGCCAAGGCGACAATGAGCGGGAGAAGACTCGCGCTGAAGGTTTCCCCCCGAAGGATCCGGCGCGCTATCCGGGCTCGCAGGAGGAGCCGCTCGCCGGCCCGTACCGGGAAGTCGAGTCCGCTGAACCGGACAAACTGGCCATCGTTGACCCCCCCCGGCCCGATCACGTCATCCTCGGCTCGCCCGTCGAGATTTCGGTCGATGGCCAGATGCGGCCTCTCGACCCCGTTGATGGTCGAATCCGGCAGCGGCCGGTAGATGATGCCCTGGATGCGGATCTCCTCCAGGAAGTCCGACTCGATTTCGATCCTGTGCAGCTCGAGCGGCACGTAATCTTCGCTCGGGCCGAACCGGATGAGCCCCTCGATCCCTGGGATGAAGTGTATGCGCGCTACCGGAGGAGCCACGATGAGAAGCGGAGCGCTTCCGCACGGGGACGGCAAGCCCGATCCCGTTTCGATCGAGAGCGTGATGGAGTGCGCGCCGCGGCTCAGGCCGGCGGCGTCCCTCAAAAACACTAGGTCGCCCGTGACGCCAAGGACGCCATCCCGGTCGGACTCCCACACGAAGAAGCCGGCGGGAGCCGTCGGGTCCTGAAGTTCCGCCCGAAACGTGACGATGTCCCCCGGCGACAACGCCGGTTGCGGGTCGATGCTGAGAATGTGGGCGGTTTCCCCCGCGCTGGGCCGGCTCACCGAGCAGAGGATCAGTGCAAGCATGAAACGGCCTTCCCCAAGGCACGCAACGGAAACCCTTGAGCGGTTCATACGACCCGCACCATCCTCCGGCAGTTCGACGGCCCTGACGGCGATCGCAATCAGAAATACTCCCCAGGATCCCCCTACCCGAATCGCGATAGCGCCTCGCGTTCGGCTCTGACCAGCCGCCGGCCCTCGGCAGCCTCGATTGGCACGAGACGCAGTCTCGCGCCGGGCGGGAGCTGCGCGATCAGACGCAGGTCCACTGACGCGATGAAGGCGAGCTTTCGGTAGCCGCCGGTTGTGGGGCGCTCGGCCAGGAGGGCGATCGGGCGGCCGTCGGGCGGAAGCTGGACAGTGCCGGCCGGGATCCCCTCGGAGGGCAGCGTGCCCCCGCCGGTGATAGAAAGGAGGGAACCTTCGGAGCAGCTCGTTCGATATCCCCCGCGGTCGCGCTGGGGGGTCAGTGTGAGAAAGAGCCCTTGGGGGGGTAGGGGGAGTCCCTCGGCGGGGACTGCGCGGACCGCGATTCCATCCGAGGGGAGCGGCGCGAGGCCGGGCGGGATCCGGCGCCCATCCGCCGATGGCGGCCGTTCTCGCGCGAGCCGGGCTCCAACTTCGATGCGGCCTCCGATGCCGCTCCTGAGGTCTGCGGCGGCGCTCCCGAGGACCCTTGGCGCGGCGATGCCGCCCGCGAGGGCGAGATAGCCCCACTGTCCGGCGACGGGCCGCTCGAACCGGAGTTCGTCGCCGGCCTTCAGATCGAGTCGCTCGAAGTACGGCACGGCCCGCCCGTCGATCCGAGCGGCGAAGTCGGCTCCTCCAAGGGCGAGAGAAAGCCCGGCCAGCGCGCGGAGCCGCGGGGCCGGAAAGGTGAACTCGAGGCCTGCGGCTCCGGATCCGTTGCCGGCCGCCAGGTTGGCGAGCCGGAACGCGAGCGGGTCCATCGGCCCCGAGGGAGAAACGCCGAGATGCGCATGCCCCGGGCGTCCGAGGTCCTGGATCGTCGTGACGAGGCCGGCGGCCTCGACCGCGAGGACGGGCTCGGGATCGGTGCGCGCGGCCGCCGCCTGGGGCCTGGGTTTCTCCTTCCACTCGGAAACGGGAAGGAAGCGCACGCGGTCTCCGGGCCCAAGGAGCGCCGGCTCCGGCCGCGCGATGTCCCAGAGCGGCGCGGCGGTGCGGCCAATGAGGTTCCATCCGCCGGGCGACGGGCCCGGATAGATACCCGTGAAGCTCCCCGCAACGGCTACGGAGCCTGCAGGGACGCGCGTCCGCGGCGAGTCGAGGCGCGGGACCGCCAGCTCCGAAGGGAGGCCCGCGATGTATGCGAATCCCGGCATGAAGCCGAGGAATGCCACCTCGTGCGCGGCGCCTGAGTGCATCCGGACGATGTCCTCGACGGCTCGGCCGCTCGCGCGCGCCACGCGGTCGATGTCGGCGCCCTCGGAACCACCGTATTTCACCTCGATCTCGATCTCGCGCGGGACGGAAGCCGCTGCGGCGACTCCATCGAGCGGGCGGATGGCCTCGGCGAGCGGCTCCGGCTCCGTCACTTGCGGATCGTAGAGTACGAGGAGCGACTCCAGGGCGGGGACGGACTCCTCGACGGCCCGACCGATCCCCCTTTTGAACTCGGGCGCGGTCAACCGCTCCCTCAAGAGGCGGATCCTCGCCCGGGTTTCTCCCGGGGAGAGGCCGGGCCAGGTCATGAGGAGCCCGTTTTCCCCCTCCTCACGGGGGTTCATCGGTCACCGAGTGGGCGCACGCGGATGCCGGCGCGTTGGAGGGCTGCGCGGGCCGCGGCGGCCAGCTCGATGGCACCGGGGGTGTCGGCGTGGATGCAGAGCGTGACCGCATCGACATCGATCCTGGTTCCATCGACGGCGGTGAGCCGGTTTTCCGTCGCGATCCCGACCGCCCGGAGCGCCGCCTCCTCGGCGCTTTCGATGAGCGCGCCCGGCAGTCCGCGCGGCACTAAGGTGCCGTCGGGCCGGTAACCGCGGTCGAGAAAAGCCTCCGAGGCGACCGGGATTCCCCCCGAACGGGCCGCAGAGATGAGCGGCGAGTCCGCCTGGGCGATGAGAATCGCCTGCGGCAGTCCTCGAAGCGCCGCGACGACGGCCGCGGCGACCTCGGGGTCGCGCGCGGCGTGGTAGAGAGCCCCGTGAAGCTTGATGTGCTGGAGAGGCGCCCGGGAGGCCTTCAGGAAGGCCAGGACCTGCTCGCGAACGGCTCGCATCGCCTGCTCGGGCGAGACGGGAGCGCTCGTGCGACCCCCGGCGAGCCCCGGGTGGGCGCCGGAGCCGACGCCGAGGGCGTGGGCGGATGCCGAGAGCCTCGCGATCGTCGCTTCGCAGCCCGCGTGGACCCCGCAGGCGATGTTGATCGACGTGACGAACTCCAGGAGCTTCTCATCCGCTTCGACATCCGCCGATTCGCCGGCATCCGCGTTGATGTCGATCCCGTCCCGCTGCGCGGCGGTGGAGCTCACGGGCAGGCGTCGTGGGCGGCGCAGTCGAGTGATCCCTCGGCGAATCCGCACCCCGGATACGGGGCCGGAGGACGGGGAGCGCCGCCGAAGAAGTAGATGATCGTGGCGATGGCGTCGGTGACGTTCAGCCTGTCATCCCCAGTCGTGTCGGCGGCCCGCATGCACTCCGGAGGGCTGCCGCGGATGAAAAGAAACTGGAGCGTCGCGATCGCGTCGGTGAGATCGACCAGGCCGTCGGCGCTGAAATCCGCCCGGATGAACCGCTGGCCCACAGGGCGATCGGGCTCTCCCGGCCGGGTGACGAGCGCGCCGTCCCCCGGATTCGGCATCCCCCTCTCCCATTCTCCCGCAGGGTCTTGCAGCTCCTGACCGTTCGTCAATCCGTCCTGGTCCGAATCCAGGCCGGCGAGCGTACGGCCCCAGAACTCCTCGCAGCCGTTGCGGGTGACGACGAGCTCGACGTCCTTGCCGAAGAAGTTCCGCGGACCGCCGGTGGGTGTCGTGTGGCAGGTGCTGCACTGGAACTTGGCGCCGTGCGGGATGAGGTTCACGCGGCAGGACCGGGCATCGGCGACCGGAGCCGTGAGGACGCAGCCGATCAGGAAAGCCGCCGAAACGGCCCCGCGCCGGCGCGCCCGCGTTGAGTTTTGGGTCGCGGATCTCCGATAGTGAAGAGGGTGCATAAGCAAAGCCTTGAAATCTTACTCGCCCCCCAGCATAAAGCGCCAAGCGGTGTCGGGCTACCGGGCGTTTCATTCCATCGCCCCTGATCGGTAGGTGCCGGATGCGCCACACGAAGATCCTGGCAACCTTGGGCCCCGCGTCGGCGCGCCCCGAGCTGCTCGACGGGCTCATCGAGGCGGGAATGGACGCGGTGCGGCTCAATTTTTCGCACGGCTCCCGCGATTGGCACTCGAAGGCGGTCCGGATGGTCCGGGAAGCCTCGGCCCGCGCCGGCCGGTCCATCGCCATCCTGGAGGACCTCCAGGGGCCGAAGATCCGCGTAGGCATGGTGCGCGGCGGCGAAATGGAGCTTCCCGAGGGCTCTTCGCTGGTCATCACCTCGCGGGACGTGGAGGGGGCGGACGGCTTGGTCTCGACGGAATACAAGGACCTCCCGCGCGACGTCGGGCGGGGAGAGCGGATCCTCCTCGACGACGGGAAGATTTCCCTGGTGGTCGAAGAGACACGCGACGACGAGGTCCGCTGCCGCGTGGTCGCCGGCGGAACCCTCCGCTCGCACAAGGGGATCAACGTGCCGGGCGCCGCCTTGCGGGCAAGAGCGCTCACCGAGAAAGACCGCGCCGACGCCTCCTTCGCCCTTGGTCTTGGGGTGGACTTCCTGGCCCTCTCCTTCGTTCGTCACGCTCGCGACGTGGCCGAATTGAGGGCCGTGACGAAGGCCGAGGGAAGGCATGTTCCCATCATCGCCAAGATCGAAAAACCGCAGGCCATCGACAACCTCGAGGAGATCGTCGCCTCCGCCGATGGCGTGATGGTGGCTCGCGGCGATCTCGGGGTCGAGGTGTCGCTCGAGATGATTCCCCCGTTCCAGAAGCAAATCATCCGCTCCGCCAATCGTGCCGGGAAGCTCGTGATCACAGCGACGCAGATGCTCGAATCGATGACCGAGAACCCTCTCCCCACCCGAGCCGAAGTCACCGACGTCGCCAACGCGATCCTCGACGGCACCGATGGGGTGATGCTCTCCGGAGAGACGGCCGTCGGTAAGCACCCCGTCGAAGCGGTGCGCCAGATGGCGGCCATCGCCCAGACCACGGAGGAGACCATCTACCCATTCGGGGAGCCGGTCTGCTCGACTACGTCGGCCCTTGCGGTCCAGGAAGGGTATTTCACTCCCGCGATCGCGCGTCTGGCCGGCCACGCCTCCCGAGAGGTCGACCCGAGTGCGATCGTCATCTTCACCCGAAGCGGCCGCACGCCGAGGCTCCTTTCCTACGAGCGTCCCCGCGCGCCCGTGGTCGCCTTCACGACCGAAGAAGCGGTCTATCGCCGCATGGCGCTCTTCTGGGGGGTGATCCCGAAGCGGATCCAGGAAATGACCTCGACGGCCGATTTCCTGGCGATCGGCGAGCGGCAGCTCCTGGAGGACCGCCTCGCCCGCCGTGGCGACCCCATCATCTTCATGATCGGAGCGACCGCCTCACCCGCCGCGACGAACTCGATCAAGATCCACCGCGTCGGCGACCTCGAGCGCGAGCCCAAGGAAGACAAGGGCAGGTAGCTGCCGGCGCGCCGGGCGCCGGGTCAGTAGTGTATGAGCGAGAACGTCGGGTACTGGGCCAGGCGCGGGCGGCCCTTCAGGAATGCCAGTTCGACGAGGAAGACGCACGCCGCAACGGTGGCGCCGGCATTCTCCACCAGCTTGGCGCAGGCGGCTGTCGTCCCTCCCGTGGCGAGGAGGTCGTCGACGAGGAGGACTCGCTGGCCCGCCTCGACGGCATCGATGTGCATCTGCACGGAGTCCTTCCCGTACTCGAGCTGGTACTCGACCTGCGAAGTGCGATAGGGGAGCTTGTTCGGCTTGCGGATGGGGACGAAGCCGACCCCGAGCCGGTACGCGAGGGCAGAACCGAAAATGAATCCCCTCGCCTCGGGGCAGGCGAGGACATCCGGGCGCAGGTTATTCTCCTCGCAAATACCTGCGATCCGCTCCACGACCTCCCGAAAGCATCTCCCGTCCTTGAGGAGCGGCGTGATGTCCTTGAACACGACGCCTTTTTTCGGAAAGTCGGGGACGTCCCGGATCAGCCGGCGGAAGTCTTCCACGGTCTGTTTCGCCATTTTGGTCGCCATGACCGGGTATCGTACGATCCCGACGGCCGGGGAGGAAGGGGGCGCCGGGCCGGCTTCCGGCGTCAGCTTACACTTCCCGCAGAAGCTCCTTCTGATGGGTCATGATGTAGTAGAGCTTCTTGAGCGCCTCGTTCTCAATCTGTCGGACCCGCTCCCTGGAGAGGTTCACCCGCTCGCCGATCTCCTTCAGGGTCATCGGGTCGCCGCTGTCGAGCCCGTACCTCATGCGGAGGATGCGCGCGTCCCGCTCGTCGATCACCGAGAGCAGTTTCTCGATCGTCTCGACTTCCACCTCGTCGAAGAGGACCTCCTCCGGGCGCTTGGCGTTCTTGTCCTCCAGGATCTCGCTCAGAGTCCACATGTTCTCGATGCTGATCGTCTGGCTCGATGAGTTCGACGCCCTCAGCGCGGTCTTGATGATGCCCAGGTGCTGAGGGGCGATCTTCATCTCCTCGGCCACCTCGTGAAAGAACGGAGGGCGTCCGAGCCTGATCGACAGCTCCGCCGAGGCGTTCTTCCACTTGGAGATGATCTCGACCATGTACGAGGGGATGCGCACCGTCTTGACGGTGTCGATGAGCGCCCGCTTGATCGACTGCTTGATCCACCAGGTGGCGTACGTGCTGAACCGGCACTCTTCGTCGGGATCGAACCGCTCCACTGCCTTGAGCAGCCCCAGGTTCCCCTCCTCGATGAGATCGAGGAGCGACAGCCCGCGGTCCACGTAGTTCTTGGCGATGCTCACCACCAATCGCAGGTTCGACTTGATCATCAGTTCGCGGGCGTTCTGATCGCCGGCCTGAACCTTGCGTGCCAGGTCCTTCTCCTGCTGCGCGGTGAGAAGGGGGATGCGATTGATCTCTTTGAAGTACGCTTCGATGCCAACTTCTTTCACGGTGATCCCCTGGCTATGCAGCCACGACCCTCGCGTGGAGGGGTGGTTTCTTCCTCGTTTCCGGTTGGATCCTCGGTCGCATCCAGACCCGCTCGATCCCGGTCCAGCGACACTGCAACTATCGACAATCCGGGGGGCGATTCTTCACGCCCGAATCGGCAAGAAAGACGACCTGGATTTCGAGGGGAGAGAACGATTTAAGGGCGGTTCATGAATAGCGGAATGGACCCATTTCTTGACAAGGGAGCCCTTGGACCTACGGCGCTGATTTTCACCGCGGTGCGTCTTGTTTCTTATCGCCGGAGCGTTAGCGGGGAGGCTTCCGGGATTCCCACCAGGCGCGGGCTTTGCGGACCGCTTCCTCTTTGGCTTGCGACTGTGCCGCATTGGAAGCGAGGCGCTGCGCGTCCTCATACCCGAAATCGGAGCCCGCCTCGCGGCGAAGGATGCGGAAACCCCAGGGTTGGAACTGCACGAGGTGGAGGTTTTCCACGAGCGCCCCGAGCGCCTCCGTGCGATCCGCAACGGAGGGCGAGCAGTGCGACATGTAGGAATCTAGCGCGGCGACCAGACTGTACGCGTTGGCGAGAATCTCCTTGTGGCCCGAGCGGCAGAGGCGGACTATCTCCCGGATTCCCTCCGTGTCGCATCCCTGGGCGAGGGTTCGGGCCGCCTGAAGGCGGCGAGCGGGAAGAGCCGCTTGCATCTCGCGGCGCAGGAATTCCTCCCCGCCGGGATCACCCATCTCGAAGAGCTTGATTGCGATGTCCAGCCGAGACGTCCGGGCCAGCTCCTCTCGAAGGAGCGGGCCCGCTTCCTTGATCTGCAGCTGCCCGATGATGTAGAGAGCGCGCGCGACCCGGTCCGGCCCCCCCGCGAGCCACCCCACGAACCGATCGAGAAATTGCCGCCAGATGGCGCCCGTGTCGCCCTCGAGGTCCGGCGGGGCGGCCACTTCGGCGCGAGCGGACAGATAACCGACTCTCTGGAGGCTCTCCTGGAGGGGCTGCGTCACAGGCTCGAGCCGACTGTCGCTGGTCTCGCATTGCGTGGAACGTACCTCGAAGTCCCTCCGGCTGAAGATGGCAGGGAAATCGAGGTCGAGGTAGAGCTCGCCGTCGAGCCGGTAGCGTGGGGTCGCGACAGTGGGGTCTCGATCGATCCGGTGGAAGATCCGATTGCCCCAGCGGTCGGTGATCGCGAAGCGCACTCCAGGGGTGACCTCTTGTCGAATGGCGGAGAGGACGACCGGCGGCCCCGAAGGGGCGGGACGGGAGAGTTCGGCGGCCTGCCGCGATGCCGCGCCGCGAAGGGGCTTCTCGGGAGAGAGAATGAGGAATTCGTAGTACTCGAGCGGGTCGCCGTGAGCCTTCCCGTTCCGAGCCTCCCGGAGCCGAGCGAACGCCGCGGAGGCAGAATCCGGCTTCTCGAGCCAGCGCAGAAGCTGATCGGCCGGGTTCTCCTCTTGAGTCGGGGCGGGCCGCGGAGCCTTTCCCGGGGCAGGGATCGGCCGCTGCGGCCGGCGCAGGACCTCCCCGGTGATCCTTTCGGCCTCGCTGAGGAGTTCTTGAGCGTAAGGTTGATGGGGCTGGCGGACCGCGTCGGCGAGTATGCGGACCAAGCCGGGGATTTGCTGCTCCCCGAGTTCCAGGCCGCGCGCGATTTCAAGGAGCGCGCTTCGCGCGTACGAGGAGTAACCCGAATCCGTCCGCTGGAGGATTGTGCGGACGCCGTCGATGAGTTTCCCGAACTCACGGTCTGGGACCGTCTCGGCCGGGTGGTTGGCCACGATCCAGTTCACCGTTTCCATGAGCTGCTGGGGGAGAGGCGAACCGCCGAGGACCTCCTCGAGGATCCGCCGACGCAGCTCGGGGGGCGCTTTTCCGGCCGTCAGCCTCTGCCAGAGCCGCGAGAAGGTGCGCGGGCGCGAAGTGCCGTACACACCGCCGCGGGAGCTGTCATAGAGAGCCCGCGCCAGTCCGATCAAGAGCTTTCCCAGAGTTCCATCGGGCGCGAGGTCGCCGGCTCCGGCCGCAAATTTCGCCAGGGAGTGCTCCACTTCCGGGTCCTCCCACGGAAGCTGGAGGAGCAGGTCCGGCGTGCCGAGCTTCCCCAGGATTCGAGAAGAGAATTCGGGAGGCGCTTTTTCGAGATGGTCGGCGAGGGTGGCGAGCACCGTGTGCATGTCGAGCGGACCGATTGCCGCCAGCCGATCGCACAGGTAGTGGAAGCCGACCGCGTCGCCGCCCTGGACGAGGACGAGCGCGGCCTGCGTGAGCCAGCGGTGCTCGGCGGACTCAGACGGGCGGGCCGGGGCGGCTCCCGATTCCGCACGTTCGTCGAACGGGGGCGTCCGGTCGCTTGCGCGGGGCCGCACCTTCTCCGGCTCCGTCTCCTTTTCCTCAACGCCGGCGGCGGGCTCGGACGCGGGGATCTCGTCCTCGATGGCGACGGAGACGAGCTGGCGCAGCCCGGCGACCGCGTCGGGCCGCCCCAGGCGAGCCAGACCGCAGAGGGCCACGGTGCGCAGGGCCGGCTCCTCGAGCGCCGCCGCGAGCGGCGCTTCAGATCCCGAATGACCGATAAGGCCGAGAACCTCGATCGCCGTCAGCCTCGGCTCGATGCCAGAGCCTTCGTCCGCCTGGCGGGTCAGCTCCCGGACCACGGACTCCATGTCAGCGGCCGGCGACTTCGCCCCGCTGCCGGCGGGTTCGGACGGACGGCGGGACCACCACTGCATCAAGAGAAGAAAAGGGCGGCGCTGCCGCTCGAGATGACAGCCGATTTGCCGGTAGGTCGCATCTTCGCCTCGCTTCAGGATGCTGAAGGTCCCGGCGGACCGAAAGGGTGCGTGGAGGGATGTCGCGGAGGCGGAGGGCCCGTGAATCTCCTCCACGGTGAGCTGCACACCCGAATCCGAAACCTGCCGGGATCGCACGACGACGGTCGGCGCGGCCGCGGCGGGATCGGCCCGCTGGGAAAGCAGGATCTCGGAAGAATCGCTCCCTTCTCCTTCGATGACCGCAGCGATCCGCGATGGGCTGTCGAGGGCCATCCGAGCGATGCGCACTCGGACCGTCAGCGGATCTACGAGGGCGAGGACCTGCTTGGCCCTCTCGGCGATCTCGGGGTCTCGGGACCGTGCGGCTTCGGTCAGCTGGCGAACGCCCTCCAGTCCGCGCGCGACGAGAGCGGTTTGCGCCCGGTCCCTCGCCTCCCAGCTCGGATCGCCGAGCTGGCGGACAAGATCGCCGATGGTCTCTTTCTCTTGCGGAGCATCCGAGCCAGCACCGGCGGCGGCGGCGGCTCGGGCCGGAAAGAAGCAAGCAAGCGCCGCCATGACGGCGACCGTACATCGGAGGGAGATCGTTCTGCGCGGAGGCATGCAGGGGCGAATTTTACTGGAAGCAGGATGGCCGCTCCAGCTACGGATCGAAGGCGGCTCAGTCGATAACATATCCGATGGACCGGGCGGACTCTCGAACGATCACCCAGCCCCCGATCGGCCAAACGAAGGCCGAGGCGGGGGAAATCGGCTTCGCGCAACTCCACGACGAGGAGCTGCGGGGAATCTGGCAGCGTATGCTCGACGCGGGCCAGAACCTCTCCGCCCTCCTGCGCGCGGCGCTCGACGGGCTCGACGCCTACCTGGGATTCGAGCGAGCCTTCCTGATCCTCTCGGCCGGGCCGGAGGGCCGAGACGGTCCGGCTCATGCGGCGGATGACGAGTCGCTCCCCCTCCGCGTCCTGGCTGCCCGCGCACGGACCCGCCGCCCCGAAGGAGACCGCTCGGAGGACGTCTCGAACCCGGAGTTCGCCCTCAACCGTTCGGCCGTGAAGCGCGCCCTCCAGTCGCCGCAGGCGTTCGCGATCCAGGATTGTCTGGTCCAGCCGCACAGGGACGGGGAGGAGGTCCATCGCTCGGTCCTGTGCCAGCCATTCAGCGCCGGGCCCGATATGCCCGCGGCGCTGTACCTCGACCGGGGGCTTGGCGGCGGCCCCATCGATGCTCGCGATGTCGCTCGGATGGCCGTCTATGCGGAGTGCTGCCTGCCGATTCTCGGCCGGGGGCTCCTCTACCAGGAGGTCCAGAACCTCCGGGCGCGGCTCGCATCGCCCGCACCGGCGGATGCCCCACGCATGGAAATGGGTGTCGGATCCCGCCGGCCTCCAGCCGCCGAGCACGGTGCGGACGAGGCTGCGGTGGACCTCCCCGCCCAGATCCCGAGTTACCACGGAATCGTGGGCCACGCGGAGAAGCTCCGGCGCATCTTCCAGGTCATAGAGAAGGTCAAGGACTCCGACCTCAACATCTGCATTTTCGGTGAGAGCGGGACAGGCAAGGAGCTCGTCGCGCGCGCCATCCACGCGGCGAGCCAAAGGCGCGACCGCCCATTCGTCTCGGAGAATTGCGGCACGATAGCGGAAAACCTCCTAGAGAGCGAGCTCTTCGGCCACCTGAAGGGCTCCTTCACTGGGGCGGACGAGGACCGCAAAGGACTCTTCGAGCTGGCGAGCGGCGGGACGCTCTTCCTCGACGAGATCTCGGACATGTCCGAGGGAATGCAGCGCAAGATGCTACGGGTGCTCCAGGAGGGAGTGATCCGGCCGATTGGCTCCAAGCAGACCGTGAAAGTGGACACGCGGATCGTGTGCGCCTCGAACAAGAACCTGAATGCGCTCGTTCAAAGCGGCGCCTTCCGCGTGGACCTCTACTACCGAGTGAACGTGGTTTCGATCGAGGTCCCTCCCCTGCGCGATCGGCGCGAGGACATTCCGCTCTTGGCGGCGCATTTTTGCGCCGAGCTGGGCGCCGAGGGAAGGGCCGTCCCCCGCGTCAGCCAGAGCGTCCTGTCCACGCTTCGGGAGTACCCATGGCCCGGAAATGTCCGCGAGCTGCGCAACGTCATCCACAGGGCCGCGGCGACGTGCTCGCGCGGGACGATTCACCGAAAGGATGTCCTGCCGCTCCTGGCCGACCGCCACGCCGCCGGCTCGTTCAGCGGGGAAGGGCTCGAGCGGACGGAGTCGCAGATCGTCCTGCGAGTTCCACGCCGCGAGAGCTTCAATGAGATCATCGGAGAATGTGAGCGGGTTGTGCTCTTCAACGCGCTCAAGGAGTGCAACTGGAACAAGTCGAAGGTGGTCAAGATGCTCAAGATTCCGCGCCAGAGCCTCTACAACATGATCGCCAAGCACGACCTCCGGCGGAAATGGGAGGAGTGAATCGGGAAGCTTCACCCCGGGCTCCCGTTCTCCTGCTCAGTCCGCTTCCTAGCCCTGCGATGAATCCGTCATCGGGCTTATCTTGACTGCTCCAGGCCGCTGTCACACTGGCAGCCGGCCCTTGCCGGCAGCATCGGCTCGTGCCACATTGGCAGCGCCGGACGGTCTCCAGTCCGAGGCATAAATTCCATTTCTGTAAAATTTTATGTGAAAAACAGCCGCGGGCACACACTTTGCTCCCGCAGGGCACCGTTCGAAGTTTACGTGCGCACAGAGGTTTCGGGGTCGTCATGGTCATGGGCGCCCGACTGAGCATCTTGGTTCTGGACGATGACATTGCTTTCTTGGAGAGCTTCGGCGATCTCTTGGCGCGGGAAGGCCATTCCATCTTCCCCGCGACCACCGGAAATCAGGCCATCGAGATCGTTCGGCGCAGGAGAATCGACCTCTCCTTCCTGGACTTCGATCTTCCCGACGCCGACGGCACCGAGACCCTGCACCGCATCCACTGCCTCTGGCCCAAGCTGCCGGCCATCTTCGTCAGCGGCAACCCCTCCGCCACGCTTGAGGAGATCATCTTCTCCGCTGGAGGGCTGGCGCTCCTGCGCAAGCCGTTCGAGACCGGCCAGCTCAGGCTCCTCATGAAGGAAATCGTTCAAAAGCATTGCCCCAATCAACCGGAACTTTGAGAGGAAGGAGTCCAATCGATGGCAAAGATCAAGATCCGTCCGCTGAACGACAAGATTGTCGTCAAGCGAGTGGAAGCCGAAACCAAGACTAAAGGTGGTATCGTTCTTCCCGACACGGCCAAGGAGAAGCCCAAGGAGGGCGTGGTCGTTTCTCTTGGGAACGGCAAGCTCTTGGAGAACGGCTCCCGAGCGCAGTTTCAAGTGAAAGAGAAGGATCGGGTGATCTTCAGCTCGTACGCCGGCACGGAAGTGAAGGTGGACGGCGAAGAGTACCTCGTCCTCAGCGAGGACGATGTCCTCGCGGTCATCGATGCCTGAGACGTTCGGCCATTCGAAACGAGAAGCGCAAGAAATAGAGACTGGAGGTTGATCAAAGATGCCAGCAAAGAAAATCGCGTTTGACCAGGAAGCCCGCGAGGCGATCCGCCGCGGCGTAAAAAAGCTTGCCCGCGCCGTGAAAGTGACGCTCGGCCCCCGAGGGCGCAACGTCATCCTCGAGAAGAGCTTCGGTGCGCCCACGATCACCAAGGACGGCGTGACCGTCGCTAAGGAGATCGAGCTCGAGGACGCCTACGAGAACATGGGGGCCCAGATGGTGAAGGAGGTCGCTTCGAAGACCTCCGACAACGCGGGCGACGGCACGACGACGGCCACCGTCCTCGCCGAGAGCATTTACGACGAAGGGCTGAAGAATGTGACCGCCGGCGCCAACCCGATCGCCCTGCAGAGGGGGATCAACACGGCAGTGAAGGCGGTCGTCGGTGAGCTGGGCAAGATGTCCAAGAAGATCAAGGACCGCAAGGAAATCGCCCAGGTCGCCACCATCGCCAGCAACAACGACTCCGAAATCGGCAACATGATCGCCGAAGCGATGGAGAAGGTCGGCAAGGACGGCGTCATCACGGTGGAGGAGGGCAAGAGCCTCGAGACCACCGTCGACTGGGTGGAGGGGATGCAGTTCGACAAAGGCTATATCTCCCCGCACTTCATTACCAACGCCGATGAGATGAGCTGTGTTCTCGAGGACGCCTTCATCTTGATCCACGAGAAGAAGATCTCTTCGATCAAGGACCTTGTCCCGCTCCTCGAGAAGATCGCCCAGGCCGGCAAGCCGATCCTGGTCCTCGGGGAGGACGTCGAAGGCGAAGCGCTCGCAACGCTCGTCATCAACAAGCTGCGCGGCACCTTCTCGTGCTGCGCCGTCAAAGCGCCGGGCTTCGGCGACCGCCGCAAGGCCATGCTCGAAGACATCGCGATCCTCACCGGCGGCCGGGCGATCTTCGAAGACCTCGGCATCGAGCTGAAAAACATCGCGATCTCCGACCTCGGCCGCGCGAAAAAGATCGTCGTCGAGAAGGAGAACACGACCATCATCGAGGGGGCCGGCTCCTCAGAGTCGATCAAGGGCCGCATCGCCCAGATCAAACGCGAGATGGAGACCACGACGTCCGACTACGACAAGGAAAAGCTCCAGGAGCGGCTCGCCAAGCTTGCCGGGGGCGTCGCGCAGATCAACGTCGGCGCCGCCACCGAGGTCGAGATGAAGGAGAAGAAGGCCCGCGTCGAGGATGCCCTCCATGCCACCCGCGCCGCGGTGGAGGAAGGGATCGTCCCCGGAGGCGGCGTCGCGTTCTTGCGCTGCATCAAGCACCTGGAGTCGATGAAATCGAAGGGCGATGAGGGGATCGGCATCGATATAGTGCGCCGCGCCCTCGAGGCCCCCATCCGCCAAATCGCCGAGAACGCCGGCATCGACGGCGCGATCGTGTGCGAGCGAGTGAAGAACTCCAACGGCAACGAAGGCTACGATGCGCTCAACGGCCAGTACACGGATCTGGTCAAGAGCGGGATCATCGACCCCACGAAGGTGGCTCGCGTCGCCCTCGAAAACGCCGCGAGCGTTTCGGGTCTCCTCCTGACGACAGAAGCGCTCATCAGCGAGATCCCGGAGGAGAAGAAAGACAAGCCCGGCGGCGGGATGCCCCCAGGCGGAATGTACTGACGGACTTTGCGCTCAGACGCCGCGCGGGCTCTGAAGACTGGCCTCTACGGCCACCCCGACGAGCCGCGCGGGGGCGACGCACTCCGTGGTGCGTGCCGCGAGCCGGCCCAGGCGGAGGTCGGTATTGCGCTCAGACGCCGCGC
>Ga0187893_10004371_pt1 | contig 27004 bp, 25 predicted proteins | sample MA1701074metaG_FD_139574 | JGI IMG/M metagenome (GOLD analysis project Ga0187893, IMG submission 139574) | White microbial mat communities from a basaltic lava cave in the Kipuka Kanohina Cave System on the Island of Hawaii, USA - MA170107-4 metaG ... | reverse complement strand
TGGCCCCGAGCTTCCACGAGAACCCCCACCAGAGGATGCAGAACAGGACGACGTAGCCCGCGGTCGAGCCGATGCCCGAAAGCCCGAGGAAGAACGCGTTCGTCCACGGACTTCGAAACTGAGCGAGGGTGCGGAGGATCTCGATCCCAAGGTCGAGGATCGAAGGAGGCACGGGCCTACCCGGAAATGAGCCGCTGAAAGATCTCGGGGTCCACGTTCCCGCCCGTCACGACGGCGCAGACGCGCCGATCCCGGAAGCGCGCAGGGTCCGTCAAAAGCGCGCCGATGCCGAGGGCACCCGTCGGCTCGGCCTTGAGGTTCGCGAGCGAGAAAAGGAGACGAACCGCTTGCGCGATATTCTCCTCCGGCACCTCCACGATGGAGTCGATTCCATCCTTGAGGATCGCCCAGTTGTGCTCGCCGAGGCTCACCGTGCGGGCTCCATCGGCGATGGTCATGGGCTCGCTCTCGTTTCGGACGATTCGTCCCGCGGCGAGAGAGCGCGCGGCGTCGTTTCCGAGAAGGGGCTCCGCTCCCACCACTCGCGTTCGGGGGTTTCCGGCCTCCCGAAGTCCTTGAATGATCCCCGAGCTCAGGCCGCCGCCGCCGACGGGGACCACCACCGCGTCGAAATCGAGAGGCGCGAGCTCGCGGCCGAGAGAGGCGTTTCCCGCGATGACCAGAGGGTGGTCGTAGGCGCTCGAGACGAAGGCCTCCGGATGCTGCAGGTGGAGCTCCTCGACACGCTCCGCGCGGCTCTTGACGCGAACGTCGACGGGCTCGACGGTGCCCCCATGCTCTCGCACGGCGTCCATCTTCACGCGGGCCGACGTCTCCGGCATCACCACGATGGCCTTCTTCCGGAGAAGACTCGCGGCATACGCGAGCGCCTGGCCGAAGTTCCCCGACGAGGCGGTCAGGATGGTTCCTGCGTCCACGTTCGCTGCGACGTTGTACGCCGCCCGGAACTTGAAGCTTCCCGTGTGCTGGAAGGTCTCGCTCGCGATCGTGAGATCCAGGCCCAGATTCTTTTGAAGACGGCGGGCCTCGATGAGCGTCGTCGGACGGAGGAATTGTCGCTCGGGCATGGGCCAATCTTATAATAGCGCCCCGATGCGCCTGGACTCCCATCAGCACTTCTGGTCCTACAGCGAGGCCGAGTACGACTGGATCGACGAGCGCATGACCCGGATCCGCCGGGATTTCTCGCCCCAGGACCTCGAGCCCATCTTGAGGCAAAACGGATTCGACGGATCCATCGCCGTGCAGGTCCGCCAGAGCCTCGAGGAAACGGAGTATCTCCTCGGCCTCGCCGACCGGCACGACTTCATCAAGGGTGTGGTGGGCTGGTTGGACTTGCGCTCTCCCGGAGCGCTCCGCGACCTCGAGCGTTTTTCGGGGCACCCGCGCTTTCGCGGAGTCAGACACATCGTCCAGGCCGAGCCCGACGACCGATTCCTCCTCCGCGAGGATTTTCTCGATGGCGTAGGCCTCCTCCACGATCTGGATCTCGCCTACGACGTCCTCGTCTACCACCGGCACCTTCCCGCGGTCGTCGAGTTCGTCGAGCGGTTTCCCGGGCACCGGCTGGTCCTCGACCACATCGGCAAGCCTGCGATCACGAGAGGGGAGATCGAGCCCTGGGCTTCCTCGATCCGGAAGCTCGGAAAGCGGGAGAATCTCTACTGCAAGGTGTCGGGCATGGTGACCGAGGCCGACTGGAGCGGATGGAAGAAATCGGACTTCACCCTCTATCTCGAGATCGTCCTCGAGTCCTTTGGCCCCGGGCGGCTTCTCTTCGGCTCCGACTGGCCCGTTTCGACTCTCGCCGCGAGATACGAGGAGGTAGTCGAGATCGTCGACGATTTCCTGTCTCCGCTCTCGTCCGCCGACAAGGACGCGGTCTTCGGCATGAATGCTGCCCGGTTCTACGGCCTGGAGGTCCCACTCCCATGAAAGCTCACGCGCTTGCCCTCTTCATCCTTCTCGCCGCTTGCGGCGGATCTCCACCCCCGGACGCCGGGAAGGCGGACATCGTCATTGCCGTCATTCCCAAGGGGACGAGCCATACGTTCTGGAAAGCGATCCATGCGGGTGCGGTGAAGGCATCGCAGGAGCTCGGCGTCGAGGTGATCTGGAAGGGCCCCGCGCGCGAGGACGACCGCGACGCTCAGATCGCGGAGGTCGAGAACTTCGTGAGCCGCGGCGTCTCCGGCATCGTTCTCGCCCCCACCGACGACAAGGCACTGCGGCTTCCGGTGACGGACGCGATGCGCGCCGGGATCCCCGTCGTCATCATCGACTCTGGCCTGGATAGCAAGGACTACGTGAGCTTCGTCGCGACCGACAACTACAAGGGGGGCAGGCTCGCGGGCGAGCGCATGGTCGTGAAGCTCGGGGGAAAGGGGAAGGTCGTGCTCCTGCGGTACATGGAGGGCTCGGCGAGCACGATGGAACGCGAGAGAGGCTTTCTCGACGTGCTCGCTGAGAATCCGGGGATCGAGCTCGCGAGCGCGAACCAGTACGCGGGGGCGACGGCGGAGACCGCCTATCAGGCGAGCGAGAACCTTCTCGCCCGCTTCAAGTCGCCGGAGGGCGGGCTCACCGTAGATGGAATCTACTGCCCCAACGAGAGCTCCTCGTTCGGAATGTTGCGCGCCCTACAGGACTCTGGACTCGCGGGAAAAGTGACCCTCATCGGATTCGATGCGTCGGAGCAGATGGTGCGCGCCCTCGAGAACGGCGAGTTCGACGCTCTCGTGCTCCAGGACCCCCTCAACATGGCCTATCTCGGGGTCAAGACGATGGTGTCCCACATCCGGGGTGAGGAGGTTCCACCGATCATCGACACGGGTGTCACCCTCGTCACCCGGGACAACATGAGCGACCCCAGGGTCGCGGAGCTTCTCCGGCCCGACATCGACAAGTGGCTGAACTGAAGCCGAAGGCCCTCGAGAGCCGCGGCCTCGTCAAACGGTTCGGCTCCACCCTCGCCGTCGCTGGCGTCGACTTCGGCGTCGGCCCGGGCGAGGTCCGGGCTCTCGTGGGAGAGAACGGCGCGGGAAAGTCCACTCTGATGAAGCTCCTCTCCGGAGTCTTCTCTCCGGACGAGGGGGAGATTCTCCTCGAAGGCCGTGTCTTTCGGCCCGCGGGGCCGGGCGAGGCGCGCGACGCCGGGATATGCATGGTTTACCAGGAGCTCGCTCTCACACCGCACATGTCTGTCGCGGAGAACTTGTTTCTGGGGATGGAGTCGTCCCATCTTGGTGTGCTGAGGCGCTCGGAGATGAGGGCCCGCGCGCGGGAGGCGCTCTCGTCCCTCGAGCACGGCGACATCCCGCCCGATACCCGCGTGGGGTCGCTCTCGATCGCGGAGCAGCAGATCGTCGAGATCGCCCGTGCGCTCCTTCGCGAGGCCCGGGTGCTCATCCTCGACGAGCCCACGAGCAGCCTCTCGCGAGTCGACGTCGAAAGACTCTTCCGTCTCATCCGGAGGCTCGCCGAACGCGGCCTTGCCGTCATCTACATCTCCCATTTCCTCGAGGAGGTGTTCGAGATCGCGGACAGCTACACGGTCCTGCGGGACGGACGCTCGGTAGGGGAGGGGAAGATCGAGGGCGCTTCGGTTCAGGAGATCGTCCGCCTCATGGTCGGCCGCGACATCCAGGAGATGTTCCCGCGGTCGACGCGGGAGAGGGGAGAGGTCGTTCTCGAAGTTTCCGGTCTCAGCGGACGTCGCGCTCCCCGCTCCGCCGGATTCCAGCTCCATCGAGGGGAAGTGCTCGGGGTCGCGGGTCTCATGGGGGCAGGACGCACGGAGATGGTGCGCGCGATCTTCGGTCTCGACCCCGTTCGTTCCGGGAAAATCCGCGTCGGCGCCGTCGTGGGACCGAAGGCGCCGCGGGAAAGACTCGCTCAGGGAGTCGGGCTCCTGAGCGAAGACCGCAAACGGGAGGGGCTCGCCGCCATCCGGTCCATCGCAGAGAACCTGACGCTCACGCGCCTCGAAGGCCTCGGCCCTCTCGGACTCGTTCTTCCCCGTCGCGTCGAGGAGGAGGCGAAGAGCTGGATCGGCTCTCTCGGCATCCAGTGCCGCGGTCCTCGGCAGAAGGTTCGGGATCTCTCCGGAGGAAACCAGCAGAAAGTCGCGCTCGCGCGCCTCCTCTACCACGACCTCGACGTGCTCCTTCTCGACGAGCCGACGCGGGGCATCGACGTCGGGAGCAAGGCGGCCATCTACGGCCTGATCGACGACCTGGCAGCCCGAGGGAAAGCCATTCTCTTCGTGAGCAGCTACCTACCGGAGCTACTCGGAATGGCGGACCGGATTGCCGTCATGCGCCGCGGAGAGCTCGCGGACGCCGTGCCCGTGGGAGAGACGAACGAGGAGAGGATCATGGCGGAGGCCGCCGTTTGAAACGATTGGGGCCACTCCTCGGTCTCGCGCTGGTCTATCTCTTTTTCGTGGCCGTGGGGCCCGAGGCTTTCGCGACCACCCGAACTCTCGAGACCATCGCCCGCCAGACAGCCATCGTGGGAACGGCGGCGCTCGGAATGACGATGATCATCATCGCGGGCGGCATCGATCTCTCCGTCGGGTCCATCGTTGCGCTCTCATCGGTCGTCGTCGCCCTGGCGCTGAATGCCGGAGGCGGACCACTCCCCGCCGTCGCCGGCGCCGCAGCCGCGGGAGCGTTCTGCGGTCTCGTGAACGGTACGCTCATCACGCGGCTCCGCGTCGCTCCCTTCATCGTGACTCTGGGCATGCTTCTCCTGGTGCGGGGTGCCGCCAAGGGCCTCGGCAAAGAGCAGAAGGTCGACGCTCCCATGACCTGGCTCGTGGATCTGCTGTCCTCCCTTCCGCCCGACCGGAAGTGGATGGTCGTTCCGACCGGGGTCTGGCTCCTTGCCCTCCTCGCGCTTCTGACCGCGTTCGTTCTCCGCTACACGAAGCTGGGAGCGCACCTCTTCGCCATCGGGTCGAACGAGGAGACGGCACGTCTCTGCGGCGTCGCCGTCGAGCGCGTGAAGGTCATCGTGTATACGCTCTCGGGAGCCCTCGCGGGGCTCACGGGGGTGCTCCAGTTCTCGAGGCTCACCGTGGGCGATCCCACGGTCGCCGTCGGGCTCGAGCTCGACGTCATCGCCGCGGTCGTCATCGGAGGGGGAAGCCTTTCCGGAGGGGAGGGCACGGTCCTCGGGACCCTGGTGGGGGCGTTCATCATGACGGTCATTCGAACGGGGACCGCGCAGATGGGGCTTCCCAACTGGGTGCAGGAGATCGTAACGGGAGTCATCATCGTCGCCGCGGTCGCCATCGACCGCTGGCGTCATCGGAGGATGGATGAGTAGCAATCTCGAGATCACGGGGTTCACCACCGAAGACATCCGTTTTCCAACGTCTCTCGCCCTCGACGGCTCGGACGCCATGAACCCCGATCCGGACTACTCCGCGGCCTATCTGGTCCTCCAGACCGATTCCCCGGAAGGGCTCGAAGGCCACGGCCTCGCGTTCACGATCGGGCGAGGAAACGACCTGGTGGTCGCGGCGATCGAGCCCCTCGCGGCGAAAGTGGTCGGCCGGAGCCTGTCCTCGATCACCGAGAACTGGGGAGGCTTCTGGCGCGAGCTCACCTCGGATAGCCAGCTCCGCTGGCTCGGGCCGGAGAAAGGCGTCGTCCACCTCGCGACCGCCGCCGTGGTGAACGCTCTCTGGGACCTCCACGCGAAGTCCGAGGGGAAGCCCCTGTGGAGGCTCCTCGCCGACATGTCGTCCGAGGAGGTGGTGCGTGCGGTGGACTTCCGCTACATCACGGACGCCCTCACGCCTGAAGAAGCCCTCACGATCCTGAAGAGGCTCGAGCCCACGAAGGAGCGGAGAATCCAGGAGCTTCTCGACCGAGGCTATCCGGCGTACACGACGTCGGTCGGCTGGCTGGGCTATCCCGACGAGAAGATCCGCGCCCTCTGCCGGAAAGCCATGGCGCAGGGGTTCTCCGAGTTCAAGATGAAGGTCGGACGGTCGGTCGAGGATGACGTCCGCCGCGCGTCTCTGATCCGCGAGGAGATCGGCTGGGACCGCGCGCTGATGATGGACGCGAACCAGGTGTGGGACGTGGACCAGGCCATCGCGCACATGAAGCCTCTCGCGCGCTTCAAGCCCCGCTGGATCGAAGAGCCGACGAACCCCGACGACGTCCTCGGCCACGCGAAGATCGGGCGGGCGGTGGCGCCCATCGGCGTCGCGACCGGAGAGCACTGCCACAACCGCGTGATGTTCAAGCAGCTCCTCGAGGCGCAGGCCATTCGCTATTGTCAGATCGATAGCTGCCGCCTGGGAGGAGTGAACGAAGTGATTGCCGTGCTCCTGATGGCGGCAAAGTTCGGAGTCGCGGTCTGTCCGCACGCCGGAGGCGTCGGTCTCTGCGAGCACGTGCAGCATCTCTCGTTCTTCGACTACGTGTCCGTGAGCGGAAGCATGGAGGATCGTGTGATCGAGTACGTCGATCACCTTCACGAGCACTTCGAGGATCCGGTGAGGGTCGAGAGAGGACGCTACCTCGCTCCGGCGCTTCCCGGGTACAGCATTTCCATGAAGGGGGCGTCGAGGACGAAGTACGCTTTTCGACCAAAAAGTGCTTGACATCGCATGTTGGACCTCTTTACCCTACATCTAGTGTTAGCGGACATCTTGCGAGGCACATCTAGTCTCGACCTGTCGTTCGAAGGTGCTCTCGACGTTGCGAGCGCGCCCGTCTCCCGAAAAACCCGGAAGGACCTCAAGAGGATCCTTGCCGTCATTCGGGCCGAGAGGAGGTGAGAGGAATGGCGAAGAAGAAGAAGGCCGCGAAGAAGACCGCGAAGAAGAAGTAAGACTTCCTCAGGGGTATCGAGAGAAGGGGGTGAAGCAGTTCACCCCCTTTTTTTGTGCCTATCGGCGCGGCCGAGGGAGGTAGTCGAACGGTCCTCTTCCTTCGGGGAGAGGTGAGAGGTACGGTCGCCCCGACGTCGCGCTCTCGAACTCCTCCCGAACCACGCTCCGCAGTTCTGCATCCGTCAAAAGCTCGAGCGCGCTCGCCGCGATCGCGCGCGCCGCTCGAGTCACCGCGTGGCGCGCAAGGCTCGACGTTCCCGTCTCGTTCCACACCTGGCTGTGTGAAGGAGTTCCCTCCGCGAACGCCTGAACGAGGAATCCCGCGCGTGGCGCGACCCAGCTCGCTTCCGCGGTGTCGTCGCTGATGGGAACGGGCTCGTCGCTGAAGGAGAGAGGGAGAGCGCCGTCCAGGTTCCTTTCCAGAACCTCCGCGAGAGAGCGGTTGATGAGCCACGCTCCGGTGGACGACAGGATCTGTTCTTCCACCGACGTTTCCGTCGTTTCCGCCGTGCCCTCGGCGAGCGTCGCCATGCGCTGTCGCAGGAATTCCACCTGAGCTCGATCACGACCGTGGAGGAAGTACCACGCCGTCGCCCGGTCGGGGACGACGGAGGGAATGTCGCCGCCCTCGAGGAGAACGTGGTTCACCACGGCGCCCTCGGGCCAGCCCGCGCGCGTGCGGCTCGCGAGGTGTGCCCACCTAAAACGCGGCGAGGCGCCATATCTCCTCCTCTGGCGGAATCGGGGCTCGTCCCGACATCCCCTCGCACTTCCGCGCGGCGGCCACGTTCGCGAACCGGCCCGATCTCTCGACGGAGGCCGTCTTCAGGAAAGCGTGAAGGAACGCTCCGTGGAAGACGTCGCCCGCGCCCGTCGTGTCGAGAGCTTCGACCGTGGGCGCGTCGAGCTGCAAGGAGCCCTCGTCGCGGCTCAAAAGAGCACACCCCTGAGGTCCGAGGGTGACTCCCGCAATCGCTGGCCCGGACCGAGGAAGCCTTGCCTGAACGTCCGAAAGGAACGTGCGGATGTCGACGTCCGGGCCGTGGAGAGCCTCGGGGTAGGTGCTGGAGAAAATGGCGATGTCGCTGAGCGCGATGAGCTCGTCGACACCCGCCCGGGGATGCCCGCAGTCGAGGACCACGAGACCTCCGTGTTCACGGACGACTCGAGCGGCCTCCGCCTGGACCTCGACGACCCGCGCGTCGACGAGCAGGGCCGAGGCATCTTCGAGAGGGAGCTCCCGCACGTCGCTCCAATCGAGAGGGAAGTCGACTCCGCGAGGCGGCTCCATGATGGTCCGCCGGCCGTTCTCGACGACGATGACGCTCGTGGGAGAGACGAAGCCTCCTCTCACTGAGACTGCGCTCACGTCGACGCCTTCGCGCGTAAGGCCTTCGAGAAGGAATCGCCCCACCGCGTCGTCTCCGACCGTTCCGGAAAGAGCGGTCTTCCGCCCGAGACGCGCGAGTGTCACCAGCGCCGTGGGTGCGGGACCGCCCCCGGACTCGTGGAGCTCCCGGGCCCGCACCTTCTCGTCGGGCTTCGGATAGCGATCCACGAGGACGGCGACGTCGCGCACGACGAGCCCGATGCCAATGGCATCCCACGCTTTCACCGCGGTAGTTTAAGCCATGCAAGCAGCCGTCGCCCTCCTGTTCCTCGCCGTTCTCGAGACTCCGGAGGTTCGCTACCCGATCAAAATCGAGTACGACCGGCGCGTCCCGATGCGGGACGGCGTCAGTCTTTCCGCCGATGTCTTCCGTCCCGATACGCCCGGCAAGTTTCCCGTCATCCTCGTGCGCACTCCCTACGACAACGCGAGCCCCGCGTATGCCAAGCAGGGGCTTTTCTGGGCCTCGCATGGATACGCGTTCGTGATCCAGGACGTCCGGGGGCGGGGCGAGTCCGATGGGGAGTTCTACCCCCTGGTGCACGAGGCCGAGGACGGATACGACACGCAGACCTGGTGCGGGGAGGCGCCATGGTCGAGCGGGAAGGTCGGGACCACGGGCGGCTCCTACCTGGGTTGGACTCAGGTCTACTCCGCGGGCCTTCGGAATCCGCACCTCGCGGGGATGGTCTCCATCGTGTCCCCTCCGGATCCCACGAGGAACTTTCCCATCCAGCACGGAGTGTACGGCCCGACCACGGTCTCCTGGCTCGCCTACATCTCGGGAAAGACGCTCCAGGACACCTCTCACATCGATCTTATCGCCGCGTATCGCACACTTCCCCTGCGAGAGATGGACGAGCGCTTCGGCCGCCGGATCCAGGCCTGGAGGGACTGGTTCGACCATCCCACTGTCGATGAGTACTGGAAGAAGCAGTCGTACCAGGAGCAGCTTCTCGAGTCCACGGTTCCGACCCTCCACGTGAGCGGCTGGTACGACGACGTTCTCGTGGGGACGACGGAGAACTACGTCAACCTGGTCGCGCGGGCGAAGTCCGCCGAGGCGCGGGAGCGCCAATGGCTTCTCATCGGCCCCTGGGGGCATCGGGTCAATACGACGCGCCGGCTTGGTGAAGTCGATTTCGGTCCGGAGGCGCTCATCGATTTCGACGCGGTCCAGTTGCGATGGTTCGACCGCTGGCTGAAAGGGGTCGAGAACGGCGTCGAGTCCGACCCCAAGGTCCGGATCTTCGTGATGGGAGAGAACCGGTGGCGAAACGAGAACGAGTGGCCGATCGCGCGGACGCGGACCGTGGAGTATTTCCTTCACAGCAGCGGCCGGGCGAACAGCCTTTTCGGGGACGGGCGTCTCGACACGACCGCTCCGGACGGGGAGCCTCCCGACACATTCCGCTACGATCCCGAGGACCCGGCGCCTTTCATCACCGAGCCCAACTTCTCCCAGGTGGGCGGTCCGGACGACTACCGCGCGGTCGAACGGCGCGACGACGTTCTCGTTTACTCGACCGCGCCTCTGACCGAGCCTCTCGAAGTGTGCGGGCCCCTCACCGTCCGGCTCCACGCCTCCTCGTCCGCTCGCGACACGGACTGGACCGCCAAAGTTCTAGACGTCCATCCGAACGGCTTCGCGCAGAGGCTCAACGATGGAATCGTGCGCGCCCGGTACCGTCACGGGATGGAGAAGGCGAGCTTCGTCGAGCCGAGACGGGTGGAGTCGTACGACATCGACGCCTGGTCCACGTGCGTTTTTCTCGGCGAGAACCATCGCCTGAGGCTCGAGATCTCCTCGAGCGCGTTTCCCAAGTTCGATCGAAACCTGAACACGGGTGGTCCCATCGGGACCGAGAGCAAGGGCATCGTTGCGGAGCAGACGGTGTACCACGACCGCGATCGGCCATCCCGTGTTTTGATCCCGGTGGTTCTGCGGTGAAACGCAAAGGGCGTGGGGCGGTGACGAATGCCACCGGGCGCTTCGAGCGCTTTCAGTACGTGCCGACAGAGGAGCGCGATCGCATCGAGACCGTCGTCACCCCCGACGCGAGCCGGAGCATCCTCGCGAGGAACGACTCCCCGGACGTTCCCTTCGACGTCTCGATCAACCCCTACCGGGGATGCGAGCACGGCTGCATCTATTGCTTCGCCCGCCCGACGCACGCCTACCTGGGGCTCTCTCCGGGGCTCGACTTCGAGACCCGCATCTTCTCGAAGCCGAAGGCGGCGGAGCTTCTTCGAGAGGAGCTTTCGAAGAGGAGCTACGTCTGTCAGCCTATCGCCCTCGGCGCCAACACCGATCCCTACCAGCCCGTCGAACGGGATCTCCGGATCACCCGCTCGATTCTGGAGGTACTCGCCGAGCACGAGCACCCCGTCTCCGTCGTCACCAAGTCCCAGCTCGTGCTCCGGGACGTCGACATCCTCGAGCCGATGGCGAAGAAGAATCTGGCGAGCGTCTTCGTCTCCATCACCACCCTCGACCCCGAGCTCGCCCGCCGCATGGAGCCGCGGGCCTCGACTCCAGAGAAGCGTCTCCAGGCCATTCGCTGCTTGAGCGCGTCTGGAGTGCCCTGCGGCATCCTCGCTTCCCCGATGATCCCTGCTCTCAATGATTCTGAGCTCGAGCGGATTCTGAAGCAGGCGGCGCTCGCGGGGGCGGTGACGGCAGGCTACATCCTTCTACGGCTTCCCCTGGAGCTCAAGGATCTCTTCTCCCAGTGGCTTCAGGCCCACTACCCGACGAAGGCGAAGCACGTCGAAGCCCTCGTGCGGGAGACCCGCGGCGGGGCTCTCTATCAATCCGAGTTCGGGACGAGGATGCGCGGCACCGGGCCTTACGCGGAGCTTCTCGAGAAGCGGTTCCGCTCCGCCCGGAACAAGTACGGCCTCGATCGGCCCAGGCCTGCACTCGACACGAGTCGCTTTCGGCGCCCCGCCCCCAACGGCGATCAGATGCAGCTGTTCTGATATATTTTCCGCGATGTCGCCGACCGAGAGGATGCGCAAGAGAAACCTCGTGGCCCAGTGGGCCTTCGACACGCGTCCGATCCTCGGGCGCTTTCACCTTTGGCTCGAGGACGTCGAAGTCCAGCTGGAGAGAAACGACGACGCCTCCACGCGATTTTCGTTCCTCCCCTCGCGGCTCGAGAACCTGGTCGCGATGACCGCGGCGGTGACCGCTCTCGGAACGAGGCTCTACGGCCGGTACGGGGAGGGGAAGAGCGCGGACAAGAGCGGGCTCAACCAGATCAAGAAAGACGCGGATGCCATCTCCGCCTACGCCATGAGCGAATCGCTCTGGTACGCGACCCGGCAGCTTCCCGAGAACCACGCGATCATGGTCTCGCTCGGGGAAGGGCTCATGCCGAAGCTCGGCGAGAGCCCGGAGATGGGCTCGAACCCGCAGCTCGGGTTTGGACGAGTCTACGCCCGCCCCCAGGTGGCCCAGTGGATCGACTGCCGGGTCGCGCGTCTCATCAACGAAAAGGGATACACCTTCGAGCAGTTCTACGACGAGGCGAAGTCCGCGGGCATCACGATCTGGGGCGCCGCCATCGACACCCTCGAGAACACCTCCCGCTTCGCGAAGGGGGAAGAGACCGGTCCCATGACCGTGCTCCACCTCTTCGACCAGCCGCTCCAGATCAGCCTTCCGTACGAGGGCTACGTGGGGAACCTCTTCCTGCCGAAGGAAGTCGTGCGCACCGCCGCCGAGAGGTCCATGCTCATCGACGTCCGCTCGCCGCGCGGGAAGGTGGTCGAGGCGATCGAGTGGACCTACCCAGGCATTCGCCGCGAGAACATCCACGTGTGGACTCTCGGAGGCTCGAGCCGCGAGAAGCGTCTGGGGACGCTCTGGAAGGAGTGGCGGGAAGCCGGCGTGCATCTCGTGGAAGACGGGTACCGGCTCCTTTCCGGATCCCCCATGTTCAACGACTCGGGAAGCTATGCGCCGACGTACCAGGTGAAAGCGTGGAACGACGACCAGGGAAAGCCGCACGTCTTCCTCTGTGACGGCTACGCGGGATCGGCTGAGGCGGTGCAGGCGGCGAGCCTTGCTCCTGTCCTCGGCCTCGACGCCTCCCTCTCGGTTTTGACTTCGAAGTTCTCCCTATCCTGGGAGAAAGAGCGGGACGTCATGCGCCTTTCGCCCGAGACTCCCGACTTCGCGGAACGCTTGAAGCGCCTCGCCGGGGAATCCCTCGACGAAAAGCTCGTCGCGGACTACCGGAAGGCGATCCGGTCCGCCCGCGATGCGGGACTTCCCATCGACGAGCCCGTGGTCTCCGCCGACGACTTTTTTCCCGAGAGGCGCTGGCGAGTCCTCGCGGCCTGCGGCTACATGTGTCCCGATCCCTATACCGGCGCCGCGGGAGTGGAAGAGGTCGGAAAGCAGACGTACAGAACCACCGTCTCGCTCGCGACCCGCAAGGGCACCAAAACGATGCGCTTCGTCCTGAGGATGATGGAAGAGCCGGAGCGGGCGCGGCTCGTTTTCAACCCCCTCCTCAACCGTTTCTTTTACGGGGAGGACTTCCGCGAGCGGCCCGTTCGGATCTCGGATTCGGGAAGAATCCGGAACGAGCTCCAGACTCTATGCTCCGAGGCCCTCGACCACGTCGGCGGGAAAATTCACGTCAACTTCGACCGTATCTCGCCCGACGTGATCTCGAAGGAGCACCAGAAGAAGCTGCGCGAGATCCTGAAGTGGTACAAAGAGGAGCACCCGGTCTGGTTCCACTGGCTCGAAATTGCGGGGGGGTAGCCGCTATCGCGTCTCGTCGGGGTCTTCCCGGTCGCGCCACGTGTCGTCCTCGATTCCGCGGCCTTCGCGCAGAAGGTGCTCGATGACGAGGTCCACCATCTCCGGATACAGAGGCTTCCGTCGCTCTCGGAGCGTGCGGCGCTCGTCGAGGCCTTCGCGCCGGTCCGCCCCGCGCGGTGCCGTCCTCCGGTCGGCGACGCCGCTGCGCCTTCGACTCCGTACCTCCGCCCCCTCGAACTCCGCGAGCGGACGGGAGAGAAGCGACGCAATGGCCGCGCTCCGGGTCCACCGGTATCCGGGGTTGAGCTCCTCGAGGACGTCGATGTAGCGGTCGATCCGCTCCACGAGCGAAGAAGGAAAGTTGGGCAGGACGAGGTCGGGCATGATGCCAAAAAGATTGTCATCCAGGAGGCTCCCCGGTGCAAGCACCCTTCTCGCTTTCACGCTCGCTTCCCCCTACCCCGTCGCGGTCGAGAAGAACGTCGAAGCGCGGATGCGGGACGGGGTGGTCCTCCGAGCCGACGTGTATCGTCCGGACGCTCCCGGCCGGTTTCCCGCGCTCCTGAAGAGAACCCCCTACTCGAAAGGTGCTGCGAGCGAGGTCCCTTTCTTCCAGAGGCTCGCGAGCGTGGGGTTCGTCGTCGCGGTGCAGGACACCCGCGGGCGCTACAGGTCGGATGGGATCTCGCGACCCCATGACGAGGGAGAGGACGGACGCGACACCGTGGAATGGCTCGCGACGCTTCCGTACGTCGACGGCAAGGTGGGCATGTTCGGAGGAAGCTACGCCGCGACGACGCAGCTCACCGCGGCGTCCCAACGGCCCAAGGGCCTTGTCGCCCTCTTTCCCAGTGCTTCGTACGCCAGCCGCTACGACATGGTGTTCCAAGGCGGCGCCTTCTACCTTCTCGATGGGCTCCGCTGGAACCTCGGGCAGGCGGTCGACGTTCGCAGGCGGCTCCTGCAGCCCGAGGTCTCGCGGGATGCGCCCATCTGGCTCACCGAGGAAGAGGAGAGGCTGGCCGAATCTCGTTGGGTCTGGCACCTGCCGTTGAAGTCCATGAACGCGCACTCTCTTCCGGAGTACATGCCCGGCTACTTCGAGATGCTCTCCCACCCGAGCTACGACTCGTACTGGGAGAAGTTCGACATCGCGCGCCGGCACGGAAACTTCGAGGTTCCGGCGCTTCACCTCACGGGCTGGTACGACAGCCTCCTCGTCGGGACGCTCCGGAACTTCCAGGGGCTGCGCGCGAAGGCGGCGACGGAAGCGGCCCGCTCAGGACAGAGGCTCGTCGTCGGCCCCTGGACGCACGCGCGTCCGAGCCTCGGCTCGACCCGCATCGGCGACGTCGACTTCGGCCCCGAGGCCGGGCTCGACTCCGCCGCCCTCATGGAGAGATGGTTCCGGGAGCAGCTCAAGGGCGAAGACACAGGTCTCTCGCGTGAGGCGCCGGTGAAGCTCTTCATCATGGGAGAGAACCGCTGGCGGTGTGAGAAGGAGTGGCCCCTTTCTCGAGCGGTCGAGACCTCGCTCTATCTGCGCGCGGGCGGCTCTCTGTCTCGCGAGGCCCCCGGAGACGAAGCCCCGGATTCCTATCGCTACGATCCATGGAACCCCGTCCTTACGCCGACGGCGGAAGGCTACTCGCGCTCTCCTTCGGATAGATCGGAAACGCGTGAGGACGTTCTCATCTACGTGTCTCCACCTCTTTCGGACCCGCTCGAGGCGACGGGTTACATCCGCCTCGTTCTCCATGCCGCCTCCTCGGCGCGCGACACGGACTTCACGGGGAAGCTCCTCGACGTCGCCCCCGACGGCTCGATGCGCATGCTCACCGAAGGAATCCTGAGAGCGCGCTATCGTAACGGCTTCGACCGCGTCGAGCTTCTCACGCCCGGCGGCGCGACAGAGCTCACGCTCGATCTCGGTGCCACGGGGAACGTCTTTCTTCCCGGCCATCGCGTCCGGCTCGAGATCTCGAGCAGCAACTTCCCGCGGTTCGATCGGAATCCAAACACGGGCGGTGTTTTCGGGGAGGACTCGCAGCCGGTGGTCGCGGAGCAGACGATCTTTCACGATCGGCTGCGGCCATCGAGACTCGTGCTTCCCGTCGTTCCTCGACCGCCCGAGAGAGCCCTCGAGCAGACGTTCGCAGAGCGCATCTCGAGGGCGCGGATCTCCGAGTTTCACCGGAGGCTCACCGAGCGGCCTCACCGCGCCGGGACCGAGGGAGCGCGCGCCGTGGCGGAGTATCTCGAGTCGACTCTGGCGCGAAGCGGGACTCGAGGTGGAGGTCGAGGAGTACCAGGCGTACCTTTCGGCCCCGACGCGGGTCGATGTCGCGATCGTCTCGCCCACTCCCGAGCCGCTCTCGCTCTGGGAGCCTCCGGATCCGCGGGATCCGGCGAGCGCCCATCCGGAGCTCGAGCCCGCGTGGATCGCGTACTCGGGCTCGGGAAGTTTCACGGGGGAAGTGGTTTACGCCGCGTACGGCCTTCCCGCGGACTACGAGGGAGTCGATGCGCGGGGAAAGATCGTTCTCGTCCGCTACGGGAAGAGCCATCGGGCGGTCAAAGTCGCGACGGCCGAGGAACGCGGGGCAGTCGCTATCCTTATTTATAGTGACCCGGAGGACGATGGGGCAGGGAAAGGCCCGGTCTGGCCCGAGGGGCCCTATCGCGGCCCCGACCAGGTTCAGCGGGGAAACGCGAAGCTCTCCTGGTTCTGGCACGGCGACGCCCTTACACCCGGAGTCGCGGCGACCCCGGAGGCGGCCCGACTCGATCCGGCGAATGCCCCGACGCTTCCGCGAATTCCGGCGGTTCCGCTCTCGGCGCGCGAGGCGTCGAAGATCCGGGAGTCGCTTCCCCAGGGAGTCCGGGTGCGTGTGGACGTCGAGATGAAAGATGGGCTCCTTCCCATCCGGAATGTGATCGCGACTCTCCGCGGGAGGAACACGCCCGACCGCTGGGTCGTCGTCGGGACCCATCACGACGCGTGGACCTTCGGCGGTATCGATCCTGGCTCGGCAACGGCGGCGCTTCTCGAGGCTGCTTACAGCCTGGGCTCGATGGCGCGGGACGGAAAGGCGGCTGACCGATCGATCGTGTTCTGCTTCTGGGATGCCGAGGAGTACGGGCTCGTGGGCTCGACGGAGTTCGCGGAGAAGAGACTCGCCGAGCTCCGCGAGAAAGCCGTGGCCTACATCAACAGCGACATGTACAACGGAGATCGATTCGCCGCGGGCGGTACGCCTTCGCTGCGCGATTTCGTGCGGGGTCTCGCGGCCGACATTCCGGGAATCGAGCCTCCCGAGGATCTCGAGGCTCTTGGAAGCGGAGCGAACTTCGTTCCGTTTCAGGACTTCATGGGACTGCCCACTCTCTCGCTCGAGCTCCTGTTTCGCGGGGGGTGGTCGTTCGGGACCTACCACTCGAACTACGACGACCGGTACTGGATGATGCGCCACGGGGACGACGATTTTCGCCGGGGAGCGCTTCTCGCGCGCATCCTCGGGACGGCGGCCCTCCGTCTCGCGGGCACCCGTCCTTCCGTATCGCTTCTCGTACTACGGGAGGAAGCTCGAGGAGATGGCGCGCCAGGCAGAGGAGTGGAGCTCGGGACGCCACCGCTTCGAACGACTCAAGGAGCTCGCGGCCTCCGTTCGCGAGAAAGGGGAGAGGCTCGAAGCGGAGATCGATTCGGGTCGCACGCCGCGGGACGTCGCCGCCTTGAACGATGGGCTGATGCGTCTCGAGCGCACGCTCATCGACGAGAGCGCGCCGCCTTCGGAGCGGTGGTACCGGCACGTTGTTTACGGCTGGAATATCTACTCGCTCTACGCGGGTCAGGCCTTCCCCGGTCTCGCGCGCGCCCTCGCGCGCGGAACGGAGGAGGACGTGAGGGAGGAAACGAAGCGCCTCGAGGATGCCCTCGAGAGGCTGGTCCGGGGTCTCGACGAAAACGTTAGATGGTCAGCTCGATGATACCGGCGCGAAGTCCGGACTTCCCCACGGCAAGTCTTGCCACGGTCACCGGGAGCTTGAAGCGCCGGGGGCCCGCGCTCCCGGGATTCAAGTAGAGAACGCCGTCCTTTCGCAGGACCAGGGGGCGGTGCGAGTGGCCGCTGACCACGGCGTGAAACCCCTTGGCGACCGGGTCAACGTCCAACTCCTTCAAGTGGTGGAGGACGTGGATTCGAAAGCCGCCCACCTCGATGGTCAACGACGTGGCCAGCCGGCGTGCCCAGGTTCCACGATCGTTGTTCCCGCGCACGGCAACGACCGGCGCAATCTTCTCGAGCTCCTCGAGCAGCTCCGGCCGGCAGATGTCGCCGGCGTGGAGAATCAGCTCGCTTCCCTTGAGTGCCGCGAGCGCTTCGGGGCGCAGGAGGTTGTGGGTGTCGGAGACGACTCCAATGAGAGCTCTCACTCCATCGGGATCTCGCGTAGAGGGATGTCCCAGTGGGCGTCCAGAATCTCGAAGCGCCGGGATTCTTCGCGCCGGAACGTGGCCGCGTCCGGATAGAGCCGCTTCACGATCGCCGCCTCGGGGGACGGGCCCATGAACTCGGCATCGCTCTTGAAGACGATCTCGGTCGCAAACGTCCAGTCGGCCCGCCCATCCCCATGGAACTGGGGAACATAGGCTCTGAAGCCGACCAGTCGGTCACCCATCTGCGCCTTCAAGACCGGGTAGTGGTTCTTTTTGAAGAGCTCGATGAACTCCTCCTGGTGGCCCCAGGTCACGCGATAGAAGTACCAGACGGTTCTCTCGCTCGCCGGAGCTTGAGCGCGCGTGGTGGGCAGCATGGCTCCGACGAGAATCCCGATGGTAAGAGCGAGCATCGAGGACAGCGACTTCTTCATGAGTTCCTCCCGGCGCCTATTATGAAGGTGGCAATCTTTGTTCCGCTACGGTGATTTCACCCCACCGTCTCCGCAGGCGATCCCACGATTCTCTTGCATATCAGTGTCCTGCTCTCTGGCACTTTTCTTGCTTTTGTAGGATGTCAGTCGGCTTCATAAAAAACGAAGCGGGCCCCTCGAAAACCTGCCATCAACGCTTGGGTCCGGGAGCATCGCTCCCGGAGAGGGAGCTTGCCATGCGAACCGCCGCCCGCCTTTCAGGAAAGTCTGCGCTTCTCGTCGCCCTTCTGGCCGCTGCGCCGCAGCCCTCCGTCGGCAAGGACGTGAAGTCGGACAAAGACAAGCTCCTCACTCGCAGCATCTACGTGCCGGTCGAGATCAAGCTCTGCGAGCACCTGCGGGACGCCGTGCTCTACCAGGACGAGCAGGCGGTGAGCGTCCTTCCCGCGAAGCGCATCTTTCAGTTCACCTACTACCCGGGACTCTCGCGCATCGAGCCTTCGAAAACGGACCTCCGCGTCCAGGGACATCGAGACGACGGAAACGAGTTCGTCGGGCGGCTCGCGGTCACGCCGTGGGGAGTCTTCACGGCGAGCCACAAGATCCCGCTCGACATGGACAAGCAGCTCGAGAAGCTGCGCTTCAAGCTCGACGTCCGCTATCGGCCGGTGAGCTTGAAGATGAGGTGCGCCGACTCCTGCGGGAGGGAGCAGACGGTGGCTTCGGCCGGCTTCGGCCACGGCTCCGCTCTCGAACAGTGACGCGCCGCCGCCAAACAAAGTAAAATCGTCGGGTGAGCACCCCACCCGTTCCACCCCTGCCACCGTCCCCCTACACGCCGCCTCTCTCCGGTGGATCTCCGCCCCCGGGCATAGGAGATCGGCTTCCATGGGAGGAGCGCGACCGGATCGGGCTCGTCGAAGCTCTCGTCCAGACCATCCGACTTCTCGTAACGGACCCGTCGAACGCGTTCGCCAGGCTCCGTCCGGACTCCGATCTCACGAGTCCGATTCTCTTCGGACTGATTCTGAGCTGGGCCGGCTTCGTGTTCTCGCAATCGTGGGAGCTCCTTTTCGGAGGGCTCGTCCGGAGCATGTTCTCCGGCGTCGAAGGCGCTTCCTTCCTGCCGGGAACGGCATGGACGGTGGGGATGATCGTCGTCTTCCCCCTCTTCTTCATCGTGAGCCTCTTCATTTCGACGGGGATCGCACACGTATGCCTTCTGCTCGTGGGAGCGACGTCGGATTCGCCGAGCGGATTCGAGGGGACGCTCAAGGTCGTCGCCTACTCGCAAGTCGGCGGGCTCGCCGGCATCGTTCCCTTCGTCGGCTCCGTCATCGCCGTCCTCTGGATTCTCGTGCTCGAGGTCATCGGATTCGCCCTCGTCCACCGGACGACGCAGGGACGGGCGCTCCTCGCCGTTCTCATTCCCGTCCTGCTTTGCTGCGCGTGCGGCCTCGTCGCCATGGTGGTGTTCGGCGCGGTGATCGCGGCCTTCATCGCCCAGATGACGGGCTCGGGAGTCACCCCATGAGCCGTCCGATCGCGCTGGTGTGGGGATCGGTCTCGCTCCTGCTCGTCGGAGCTTCCCCCTGGGCATCCCTGGCCGAGGGCGCTCTCTGGGAGTGCACGTTCAAGAGCTGGACCGGGATTCCTTGCCCCACGTGCGGGACCGCGCGCGCGGCCCTCGCCCTCGCGAATCTCGACGTTTTCGGAGCCTTCACTCGGTATCCGCTCCCGACGGTCGCGTGGATGTTTCTCATCGCGGGCGGGCTCGTCGCGGGCGCCATGGCCCTTCTCGGACGCACTCCGCCCGGGATTCCGAGCCGCCTTCCCGTGTGGGGACGCGCGGCGATCGTGTCCGCGGTGGTCGCGAACTGGATGTACTCGATCGCTACCGGGGTGTAGGGATCTCGAGGATCTGGGATCGTCCGTCGACCCGCGGCACAGGGATCACGCTCTCGCCCACGCGCAGCAGGACGGGCTCGGTCTCCGGCCCGAAATCCGTGCGGCGCACGAGGAGGCGAAAGCCGATCCTCAGGGCCGACACCACGGGTCCGGGCCTCTCGGGAACCTCGAACGTCACGGGCTCCCCCTCGAGGAGGAAATCCCGGTAGGCGTGCGACTCGCGATAGACCTGGTGCACGAGCCGCGACTCCTCGATCGCCTCATCCTTGGGGCTCCAGAGGAACAACCCGTCGTGTCCCCGGAGCAGGAGGTGCCAGAGGAGCTCCTGGTACTTCTCGGCACTGAGCTGCTTGACGGAGGGGTCGGGATTCCTCGGAGGCTCCGTCGTGTGCCAGTGCACGAAGGTGATGATGGGAACGGAGGCAGGCGTGGATTTCGCGGGGTTGGTGCCCACGAGAAGCAGGTTGTAGAACCAGCGATAGTCGGAGTCCTCGAAGTCGTACCACTTGTAGCCGCGATACCAGGGATAGACCACCGGCATGGCGAACGTGAATCCGGTCTCCGGGAACTCGGGGTACCACTTCCTGTACTTCTCTCTCTCGACCTCGAAGTAGTCATACCAATACCGCATGCCGTCGTGGGGGTAGACGGCATAATTCCCGACGAGGGCGCGGGGGAATGTCTCGAGAACCGGCTCCGCGAGCATGAGCCGTTGAATCTCGGCGCGTTTTCCGCGGATGGCGGCCTGGAACCGGTCGAAGCTCTCGATGTTCGGAACGTGGCGCCGGCACCGCTGGCACCTCTTCGAGCTCTCCCAGGCGCCGTTCCACTCGAGGGGGCCATCGACCTCCCAGTCGGCGTAGAGGAAGTCGATGGAGAGGCCTTCCCTTCGATAGGCTTCGACCGCGCTCCGGATGCGCCCCGCCATCTCGGGGATGCGATGGTCGACTCCGAAGGGACACCCCATCTTGCGGTCGGTGGGGAAGGACGCGTCGAAGAACGGCTGGCCGCGGTCGTCGATGTGCGCGGTCTCCTCGCTTCCGTCGAAAAAGCCGTAGGTCGAATCCGTCGCGTTCACGGAAATGGGAAGGCCGAGCCTCTTCTGGATGCGGGCGAGAACGAGCGCCTGCTCGAGTGCCTCCGGGTCATTCGGCCTCCAGTTAGAGAGGGCCGCCATTCCCCGCGCGTCGAGCTCCCGCACGAGGACTTCGATCTCGGCCGCGTCCTTCGTCCCGAGGGACTGCGCGGGCCAGATGTAGAGAGGGAGCCTCTCGCCGCGGGGCTCTTCGAGCGGGGGGGTCGTGCGAATGATCTCGCGCAAGAGCTCGTAATCGGTCTGGAAGGAGAGGAAAAGGAAGAGAACCGCGATCACGGCTTGAGGTTCGTCGCGATCCGGAAGAGCTCCCCGTCCGCCGGTCCGAGGACGAACGTGAATCCGACGAAGGAGGTGCTGCTCACCGTCTCCCAGCTCCCCGTGGTCTCGTCGAGCTTCTCGACTCCGTACGTGTAGCTCTTCTGCTTCTGCCAGGGCGCGATTCCGAGCCACTTGGACTGGAGGCGCACGGTCACGCTCTGGGAGTCGTCATAGTCCCGGTTCGCGACCATGAGGTAGTCGACTCCGGATGCGTCCTCGAACATGCCGTACACCAGTCCGGCTCGGTCCTCCTCTCCGATGAGCTGGACCCAGTGCTCCTTCGGAGCCTCACGCGTTCCGCGGGGAAGGGGAGGGGTGTGGAAGACGTCGATGGAGGTGAGAGGCGCGAGGGCGCGGCCCAGGTGCGCGACCTCGTGGTTGATGGCCGCGACGTCCTCGCCCCAGGGGGCGAGGTTCGCCGTCTTGGGCTCGAAGAGGATCGCGGCGGAGAACCACTCGATCGACTTCACGCCGTACGCGAGATTCGTGTAGACGCTCTGCCGCAGTTTGGCCCGGTTGTCCGGGAGGTAGGTCCGGTCGCCGCGCTCGATTCCCGGATTCGCGTTCACCTCGATGCAGCTTCCCACGGGCACGCGGGCGAGCAGCGCCTGGTGCCGGAACTCCTCGAGCTTCTCGAAGTAGCGGTCGCTTCCCCACCACCATTGATAGAAGTCGAAGCTCAGGATCTCGGGCTCGACGACTTTCATGTACGCGCGCAGGAACTCCCCCGTCGTCGAGAGCACGTTCACGAAGTAGTAGGGGTCGGGGTCGATGGCCGCAAGCTCCCGGCGTTTCTCAACCACGGGAGCAAACGCCTCCTCGGGGTAGGGCTCGTCTCCGAGGTGATAGCCCCAGAGGGCCTGGTGGCCGCGAAGGTGCCTCGCTGTGTCCGGGCTCGGGTCGCGCACCATGGCCTTGAGCCCGTGCTTCGCGAGGACGTCGATAGTCGTCTCGTCCCCGTCGACGACGGTGAACCCGGCGTCCGCGAGGGCTCTCGCCTGCGTCTCGGGATCCGGGACATCCGGGAGTCCCCAGAGGTAGATCATGAACTCGAACGTCTTCTGGGCGGCGAAAAGCGCGCTCAATGACCCTCGATCTCACCGATGGTCTTTTCGAGAGCCTCACGGACGGGAGGCTCCATCTCGGTGAACTGGATCCCCATCCCCGCGCCCTCGCTCCCGTCTTCGAGCGAGCGGACCGCCCCCTGCCAGCGCACGACGCCTTGGACCATGAGCTCCCGTTCCGCCCCTTCGAACTGGAGGAGAAGGCTCACGGGGGTTCCCGCGTCGGGGCCTTTTTTGTGGGTTTTGACGAACAGGCCATCGGTCGAGATGTTCTGACAATCGGCGTCGACGGCCCGCGGCTGGCCCTTGCTGAAGTAGAGCACGCGGACTTTCGCGACATGGCGGGGCGCGCGCCGCGCGTCGAAGTTGTGCCGCTGCATGAGGCTCCTGGGAGAAAACAATATACCCGGAAGGCACGTCGGTGTCGATGGTCGGCCACCGGCGTTCCGGCGTAACAATTTCCTGTCAATCCGTCATACTCCCCACTGAGGATGATGACCTCTGTGTGTCCGGACTGCGGGACGCCGCTTCCGAGGGACAAAGGGCTTCTAGGTCTTTGTCCTCAGTGTCTTCTGAGCATTGCGCTCGAGGAGGGGATCGGGGTCAAATTCAGCTTCTGAACGCCTCTCTGAGAACTTTTGAGAAAAATGGACCGCCTCCCTGAGGACTTCGTGAGCTTCCGGCTGCTACTCCTTGCGCGTGACGCAAGGAGGGCCGATGGCGATGAGAAGCGTTCTCGTGATGGCAGTCCTGTTGGGGTCGATGACGCTGCGAGCAGAGCAGAGGCGGACTCTCGAGCTCGTGTGGCTCGACTCTCACGGGCTCTTCCCCGACTTCGAGCGAGTGCGCTCCGAGGCGGAGCCGATCTTTCGAGACCTCGGAGTCGAGGTGGAATGGGAGGTCGGGTCCGACCCGAGACCCGCCATCTCTGGGACGGCGGGCGTCCAGGTCGTCCTGATGCCTTCGGAGCCCTCGGGGTGGGGGATTGCGGCAAACGCCATGGGCGTCGTGCTCCTCCCCAGCCGGAGCCAACAGCACTCGGTGTTCCTGTTCTATCCTCCCATCCTCCGGAACGTCGGCCTCGGCCGCCGCGCGGGCTCGATGCTGAACCCGCGCGAGAGGCGGGACGTCGCGCGAGCGCTCGCCCGTGTCGTCGTCCACGAGGTGGTCCACGCCGTCGCCCCGAACCTCTCTCACGCCGATCGCGGCGTCATGCACGACTCGCTTCTTTCGGGCGCGCTCGCGAAGCCCACCATCGAGATCGACGACCGCACGAAAGAAGAGTTCCTCCGTGGACTCACGGAGTAGCTCGTCGTTCCGCGTCGGCCCCTGGCGCGTCGATCCCATCAAGAGCGTCCTCGAGCGGAAGGACTACCGTGTCCGGGTGGAGCCGAAGGCGATGCGCGTCCTCGTGCACCTGGCGGAGCGCGCGGGCGAGGACGTTTCCCGCGAGGAGATCCTTCAGGCGGTATGGGAAGGATCTCGCGCCGGCACCGACGTGCTCACGAACGCGATCTGGGAGCTCCGCAAGGCGTTTGGCGACGACCCGCTCGAGCCGGAGTTCATCCAGACCGTTTCCGGGAAAGGGTATCGGCTCGTCGCTCCCGTCGACCGGCGGGAGCCCTTCGCACTGGCCGTCTGGCTTCGCGCCCTCGTGGGCGCGTAAGGGGTGACGCCATGCGAAGGAAAGTCGCGTTTGCGATCTTGCTTCTTTCCGCGGTGAGTGCCTTCGCGCAAACGGCGCGTGTCGGCGGACGGATCACGGATGCGCAGGGAGGAATCCTTCCGGGCGCAACCGTCACCATGACCCAGGTGGACACCCGCCTTTCGAGCGAGACCGTGACGAACGCCTCCGGGTCCTACCACTTCCCCGCGCTCGATCCCGGCGCGTACCACTTCGAGATCCGCCTCGCCGGTTTCGCTTCCTGGACGCGCCGCGACATCGTTCTCACCGTCGGCCAGGGCATCACCCTCGACGCCACTCTCGAGCTCGCGGGGCTTTCGGAGGCGATCACCGTCACCGGGGAGACCCCGATGATCTCGAACCGCGAGTCGAAAGTGGGCGGGGTCGTCGAGAGCGAACAGATCGAGAACATCCCGATCAACAGTCGCGACGTCCAGCAGCTCGCTCTCCTCGTTCCCGGGGCGAAGCGGGCGAACAGCTTCGACCCCACGAAGAGCATCGTCCCCGCCATCAGCTTCGGAACGAACGGGAGCGGACGCGGGATCCTCTACACGCTCGATGGGGGCGACAACACGGACGACGTGGTCGGCGGGATCGTCCAGCAGGTCTCGATGGACTCGATTCAGGAGTTCGAGGTCACGACCTCCCGCATCAAGGCCGAGCACTCCCGCGCCGGGGGCGGCGTCATCAGCATGGTGACGAAGTCGGGAACGAACGCGTTCCACGGCTCCGCCTTCGAGCTCTTCCGCGACCGCTCGCTCAACGCGGAGACGGAGCCCGAGAAGATCGAGGGCGAGGGCAAGGCCCCCTTCCGGAGGCATCAGCTCGGAGCGGTTCTCGGCGGCCCCATCGTCCGCGACCGCGCTTTCTTCTTCGTCTCCTACGAGCGCGTGGTGGAGGACGTCAACACCATCCTCTCCGTCCCCGCGGACATCGAAGCCCTCTACGACCCGGCGTTCGTCGAGGCCCACGGCGGGTTCGGGAAGATCGACCAGCCTTTCCGGAGGAACTACTTCACCGCGAAGGTCACGCAGCAGCTCGGGGAGGGAAACCGGCTCGACGTCCGCTACGCCTACGAAGACAACTCGCGCGCGGGCGACCAGGTGGGAGCGGGCCAGTCCCGCGACCAGGAGGCGGTGCAGACGAACGACCTCTGGAGCGTTCTCGCCCGGGGCCAGACGTTGTTTTCGAGCTCGGGTCTGAACGAGCTCGTCTTCCAGGCGAGCGACTTCCGGAACGCGATCGTGAGCGTTCTCCAGGACGATTTCCACGCTCCAGGGGGACCGAGCCTGTACTTTCCGAGCGCGAGCGTCGGCCAGAACGGGAGCGCTCCCCAGAGCACCTACCAGAGGAAGTACCAGTTTCGGGACACGTTCTCCTACTCGCTCGCGACTCACGACCTCAAGTTCGGAGGCGAGGCCCTGCACGGAAGCCCCTTCGGGTTCGACGTGCCCTTCGGAAACCAGGGCTCCTTCGCTTACGCCAACGACGGAGATGCCACGGACCAGGCAATTTTTTTCAGCCAGCTCGACCTGGCTCCGCCCATGGAAGTCCCCTATACGGCGTTTGGATTCTTCGTCCAGGACGACTTCCGACTCCACGAAAGCCTGACCCTGAACCTGGGGATTCGCTACGACGTCGAGATCGGAACGCTTTCGAACGTACCCTACGGCGAGATCGGAAATCTGGTGACATCCGATCCGAGGAGCCCGTACGCGGGCCTGGGCCCACTCGAGGATGACAAGAACAACTGGGCGCCCCGGCTCGGGTTCGCGTGGGACGTGGGAAGCCGCGAGCAGACCGTGGTCCGCGGTGGTTGGGGTCTTTTCTACGACAAGATCGTGGCCAACACCACTCTCTTCACGCTTCTGGATGCCGCCGACCTCCGCGGAGTTTCCATCGAGAACCCTGGATTCGGTCCCGAGAGCATTCCCCCTTTCGAGGAGCTCTACGCGACCGCGGGACTCGGGATCCCCGTCGGAACGGTGGTCGTGCCCGGATTCCAGATTCCGAAGACGGAGCAGCTCACCCTCGGCGTGAGCCATCAGTTGGCGCCGACGCTCGCTCTCGACATCGACTACGTGCGCTCGCGGGCCGATGAGCGCGGCAAGGTCGCCGACATCAACGAGCGGAGCATCCCGGAGGAGGACTCCTCGAGGCCCTTCTATCCGGAGTTCGAAAGCGGCCTCACGGTCATCGAGCCGCGGGGATTCGATCGGTACGATGGATTGCAGCTCTCCCTGAGAAAACGCTTTACCGGCAGAATTCAGCTCACCGCGAACTACACCGTCGGAAGCTTGCGGGGAAACGCGGTGAGCGGCTTCGGCAACCCCGCCGAGTGCTACGCCTGCGCAGGCGACGATCGAGACGTCGGGCCTCTGGGGAACGACACGCTCCACAACTTCATCACAGGGGGCATCGTCGCTCTTCCCGCAGGCTTCCAGGCCTCGGCGCTTCTCCAGGCGGAGAGCGGACGTCCTTTGACCGCGCGCTCCAGCGAAGATCTCGACGGAAACGGGAACTTCGTCGACTTCACTGAAGGCCCGGAGGGAGAGCCGCCCGGCCGTGGAAACTTCAGGGGCGATCCCACGATCACTCTCGATCTCCGCGTCACCAAGTTCTTCCCCATGGGGCGCGAGAGAAACCTGCAAATCACGTTCGAGGCGTTCAACCTCTTCAATCGCGTGAACCGGGGGCAGAACTTCACGGACACCTTCGAATCCCCGAACTTCGGAAAGTGGACCCAGGGGCTCGAGACCAACCAGCTTCAGGTTCAGCTTGGCGTACGATTCCAATTCTAGGACGTCGGCCTCAACGGAAGGGGAAGCGCGCTCGCTGCTGCCAACCACTTGGCCGGATTCCGTACTATCGGTAAGAATATTGCCATGATGGTTGTCGTGATAACGACGGGAGGGACCTCAGCGTCGAGATCGGAGAGGTGGAGGAGGAGTGCTTTCTGCGGTTCGGCGCTTGGACGCTCTCGGGGTACTTCAAAGGTGTATGGCGGATGAAGAGCGG
>Ga0187893_10004370_pt1 | contig 27013 bp, 24 predicted proteins | sample MA1701074metaG_FD_139574 | JGI IMG/M metagenome (GOLD analysis project Ga0187893, IMG submission 139574) | White microbial mat communities from a basaltic lava cave in the Kipuka Kanohina Cave System on the Island of Hawaii, USA - MA170107-4 metaG ... | reverse complement strand
GCGCAGTGCTGGTGGCGGACAACAGGACGGGGGAGGTGCTGGCTTACGTCGGCAATGGCGGAAATGCCGCGAGCGCCTTCTACGTTGACGGCATACGCGCCGCGCGCCAGGCCGGTTCGACGCTCAAGCCTTTTCTCTATCAGATGGCGATCGAGGACCGGTTGATCACGAACGCATCGCTTCTTGACGACTCGCCGGTGAACCTGGTCACGCCGACAGGGCTTTACGTCCCGCAGAATTACGACCGCGACTTCAAGGGGCTCACCAGTGTGCGTACGGCGTTGGCGTCTTCGCTGAATGTGCCGGCGGTACGCACCTTGATGTTGGTGGGCGCGGAGGCGTTCGTTGAGCGGTTGAGAATGCTCGGTTTCGACGATGTCACGGAAGACGGGGATTTCTACGGGTACTCGCTGGCGCTCGGCTCGGCGGAGGTCAGCCTTTGGCAGCTTGCCAACGCCTACCGGACACTCGCGAACGGCGGGCGATGGTCGCCGCTCACACTTCGGCGCGCAGCAAAAACGGTGCCGATACCGCTGCTCGATCCCGCCGCAACGTACCTCACCGCCGACGTGCTCGCCGATCCACTTGCACGCAGCGTCACTTTCGGACTGGAGAGTCCGTTGTCGTCGCGCCACTGGGCGGCGGTAAAGACGGGCACAAGCAAGGACATGCGTGACAACTGGTGCATCGGCTTTACCGAACATTATACGATCGGCGTCTGGGTGGGAAACTTCGACGGCCGCGCAATGCGGGACGTCTCCGGCGTGACCGGTGCGGCGCCAGTATGGCTCGAGGTGGTGAACTACCTGCATCGCCGGCGGTCTTCAGAGGCACCGCCTGCACCCGACGGCGTGGTGCGAATGCAGGTTCGCTTCGATCAGGACGTCGAGCCCGCGCGCACGGAAGTGTTTCTGGAGGGTACCGAAATCGCGCGAGTCGCCGCAAAAGGGGCCGCTACGATCCGTGCCGCAATCGCCTATCCCGGTAACGGAACCATCATCGCACTCGATCCGGACATCCCGGAATCGGTACAGCGGGTGCGCTTCGTGATTTCGCCGCAAGTCGCCGGTTATCGCTGGCGTCTGAACGACGTGGACATCGGAATCTCCGACGAGCCGATGTTCTGGGTGCCGCAGCCCGGTAGTCACGAACTGTCTCTCGTGGACCGGGACGGAACAACAGTGGATCAGGTACGCTTCGAAGTTCGCGGTACCATCCGGCAGTCGCAGTTGCATTGATCACGAACTGTCCGCACCCGCGGAGCAGACGATCCAGACGGAGGAGGCATCATGAGCAGGCGGACGCTTATCGCGATGGGTTCGACATTGCTGCTGGCAACGCTTTCGTTGCCCCTCGTGCCGGTGCAGGCCGCCGATGCACGCCTCAACCGCATGATCGAGTTATGGGAGCAGGGTAAACCGGCTATCGGGGCGTTCGCACGTTTTCGCGACGGGGACGCCGCTATCTATTACGCGCAGTCGCAGTTCGACTTCGTGATTTTCGACATGGAGCATGGTGCCGCCGATTTCACCCAGTACAGGAATTTTCTCCAATTCATGTTGGACAAGGCGCAGCTGCTGAAGAAAGGCAACCTGCAGCCCAACGTCGTCCCGCTCGCGAGGATCCCTTCCAACGGATCGGAGAAAAATCAGTGGGTGATCAAACAGGCACTGGATGCCGGTGCGTTCGGGCTGATGTCGCCCCACATCCGTAATGTCGAGGAGGCGCGGGCGCTTGTTGCCAATTCGCGCTATCCGCAGAAGCTCGGTGCAGCCGACAGTGATCCACCGGGCGAACGCGGTGCCGCGCCGGCGTACGCGGCGCGCTACTGGGGAATCCCGGTCGCCGAATACTTCGAACGGGCCGAAAAAAAACTGAGATTCGTGAACTCGCCGTTCCGTCGTTGGCGAACCGCGGGCCGCCATCGAAGCGGCCATTCAATTGGCTGAATCCAGGCGCAGTCCCCGGGAAAGATCCGAAAAATTCTCGCGCGTGTGTTACTGGTCCGGAACGCCGGCGGAATTTCAGGTCGCCGAAAGACGTCCGGTCATATCCGGTGCCGGCTCACACCGGACGAACGTCACCGGCACCGGCGAGAGGTGCAGGACTTTGTTGGATACGGAGCCGAGCAGCATTCCGGCGACGTGTCCGTGCCCGTGCGTTCGCATGAGTATTCCATCGGCGCCGAGTTCGACTGCTTTCGTGACGATGGTCTCGGCGACGTTGCGCGCGGCGCGATGGGCGGTAAAAGGGACGCCGGCCTTGCGGAGAAGTTTTTCTGCAGATGCCAGACCCCTCGAGCCCTGCTCGTGGTCATACGTGTCGATCTTCGCGGGGTCGAGAAAAACCAGCGTGGCTTCGGCGAAGATTCTCGGTTGCACGTTCAGCAGGTGAATGTCCGCCCGCCCCGAGCGCTCAGCCAATTTTACAGCCTCCTCGATGACGCGCTCCGAGGATGCGGATCCGTCCGCCGGTACCAGAATCGTTCTCACCGCCGTCACTTTCGTTCGATGGGAATGTCGATTTCGATCTCCAGGGACCCTTATCGTGCGGCCCGCGGCCGGCGCTCTTCACTCCGGTCAAGGTTAGCGGTTCGGGCATGGCCGGCGATGAAGCAGGACCCGGTATTACGGGCCAGCCGGCCGCACGCGACCATGACGCCCGCCAAGCCGGTCGGGCTGTTAGAATACGGCGCCGAAATCAATAACAAAAACGGGCGGCTAGGTTACTACAAAAAACATCAAGGAGGAGACCAAGTTGGCCACTATTTTTTCCCCGGAATTCGAAACGGCGACGTATACAAAGGTTGCCAAACGCATCATTCCGTTCCTGTTCATTTGCTACATCGTCGCTTTCCTCGATCGGGTCAATGTCGGGTTCGCCAAGCTCCAGATGGCACCCGACCTGAATTTCAGCGACACGATTTATGGTTTTGGCGCCGGCATATTCTTCATCGGCTATTTCATATTCGAGGTTCCCAGCAACGTCATCCTCGAGAGGGTCGGCGCCAAGATCTGGATCGCGAGAATCATGATCACCTGGGGCATCATCTCCTCGGCTTTCATGTTCACGAACCAGATCCACTGGGGCGTGATCGCGACCATGTTCAACTGCACTGACGCGGAGTTCACTTTTTATTTCCTGCGCTTTCTGCTCGGCGTTGCGGAAGCGGGCTTCTTCCCCGGAATCATCCTGTATCTGACGTATTGGTTCCCGGGTCCACGCCGCGCCAAGATGGTGGCATTGTTCATGACTGCGATCGCAATCTCCAATGTGGTTGGGTCGCCGGTTTCCGGTGCCATCATGCAGTACATGGATGGCGCGAATGGCTGGCGCGGGTGGCAGTGGTTGTTCTTGCTGGAAGGCATTCCTTCCGTGATTATCGGGGGGCTGGTGCTGGTATGGCTTGACGACGGGCCGAAGAAAGCCAGATGGCTCACCGATCAGGAGAAGGCGATGGTGATGCAGCGGGTTGCCGAGGACGATGCATCGAAATCCGAACTCGGGAAAAAACACCACTTTCTCGATGCCTTCAGAGATGGGCGCGTCTGGGCTCTCGCGCTGGTCTATTTCTGCGGCGTGGTCGGATTCTACGCGGTGAATTTCTGGATGCCCACCATCATCCAGGAACTCGGCATCAACAAGGCGGACTTCCTCAAGGTCGGCTTGCTGAGCATGATTCCGTGGGGTGTAGCAGCGGTAGCGATGGTGGTAGTGGGCAGCCATTCCGATCGAACCGGAGAACGACGCTGGCACTCCGCGGGCTCTTTGCTCGTCGCGATGGTTGGACTGATCGCGCTCGCGCTCATCGGCCATGCCGCGATTCCGTCGATCATCGCGCTGACCCTGGTAACGGCCGGGATTCTGTCCTGGGTGGCGACTTTCTGGTCGCTGCCCACCGCGTTCCTCTCCGGTACCGCGGCCGCGGCTGGCATTGCCTGGATCAATTCGGTCGGCAACCTGGGCGGGCATTTCGGCCCCGATCTCATCGGCCGCATCCGTACCGCGACCAATTCGACGGAAGCCGCGTTCTTCGCTTTGGCTGCGATCGCGTTTATCGGTGCGGCGATCATCCTGCTGTTGCCACGCACCCAGAAGGCGGTGACGGCCTCCATCGTTTCGGGATAGGAAGAGCGGCTCGCGCCAGTGCGCCGGTTTCTTTCGATGTGGACAACGGGAAAGCCCGCCGACTGGCGGGCTTTCCGTTTGAATGATCGCTGCGACCGGCCGTTTGATCCACGTCAAGGCGGGCGAAGCTGAAGGCGATTAACATGCTTATCGTTGCATTCAATTGCCTGTCAGCGAAAGGGCGTGACATGAAAGCGAACATTGGTACCGCGGATCGCGTCATCCGCATTGCCGCGGGCATGCTGATGCTGAGCGCGATTTTTCTGCTGGACGGCAAAGCTCGCTGGCAATCGCATTGGTGAGCGGAGGCGCCACCAACGGTGCCGCCGTCATGTTCGCTTTCGGTGTGGGAACCTTACCCAGTCTGCTTCTGGCCGGATTGCTGCTCGGACGCGCACGATCCTGGCTTCAGGGTCGTTTGGTGCGCAGGGTTTCCGGGGGTCCGGTGCTTGGTTTCGGAATTGCGGGTCTGGCGAATGTGGCACAGTTGGGGGATCAGCTGCGGCGTGGCGCGCTCTGTATCGTTTGAGCGTTGGATCTCGCATCATGGTGCGCCCGGCTCGTTTCGTGACACCAGGCACAAGGTCAGCGCACCTGAGCCCAGGCGAATGACCGATCCTTTCATCTCTAGTCCCTCTACCTGTGGAGCCGGTCGGCGAGCACGAGCAAATCGCCGCCGCTGAATACCGGCAGCGAGCAACGCCTTGCAGTGCACACGTAAGCGGCCGCCGTGGACAGTGCGGGATATTGTACGTCGGGATTGGGCATCGGCCCTTCATCGCGGTCCCACCATTCGACGCGCTTGTAGCCTGCCGGAAAACGCAGTGCGCTGCGGAATAATGCCTTGGCGGCAGGATCGCCCTTGGCGCCCACTACGGTAAAGTGCACCGGGTCATTCGACAGTTCCAGGTCGGCGATAAGTATGCCGGCTTCGGATCGCCGCCTGAGTGCCACTTCGGGGGTAACCAGAAAACGCATCGAGCGCTCGGCGTCGTTGCGGTACCCGTGGTTTCCGCTGTAGTGGGCAAGCGCATTGGCGAAGCGCGCTACCATGATGTTTTCGTCGGTCTGCGGGAGCGGTTCCAGCGCACCCATTGCTGTAGCGGATGTCAGGAAACCGGCGGCGCCTTTGCCGAAATTGGCGCGGATGAAACGCGCCGCGTTTTCTGCATGCCTGAGCCATTCGCGTTCTGCGGTCACCTGATAAAGTGCGAGAAAGCCGCGCCCCATCGCAAGCGTATCCTCGAGATACGGGCCGGCGATGTCGCTCTGATCGTGGCTGAAGCCGCCGCCGGGAAGTGTGCGGTGCTTCAGCACCCAGCGAGCAGCGGTCACTGCCCGCGCCAGTACCTCTTCATCGCCCTGCGCCGCGTAGAGCGCCGCAAGCCCCTGGATGATCCAGCCGTTCTCGCGTGCGTACAGGTGTTTGTCGATCGCGGGAATACCGCGTTTGCGTCTCCCCAAGTCCGACAATGCGAAGTAGTTTTCGCTGTGGCGGCCCATTATAAGATCGGCGTCCTGGCTGACGTAGAACGCACCTTCCGGCGAAAGAAGAAACGCTGTAACGTAACGGTAGATGTCGCGAGCCGCGTCGAGGTAGCGTGCGTCGTTCAAGGCAAGATGGGCAAGTGAGTACACCCGCATGTAATCTGCCTGTACGAACATGATCTTCTCGAAATGCGGGTGCTTCCAGTCGCGGTTATCCGAGTACTGATAGACGCCGCCCCATACCGGGTCGACGAGATTCAATGATCCGTCGAGAGTCTGGGCGGCCATCCGGCGCGCCTGGGCATCGCCATTCCTGGATTGCGTGAGCGCGTACTCGACCGTGTCGCGATCCATGAATTTCTGTTGCTGCGTCAGTCCGCCGATCTTGAAATCGTGGCTATCCACGATCCGCTTTCTCAGCGTTTTTCGCAGATCCTCATTCAGCAACGGGCTGGAGGCATATTGCTTGACTGGTTCGCTGTCCCGGTATTTCACGGGACTCGGATCGGCGACAATTGCCTGGAGCAATTTGGCAAAATGATTGGCAGGGATGTAGCCTGATCGTTTGACGATCTCCTTGCCGTCGGGGCCGAAAATGATCGTCGCCGGCCAACCGTAGTCCTCGTAGCGTCGCGACAGGTCTGGGCGGGCGTCCTGGTCTACTTTCACGGCGATGTAGTGCCTTTCGATCAGTTTCACCACCGCGGGATCGTGGTAGGTCTCGCGCTCCATGACGTGGCACCAGTGACACCACACCGCCTCGAGGTCGAGGAGAACGAATCGATTCTGCGCGCGGGCGCGCTCGAACACCGAGTCCGACCAGGGCTGCCAGTCGACGGCGGGTGTGGCGCAGGGCGCCGCCGCCGCGAATAGCAAGCCGGGCAGAAACAGCAGTTGACGCAGGAAGTGCATGGCCGTCTCCTTGTGGGCTGATATACGGCATCGGGCGCGCGGCGGATTCGTTCGTCGATAGCAGGCAGCAGGGCAGGATGCATCACGCGGTTTCAGCGGTAAACGTCAGCACCGGTCAGGCGTTATTGGCGCGAAGCCGATATCCTTCAGGAAATGACCGAACACGCATCCGCCCCAAAGGGCGCCGGTATATTGCGCGCGTCCGCCGCCGCTCTGCATCTAGGCCGCTTCCGCCCGTGGCTTCTGCTCGGACTTATCTTCCTCGCGGTCTCCACCTTGACCCGCCTGGTACTCACCGGCGTCTCGATCGCGGCCGGCCTGGCCGCATGGACCGATGTGCCCGCGGTACTGGCGGTGGGCGCGGGTTACGATCTTGCGACCACGCTGTACCTGTTTGCGCCGTTTGCAATTTACCTCGCGCTGCTCCCCGCGCGGCTTTACCGCAACAAATGGCAACGCAGGCTCGTTGCCGCCCTGTTCATGGCGTCGGTATTCGGGTTGCTCTATATCGGAGCGGTCGAGTATTTCTTCTTCGACGAGTTCGATGCCCGTTTCAATTTCGTGGCGGTGGAGTACCTGGTCTATCCACACGAGGTATTCGTCAACATCTGGCAGTCCTATCCCGTTGCAAAGGTTTTGACCTCCACTGCGGCCGTGACGGTCGTGGTGTTCCTGGCGTTGCGCGACCGCCTGTTCGGTCCGGATGGACATCCGGACCGGCTGCACACCCGCCTGGCCGTGCTGATTGCACTGGCCGCGGCGGTCGGTATCGTGCAAGCCGGCCTCACGATCAACACCGGGCGTTACTCGGAGAATCGCGTGGTGAACGAACTGGCCGCAAATGGGGTGTATTCGTTTTTCAACGCAGCGTTTCACAACGACCTTGATTACCCCGCTTACTACCTTTCGCTTCCCGACGACGAGGCGGACGAGCGATTGCGCAATTTCGTAAAAGAAACGCACTCGGACTTTTTCCCGGGATCCGACCACATCGAGCGTCATATACGCGGCAACGGCGCACCGAAGCGACTGAACGTGATTGTGCTGCTGGAGGAATCGCTGGGCGCGGAATTCGTCGGCGCCTACGGCGACACCCGCGGGTTGACGCCGAATATCGACCGCCTGTCGAAGCAAGGCCTGCTCTTCACCAACACCTATGCCACCGGTGCCCGGACTGTTCGCGGCATGGAGGCGGTGTCGGCTTCATTCCCGCCGGTGCCTGCCGAATCAATCGTAAAGCGACCGTATAACAAGGGCCTCTTCAACTGGTCGACAGTAATGGAAAAGAACGGTTATGCGCCGACATTCATCTACGGCGGCTACGGCAGTTTCGACAGCATGAACGAGTTCTTCGGGTCCAACGGGTACCGTGTAGTCGATCGCACGGATATGGAGCATCCGCGCTTTGCCAATATCTGGGGCGTGTCCGACGAAGACCTGTTACGCCACGCGGTAAAGGTTTTTGACGAGCAGGACGCGCGTGGCGAGCGCATTTTCTCGATCATCATGACCACGTCGAATCACAAACCCTTCACGTTTCCGCCTGGCGTGCCCGGCGTGCCCGAGAAAGGCGGCGGGCGTGATGCGGGCATCCGTTATGCGGACTACGCGATCGGCTGGTTCCTCGATGAGGTGCGCGGCAAACCCTGGTTCGACGGAACGGTGTTCGTGATCGTCGCCGACCACGGTGCGCGCGTATACGGGCGCGAGGATATCCCCGTAGCGACTTACCGGATCCCTCTGCTGCTTTACTCGCCGAAGCACGTTAAGCCCGGTGAGGTCGGTGCACTGACCAGCCAGATCGACATCGCGCCGACCGTGCTGGGGCTGCTCGGATTCAGCTACGACTCGACTTTTTTCGGCAGGGATGTTCTGCGCGATTATCGCCCAGGGCGTTTCATTCCGATGAACCACAATCGCGACGTCGCTCTGTTTGACGGCACACACATCATCGAGATCGGGTTCCGCAAGACTGCCGCCGAGTATCTTTATGATCCGGTCACCGGCAAGCAGTCTCGAGTGGAGATCGATGCCGAGCACCTGAAGGACGCCATCACCGTGTTTCAGGAGGCCTTTGAACTCTACCAGGAGCGGCTATACCACGTGACTTCGACCCGGTAGGCCGGCACATGATCGCGCAGGACCGCATTGCGTTTGCTCCAGTCCCCGGTCTGCGCCGATCTTCCGGCTGGTCGTGCCGGCGCCGCAGGAAGTCCTGCTCAGGCGCACGGCCTTTGCCGCGAAGAGATTGATCTTCGAGCCGAAATCGGTATAATCGCGGCCTTCCTTGCCTCACCGGGACCGCATCCCGGGAGGCTTTCCGCCCGGCTTACAGGGCAAACCCACAAGGAGAAATCTGGATGCGGCATTACGAGATCGTTTTCATCGTCCATCCCGATCAGAGCGAGCAGGTGCCCGGGATGATCGAGCGCTACCGGCAGATGGTCACTTCCCGCGCCGGGCGCATCCACCGGCTGGAAGACTGGGGGCGCCGTCAACTCGCCTATCCGATCCAGAAAGTCCACAAGGCGCATTACGTTCTGATGAATATCGAGTGCGATCAGGAAACCCTGACCGAGCTCGAGCACGCTTACAAGTTCAACGATGCCGTGTTGCGGCACCTGATCGTGAACATGACCCGCGCCGCCTCCGAACCTTCGCCGATGATGAAGGAAGAGAAGTCGCGTACCGTGGTGGGCGAGAGCGCCAAGCCGGAAGCCGCCGCGGAGAAACCGGTGCCGACGGCCGCCCAGTAATGCAGTGAGTCGCAACCTGGTTGTCCTGACAGGCAAGCTGATCGAACGCAACGAACTTCGCCATACGCCTGCCGGCATGGCGGCGCTGAATTTCCGCATCGGCCACGTTTCGGAACAGGTCGAGGCAGGCGGGTCGAGGCGCGTGAGCCTCGAGATCGAAGGTGTGGCGCTCGGCGAAGTGGCACAGAAGCTGAGCAGGGCCGAGCAGGAAACTGAATACAGATTCGAAGGCTTTCTGGCGATGAGAAGCAAGCTGTCCCGACAACCGGTTTTGCACGTGAACAGATTCGATTTGAATTGAGGACGAAGAACCATGCCACGATTTGGGGGTAGCAAGGGTAAAGGCAAGGACAAGGGCAAGGGCAAGGATCGCAGCAATCGCCCGCTGTTCCGCCGCCGCAAGTTCTGCCGCTTTACCGCTGAGGGTATCAAGGAAGTTGATTACAAGGACGTCGAGATCCTGAAGGATTTCATCAACGAGAACGGCAGGATCATTCCGGCCCGGATCACGGGCACCAAGACGCACTTCCAGCGTCAGCTGTCGATCGCGATCAAGCGCGCGCGTTTCCTGGCATTGATGCCATACACTGACCTGCACTGAGGAAGAGCGGCCATGCAAGTCATTCTGATGGAAAAAGTACACAACCTCGGCCAGCTTGGCGACATCGTCAAAGTGAAAGACGGCTTCGCGCGCAACTTCCTGATTCCGCAAGGCAAGGCCAAGCGGGCGACGGATGCGGCGATTGCCGAATTCCAGGGCCGCCGCGCCGAACTCGAGTTGCAGCAGGGCAAGGCTCTCGCGGAATCGCAGGCACGCGCCGCCAGACTTGAAGGTTTGATGATCCAAATTACGCAGAACGCCGGCGTGGACGGGCGCCTTTTCGGTTCGGTGACCAATTACGACATCGCCGAGGTGCTCAAGGCGCAAGGCCATGAGGTTACCAAGGCGATGGTGCGGATGCCGCAAGGACCGCTGAAACAGGTCGGCGACTACCCGGTAACGCTCGACCTGCATGCCGATGTCACGGCGACCATAACCGTCTCGGTGTTGGGAGAGGCCGTCGGCTGATTCCGCAAGGCTTCCCGGTTAAAAAAAGGGCTGTGAAAACAGCCCTTTTTATTTTTCCGCTTGCACGCTTCATCGCGTTACGAATAATAGTCGGCGACGGTTCCTGTTTGGCGCCACGTTTGTTCACCCACTCAAGACGACTCCTGCACGAATGGCGCAGTTCGCAACACAAAGAGTAGCGGACACCCAGGTTGAGCTGATCAAGCTGCCTCCCCATTCGGTCGAGGCCGAGCAATCGGTCCTCGGGGGCCTGCTGCTCGACAATGCAGCCTGGGAAAAGATCGCTGACATGATCAGCGAGTCCGATTTTTACCGCGCCGATCACCGTCTCATCTATCGCAGCATCTCCAGACTGATCGAGCATTCCAGGCCTGCCGATGTCATCACGGTCGCGGAAAGTCTCGAAAGCACCAAGGAACTGGAGACCGTCGGCGGCATCGCGTACGTGGGGGCACTGGCGCAGAACACGCCTACCGCTGCCAACATCCGCCGTTATGCCGAAATCGTCCGGGAACGCGCGGTCATGCGCAAGCTTGCCGCGGTAGGTACCGAAATTGCGGACGCCGCGTACAGCCCGATGGGCAGGGAGGCCGGTCAGCTTCTCGACGAGGCCGAGTCAAAGGTGTTTGCGATTTCGGAAGAAGGCTCGCGCGGCCGCCAGGGGTTCATGGAGATGCCGCCGCTGCTGACACAGGTGGTCGAGCGCATCGACCTTCTGTACAACCGTGACAACCCCTCGGACGTCACCGGGGTATCCACCGGGTTTACCGATCTCGACCGAATGACTTCCGGGCTGCAGCCTGGCGATCTGGTCATCGTTGCCGGTCGCCCGTCGATGGGAAAGACTTCGCTGGCGTTGAATATTGCGGAGCACGTGGCGCTCGACGTGGGGCTTCCGGTGGGCGTGTTCTCGATGGAAATGTCGGGCACGCAACTGGTGATGCGCATGCTTGGCAGTGTCGGCCGTCTCGACCAGCACAAGGTGCGCACCGGCAGACTGGCGGACGAGGACTGGCGCAGGCTTACCGATGCGGTCGGCAAGCTCAACGAAGCGCCGATACACATCGACGAAACGGCGGCGCTCAATGCACTGGAACTGCGAGCGCGAGCGCGCCGTTTGCACCGCCAGTACGGCAGGCTCGGCCTGATCGTCGTGGATTATCTGCAGTTGATGTCGGCGAGCGCGCAGGGGGAAAATCGCGCTACCGAAATTTCGGAGATCTCGCGCTCTCTCAAGGCGCTGGCCAAGGAACTGAACGTGCCTGTGGTGGCACTCTCGCAGCTCAATCGCAGCCTCGAGCAGCGACCGAACAAACGTCCGGTGATGTCGGATCTGCGGGAATCCGGGGCGATAGAACAGGACGCGGATGTGATCCTGTTTATTTACCGCGACGAAGTCTACAACCCCGATTCTCCCGAGAAGGGCAAAGCCGAAGTCATCATCGGCAAGCAGCGCAACGGCCCGATCGGTACCGTGACCCTGGTGTTCCAGGGCGAGTACACCCGCTTCGCCAACTTTGCCGATCCCGGCCGGTTCTGAACAAAAGGAACCGCGTCCGTGCTACGGGGTGTCCTCGCCCGGGAATTGCCGCTTGAATTCGCGCGCCGCAGCGGCGAGCTCCGCATCCATCTGTTCCTGGCGGTAAACCGCCATCAGCTTGATCCACGAATCGCGGTCCTTCGGATCCTTTTGGACCTGGAACTGCAGCAGGCTGAGCGCGTTCTGGGTGCGACCGAGCGCGATGAATCGATCCACATCGGTAAACATCGATCGCGTATTGTCCAGGGCCTGATCCATTTCATACAGGACTCGACTCGATAGTCCCACCGACCGCGCTTCAGCAGCGCGCTCCGGAATCGTCTCAATATCGGTACCGGGTTGCATTGCCGCGTCGCTCGGAACGTGTTCGATAACCGGCGTAGGCGGCTCGCGTTGTGCCTGCGGCTCTACATCGGGTTGAACAGGAAGTGCCGGCAGCAATTCTTCCTTCGGTGCCGGCTTTGGTATCGCTCGCGCGGGCGGAGCTCGTTTGGGTTGTGGCGCGGTGGGACGGGGCGGCGGCTTCGGTTCGGTATCCAGTTCGCGCATCGCGGTTGCGGCGGAAGCCAGCATCTTGTCGAGGCGCTCGTCTGTCTCGCCCATGGTTCCGGCGTAAGATTGCCGGCGACCGAAAGCGAAGCCGCCGGCGGCGCATAAGGCCGCTATCGCGGCGATGCCCGCCCAGTAATACCAGGGCAGCGGTTCGGTCTTGATCACGGTGCGGATTTCCGGCTTCGGTACCGGTGCCGGCGGCGCAGGCCGCACGGGCGCTTCGACGACTTTTTGCAGCGCTGCCAGCGATTGCTCAAGGCGTGCAAGTTGACTGTCGATGCTCTCCTGTTTCAACCGTAATTCCTGTACGCCAGATTCGATGCCGCGCGCTTTTTCCTCGAGCGCGGGCGGGACAACATCAAGCGCCTGTTCCACCCCGCACAACGGCATCAGGGTTCGGCATTCCTGGGGCCCGGGCGTCTCGCCGAGCGCCAGAGCCCGGCGCAGTCTGACTGGTTCTCCAGGCTTGGCCTTGGCGGCCCGCCGCTTGAGTGGTGCTTTCTCCGGGATCGCGGGTTCGGGAGAGGTCCCCGTATCTGGCTGCCGAGTTGCTGCTGCGCGGCGCGCCGAACGCTTGGTGGCGCTAGCTGTGCGACCGGACAGGTCGCGAAGCTCGGGAAAAAACAACATCGATCCGGCCGCGAGCGGTTTCGGTTTCCCGCCTGGGAAAACCTCCGGATTCAGCCTGACGACCTCCTCTACCAGCAGTTGTCGATGTTGGCGGTTTTTCGGATAAATGGCTGCGGCGAGGCTCTCGAGAGTCTCGCCGGCACCGACCTTGATCCTGAATCCTCCTGGCGGCTGTTGCGGGGTTGCCTGCGCTGCCCTGGCTGCGGGCGGGATCAGCAACGTGAAATGGCGCGCGTAAAAAAAAGCCCCTGGACACTGGACCCTGAGGACCAGTGCCAGGGTGGGGGAGGAAACGGGGTCGTCGGTTGCGATCTCGATCGCATCGCGCTTCGGGTTCAACGTGAGGCGGGCAGCGCTCAGGAACGGGAAATCAGAGCCAGGCGCGTCGCTTTCCGGTCCCATGGACAGGCATTGCTGGGTGATCCCTTCCTCGGGGAGAGCCTGCAAGATGACCGTCGCCCGAAGCGGTTCACCCTGGTGCGAGTGGACAGTGATGCGCCACAGGTCCACCGGATCGGCGAGCGCGGAAACAAGGGTGAATAATCCAGCCAAGGCCGTAATCGTCTGCCACGCCCAACGTGGTGGTGGGATCGGTCTATGCACTCGCTTCTGATCTATATATTGTAGGGCTTCAGCGCATACGCACCATATGTAGTACCAAGGAGTTTAGTCGGTTAGCGGATGCTGCGCAATGCCCCGCATCGCCGTACGCCGCTCGTCGGGCAACAGCAAAGAACGTCCTTGAAAGAGTTCCTTGCGCCGGGTGGGTCAGGTCGGCTTGCGGCGTGTCACAGGATTTCAGCTGCGTGGTCGGCAAGCCGCGATCGCTCGCCGCGCATCAGGGTCACGTGGCCGCTATGGACCCAACCCTTGAATCGATCGACGACATAGGTCAAACCGGAACTGCCTTCGGTCAGGTACGGCGTGTCGATCTGTGAAATGTTTCCGAGGCACACCACCTTCGTGCCGGGTCCGGCACGGGTGATCAGTGTCTTCATCTGCTTCGGCGTGAGGTTCTGCGCCTCATCGATGATCAGGAATTTGTTGATGAAGGTGCGGCCGCGCATGAAATTCAGCGATTTGACCTTGATCCGCGAACGGATCAAATCGCGCGTGGCTGCGCGCCCCCATTCGCCGGCCTCGTCGTCGGTCTTGTTGAGGACATCCAGATTGTCCTCCAGCGCGCCCATCCACGGCGTCATCTTTTCCTCCTCCGTACCGGGCAGGAAGCCGATATCCTCGCCAACCGGAACGGTGACACGGGTCATGATGATTTCCGAATAGACCTTGTCCTCGAGCGTCTGCATCAGCCCGGCGGCAAGCGTCAGCAGCGTCTTGCCAGTGCCGGCCTGGCCGAGCAGTGTGACGAAATCAACATCCGTATTCATCAGCAGGTTCAGAGCGAAATTCTGCTCACGATTGCGCGCGGTGATGCCCCAAACGTTGTTTTTCTGGTGGGCGTAGTCCCGGATGGTCTGCAGGATCGCGGTCTTGCCGCTCTGTTCCTTCACCTGCGCATAGAACGGCTTGGCCGTTTCATGGTAGATGAATTCGTTTACCATGAGGCTCGTGCACAGCGGCCCGCGCACTCGATAATAGGTGCGGCCTTCCTGTTGCCACGACTCCATTTCCTTGCCGTGCTGGTCCCAGAAATCGCCGGGTAGTTCGCGCACTCCGGTGTAAAGCAGGTCGGTGTCCTCGAGCACCTTGTCGTTGAAATAGTCCTCCGCCGCCAGACCCAGTGCACGCGCCTTGATGCGCATGTTGATGTCCTTGCTGACGAGGATCACCTCGCGCTTGTCCTGCCCGTCCTGCAGGTGCTTGACCACGCCGATGATCTGGTTGTCCGCCTTGCCGGCGGCCAGCCGCGCGGGCAGTTCGCCGTTTATTGCCTCGGTCTGCAGGAAAAGGCGTCCTGTCGCCTCTTTTGCTCCGGCATTTTCCAGCGGAATGCCAGCGGTTATATCCTCCACGGCCTTGGACACGATCTCGTCGAGAAAGCGGCTTGCCTGGCGGGCGTTGCGGGCGACCTCCGACATGCCCTTCTTGTTGGAGTCGAGTTCCTCCAGCGTGGCCATCGGCAGGTAGACGTCGTGTTCCTGGAACCGGAACAGGCTGGTGGGATCGTGCATCAATACGTTGGTGTCGAGGACGAACAGCTTGGTCAGCGGTTGCAGCTTGGTGACCAGCGTGGGACCGGGTTTGCGCTGGATCATCGGATTGCTCCGGAAGCGCGATGGAGGAAAAGAAAGTGAAGGTGTGTGAAAGGCCTGTTCCGTCTAGGGATCATCCGTGCTCCTGATGTTTGACTATTGAATGGACTGAACGAATTCCAGAACCTCCCGGGCGTGGCCGGGCACTTTCAACCCGCGCCATTCCTTGCGAACAATGCCTGCCTCATCGATGACAAAAGTGCTGCGCTCCACTCCGCGCACCTTCTTGCCATACATGTTTTTCATCTTGATGACGCCGAAGAGATTGCAGACCTTTTCGTCGGGGTCGGACAGCAGCTCGAAGGGGAAACGCATTTTTGACTTGAAGCCCTCGTGCGATTTGATGCTGTCGCGCGAGACGCCACAGACGACACAGCCGCGGCGGGCGAACTCGTGGTGCAGGTCGCGGAACGCCTCGCCTTCGATGGTGCAGCCGGGGGTGTTGTCCCTGGGGTAGAAGTACAGGACCAGCGCGCTTCCCAACGCTGCGGAGAGCTTGAACGTCCGGTTCCCTGTCGAGGCAATCTCGAAGTCGGGAACCTTGAGACCCACCAGGGTTGATTCCATTCCTGCGGACAATGTTTACTGAAACCCCGGCCGAAAGCAAGCGCCGTCAGGTCGGTGACAGGAAGGCCTGTCCCTGCAGGGCCAGGGACCCGACTCTGCCGGGGACCGGGCCGGCCGCGATTTCATGGGGAGGAAGGTCCCGTGTCGCCAGTGATTCCAGATACTCGTGCAGCGACGTCAGTTCGTAACCCTGTTCGCGCCAGCCCTCCATCAATTGCTCGAATACCGGGGCGAATTTCATCCCTTCCAGCTCCGCGTGAAGCGTGAAAACGTGGCCGGTGGCGGGCGGATGCCGTGACAACTCGAGGAGCCGTTCGGCGACGTTGCCGGCGGTTACACCATCGACCCCGATCATCTCGTCCAGCGTGGGCAGGGTGGTGGGCAGTTGCGGACAGGCAATGATTTCCGCCTGATAGATCGGAATGAAGGGCCCGTTTCCCCTGGTATCCGAACTGTAGTTGAAACCCAGGCGCTGGGTGAGGCGATAGGCGTAGCGGTTCATCTGCCAGCCCGCGGCACCGTGGACCCTGGCAGGCTCGCCAAAGATTTCCTCGAAACGGGTGCACGCGAGTTCCATCTGCCTGCGGGTCCAGTCCGGCCCGGCTGCAGCGACCTTGTCCTGCCAGAGCACGTGATCCCAGGCATGTATCCCGACCTCGAACCCGCCGTCGCGAACGCTGCGCATGATATCCGCGCATTCGCGGCCAATATCCGGAGCGGGCAGAAGCGTGCCGTAGAGCAGAGTCTTCAGTCCGTAGTGCCTGATCACCGAGATCCGGCGTACTTTTCCAAAAAATCCTGGGCGGAAGATCCGCTTGATCGCGCGACCGGTGTGATCGGGGCCCAGGCTGAATAGAAAAGTGGCGCCAGCGTTGTGCGCCGCGAGGATTTTCATCAACCTCGGAACACCCTCCCGTGTACCACGGTAGGTATCGACGTCTATCTTGAGTGCCAGTTTCATGGATATGCCTGTGTATGGCGGAGGCCATGCAGAACGAAGAGGCGATGAACGCAATGGACCCGATTACATCATAGGACAGGAGCAGTGTGCCGCGCCGATTTCGCCTGGAGTTGCGTTTGATCGTATCCTGCCGACTTTCCGTATCCCGTAAGGCGGCAATGTCTCAGTCCACCAGACTCCTGGCGTCCCCGACCCGATTGCGATACGCGTCGAAGATGTGCCTCAAGGCGGTAGTCATGTCCACATCCGGCCGCCAGTCCAGCTCCCTGCGCGTATTCTCGATCCCCGGCACGCGGTGTTGAACGTCCTGATACCCGCTGCCGTAATACGCGCCGGAAGTCGTTTCGACGGTTGTCACCCGCTTTGCCGCCGCCTGATATTCGGGATAGGTCAGCGCGAGTTCCGTCATCAGCCTTGCCAGTTCCAGAATCGAGAAGTTGTTTTTCGGATTGCCGACATTGTAAATCTTGCCGGACGCGATACCGTCGCGGTTATCGATGATTTTCATCAACGCATCGATGCCGTCGTCGATATAGGTAAAGGTTCGTTTCTGGTGACCGCCATCAACGAGTTGGATGGTTTCGCCGCGCACAATATGGCCGAGGAACTGGGTGACGACACGGGAACTGCCTTCCCTGGGGGTGTCTATGTTGTCCAGTCCGGCACCGATCCAGTTGAAGGGACGGAACAGGGTGTAGTCGAGCCCCTCCTGTTGGCCGTATGCCGCAATCACGCGGTCCATGAGCTGCTTTGCGCAGGCATAGATCCAGCGCGGCTTGTTGATCGGCCCGTAGACCAGTTCCGAGTTCTCGGGATCGAACTCGGCGTCCGCGCACATGCCGTACACCTCCGAGGTCGAGGGAAAAACGATGCGTTTGCGATGCTTTACGCAGGAACGGACGATCGGCAGGTTTGCCTCGAAGTCCAGTTCGAACACGCGCAGCGGCTCTTTCACGTAGATCGCTGGCGTGGCGATGGCCACCAGCGGGAGGACCACGTCGCACTTGCGGATGTTGTATTCGATCCACTCGCGGTTGATGGTGATGTCTCCCTCGAAGAAATGGAAACGCTTGTTCTCCATCAGCATCGCGACGCGCTCGGTCTGCATGTCCATTCCAAACACATCCCAGTCCGTCGTTTCGATAATCCGTTTCGACAAATGGTGGCCGATGAATCCGTTGACGCCGAGGATCAGGACTTTCTTCACGATTTCTCCATGTCCGGGACGTCCAGCGGCAGCGGCGCACCGCCCATCGCAGCCTCGATGCGACCTCCCGCCACAATCTCGCCGTTCCACTCCAATTCGAGGACGCGTAGCGAGCCGCCATCCGCGCACTGCACGTAACAGTGGCCTTTTTCAAAAAACAGGGTTGGCCGCGGATACGGGCTGGGGCGCGCCGGCTCGACGAGTGTCCTGAGAATCCGTGCGGGCTTCCCGCCAAGCGAGGTCAGCGCGCCGGGATAGGGCGGCGCCACGCCGCGCACCAGGTTGTGAATCGACGCCGCTGGCCGGCTCCAGTCGATGCGTCCATCTTCCGGTTTCCGGCTGCAACAATAGGATCCGAGTGAAAGATCCTGGCGGATGCGGGGCGCGGTACCATCGATGAGACCGGGCAGGCTGCGGTCGAGGACGATTTCTGCGGCAACCGTGACCTTGGCGAATACCTCGTGAGCGGTGTCGTCGCCGAGGATGGGGACTGCCAGCTGGTCCACGATATCGCCAGCATCGGGTTTGTCCGCCATGTGATGCAACGTTGCGCCGGTTTCGCGTTCGCCTTGGATCACCGCCCAGTTGATCGGAGCGCGGCCGCGGTACTTCGGCAACAACGAGCCGTGCATGTTCAGGGCGCCGCGCGCCCCTGCGGCCAGCAGCGCGGGCTTCAGCATGCGGCGGTAGTAGAAGGAGAAAACGAAGTCCGGCCGCAGATTGCAGATCCGTGCCACGAATTCGCCGTTGTTGGGGTCTTCCGGAGTAGCGACGGCGATGTCGTGACGGCGCGCAATCGCGGCCACGCTTTCAAACCAGATGTTTTCAGCCGGGACGTCGATATGGGTCACAACCAGCGGGATTCGCACGCCTTGCGAACGCAGCACCTGCAGACATCGAACTCCGACGTTGTGGTACGCGAAGACGACCGCAGTGGCCATCGGTGTCTACGACTGGGTGCCGTCGAGGCGGGTGACAATGCGTTCCTCTCGGGTGCCCGTCTGAGTGTCGCCAGACAACTCTTCGAGCACCGCGCTTATGATGAAGCGCGGGCGGCGCAGCACCTCCTGATATATGCGGCCGATGTACTCGCCGAGCAATCCGATGCCGAACAGCACGAGTCCGAACATGAAGAACTCGGCACCTTCGATTTCCGACTGAAAGACGCCTTCCGCGGCAGGACCGCTGATAAGACGGTGGATTGCGTGGACCGCGACGAATCCCATCGAACAGGCGGCTACGACGAAGCCGACCATCGAAAACGCCTGCAGCGGCGCGAGCGTGAAACCGGTAACCAGGTCAAAGTTCAAACGCATGAGCTTGTACAGAGAGTACTTGGTTGTACCGGTCGCGCGTTCCGCGTGCGCCACCTCGACCTCGGCTGGATTGACCGCAAAGGTATACGCAAGCGCCGGGACGAAGGTATTGACTTCCTCGCAACGGTTGATCGCGTTGACGATATCCCGGTCGTATGCGCGCAGCATGCACCCCTGATCGGTCATGTGGATACCCGTTGTTCTCTCGCGCAGCCTGTTCAGGAACCGTGACACGTTGCGGCGAAACCAGCTGTCCTTGCGCAGGACGCGAATCCCCCCCACGTAGTCGTGACCCTGGTCCATCTTCGCCAGCAACTTTCCAATTTCATCGGGCGGATTCTGCAGGTCCGCATCCAGGGTCACCACGCGGACGCCGCGGGTCCGCTGGAAGCCCGCCATGATGGCCAGGTGCTGGCCGTAGTTGGCGTTGAACAGGATGACGCGGGTCACATCGGGCCGCTGTTCGAACTGTCCGCGCAGCATTGCGGCTGATCGGTCCTGGCTGCCGTCATTGACGAAGATCACCTCGTAGCGGATTCCCAATGCATCCAGCGCCGGGTAAAGGCGCGCGAACAAGACGGCCAGTCCGGTTTCCTCGTTGTAAACGGGGATTACGACCGAGAGCGCCGGCGCCTTGTTTTCCACCCATCCTTCCTTGCGGTCATTCATCGTCTTGCCTCCAGGATGATTTCCGCGACCGCGCCACAAACACGCTCCACGTCGCGTTCAGTCATCGTAGGGAAAAGCGGCAGGGTGACAGTCTGTCGGCCAATCCGCTCGGCGTTCGGTAGGGCGCCCTCCCGATAACCGTAGCGCCGGCACAACGTGGTCAGGTGCAGCGCCTCATACGAAATCCCGGTCCCGATACCGCGCGCATGCATGGCCTCCATGAACTGCTTCCTCGTGATCTTCATGCGATCAAGCGGCAGCAGCACGCAGAACATGTTCCAACTGTGACCGGTCTCTTCGCCCGGATGGGCGCGGGCCGGCAGAAGGCATTGCGGGTCCGTGCGCAGTCTTGCGAAGTAGTGCTCTGCCAGTAGGCGCCGTCGCGCATTGAAATCCTCCAGGCGGGCGAGCTGGGACAGGCCAAGGCGTGCGTTGACGTCGGGCATGTTGAATTTGCCGCCGGCGGTATCCACGTCCCGGGTCCCATCCGGAAGCCTCAGAATGCCATGGAAGCGCAGCTTCTCGGCGAGTTTCGCCTCGGCGGAATCGCGCAGAATCAAAGCGCCGCCCTCGATAGTCGTAATGTTCTTGTTCGGATGGAAGCTGAACACGACCAGGTCGCCGAACGCACCGATTCGCCTTCCCCTCCAGCGCGAGCCGATCGCCAGAGCGGCATCCTCGATGACGCGCAGGTGCCGGCGTCCGGCGATGTCATGCACGCGTTCCATGTCCACCGGCAAGCCGGCGAAATGTGTTGGCAGGATCGCGCGGGTGTGAGGAGTGACGGCAGGCTCGACCTGGTCGACGTCGATATTGCGGGTGCCAATATCGCAGTCAACGAATACCGGCCTGGCGCCGACCTTGATGATCACGTTGGCTACCGCGAAAAAACTCATCGCCGAGGTGATGACTTCGTCCCCGGGACCGATACCGGCGACCTGCAGCGCTACCTCAAGGGCTGCAGTCGCGGAGGTCGTCACACGTACCGGCCGGCCGTCGTGGTAGTCGGACAAAGCCTGCTCGAACTTCAATACGTTCGGTCCGCTGGTAATCCAGCCCGAACGCAATACCTCCGTCACGCCCGCAATTGCTGCCTCGTCTATGCTCGGTCGCGCAAAAGGCAGGTAAGTGCGTGTACCGCTTGTTGCCGGGCCGGGATTCGTGTTCTGGAAAGAAGTGTTGGCGGTCATGAACGCGCGACCAGAAATACACCGACGATGATAGTGCCGATACCAACCATGCGTTGCGCCGTTACCGCTTCGCCGAACAGGTACCACGCGGCAGCCGCATTGATCACATAACCGATCGACAGCATCGGATACGCAATACTTACTTCGACGCGGGACAAGGCGAGGATCCAGATGAAGACGCTGACGACGTAGCAGCCCAGTCCACCCAGCACGAAAGGCTCGCCGGCAATTCGCAGGCCTATCGGAAGAATGTTGCCCGGCGTAAAGGCAAAGGCGCCGATGTGGTTGGTGCCTGCCTTGAGCAAAAGTTGCGCGGCGGCGTTCAATAGAACACCGGCAATTACGAGAGAGAAGCTGACCAGGTTCATTTCTTTCTCACCACCACGCGCCGCGGATCGGACGCAACGACTTCCATCGGCAGGCCGCGACCTGAGAGCTCGCGGTAGGTATCGGGACCCATGACCGCGAAGGCGTCGCCATCGCTCGCCCAGCGCTGCTCGAACTCGGCCAGAGCCGGTACCCAGAGTCGGGGCTCCTGCTTCAGGCCGAATTCCAGTTCGTCGGCAAATTCGACCAGCGTCAGCGTTCGGCCGATGTAGAACGGCAATGTCTGCTCGTATGTGCGCACGCTGTAGAAGGGCACGTCGGGCCGGAGAATGGGTTTGATTTTCTGTGCCAGATGATACGCCGAAGTCACGAAATTCAGGCTGTCGTGGCCGGTGTCGGCAAGTTGCGTACACAGCAGCGCGCCCGCAGCGGCGGCGGCGACTGCCGCGATCAGTCGCTTGCGCAGGAGCAGGAGGATCGCGGCAATTGCGCCGGCGCCGCCGGCGGCCCCGGCCACCTGCAGCCAGAGTGCGTAGTGATCGTAGAGCTCCTGCGGCACCTCGCTCTTGCGCACAACGTGTACGAAGGGCGTGATCACCGCCAATACCAGCCCGATCACAGCCATCGGCGCAAGCTGCCACGCGACGGCGCGCGGACTGGCTTGCGCAAGGTAGCGGCCAATCAGCAGTGCCGCTGCCGGGAACATCGGCAGAATGTAGGAAGGCAGCTTGGATCCCGACACGCTGAAAAACACGAACACCGTCGCGATCCAGATTACCAGGAATCGGCCGGTATCGAAGTTGATTGCGCGCGCGCCAGTTCTCCAGCTTTGGTGCACGGCCGCAGCGGCGGTCACGGTCCACGGCAGCAAGCCGGCCAGCAGGATCGGGATGAAGAACCACCATGGTGCGACGCGCCGGTGTGCGTGAGTAAGAAAACGCGCGAAATGCTCGTGAATGAAGAAGAAGCCGGGAAACTCAGGGTTCAGGGCCGAAACCCAGACGAACCAGGGTGCGGCGATCGCCGCCATCAGCATTGCGCCCGGCAGTGGATGGAGCCGTAGCCAGACCCGCCAGTCGCGTTGCACCAGAGAGTAAACGACAATTGCCAGGCCAGGCAGGACCAGTGCAACCAGGCCTTTGCTAAGGATTGCAGCGGCGGTCGCGCCCCATGAAAAGATCATCCACCGTTTGCATTCCCTGGCGGGGAGGCCCTGTTGCTGTGCCAGCAGGAACGCGCACAGTGAGGTAGCTAAAAAAAAAGTGAGCCCCATGTCGAGCGTATTGATATGGGCGACGGCGACATAGAAAACGCTGCTGGCCACCACCATCGCGCAGAGTATTCCTGCCGGTTCGCCAAACAGCCGCCTGCCGGTAAACCAGATAACGAAAATGCCGAGCAGTCCGGTCAGCGCGCTCCACAGACGCGCCGTCCAGTGATGAAGCCCGAACGCCGAGTACGCGGTGGCCGTTGCCCAGTATTGCAGCGGGGGCTTCTCGAAATATTTGATGCCATTGAGCCGCGGGGTCAACCAGTCGCCGCTGGCGACCATTTCGCGAGGAATTTCCGCGTAGCGCCCTTCATCGGGCTTGACCAGCTTTCGGAATTCGATATTTCCGAACCAGATGGCGACAAAAACCAAAAGAAGGAATGCGAGAACTACGGGTCGGCGAGAATAGATATCGGGCATCGGCAGCAATATGGCCGTCAGGCGGGCGCCCGACGGCAGTCGGCCGGGGATCGCTGCACATCGCCATTCCCACTATTGAGCGCTTTTTCTGCGAGGGGCTGCAAGTATCCTCTTGTTGCCGGGTGTCCTCAGGAGTCGATAACGCGCTCGTGTGATCCGAGTTGACCGGTTCGCACGACGAAGTGAATCTTGGCTATGTTGAGTGCCCGCCCGGCGCGGATCAAGGTGTGCGAAGCGCCGCATCAGCCCGCGGCGCCGGAGCCGGTTCGAGCAGCGCCCGCGCGGCGCGCTCGAAGTCGCGCTCGCTGCCGTCCGTCAGGCGCACGTAAGAGGCGCAGTCAAGCCTGGGATAGTTGCGGGCGATGGACTTGACGTACGCCGGATCGTAATGTTCATTGAGAATCTGTGTCACGAATTCCGGCCACTGGGTGCCGGCGACCTTTTCTTTCCAGTTGTTGACCTTCTCATGCCCGTGCATCGGTACCAGGCATTCAAGTCTTTCGCAAAGCGCCTGCGTGTTCTCGGTGAAATGACGGTAGTCGCGCAATAACAGCGCGACGCGAATCGGCGAGGCTGTCTCGAGCCAGACGCATTCACATTGCCACATGCGTGCGATCAACGGCTCCGGAACCCTGAGATTGCCGACCTTGCGGCTTTCCGACTCGACGAACACCGGGCGTTCCGGATCAAGGCCTTTGAGTTTCAGCCACAGCCGGCTTTCCAGCATTTTCTGCGAAGGCTGCTGTTCACCCGGCCGTTCGCCCAGCACGGAACCGCGGTGCGCGGCAAGTTCCTCGAGGTCCAGGGTTTGCGCGCCGAGCCGCTCGAGATACCGCAGCAGGATGCTCTTGCCGGAGCCGGTGAGGCCGCAAATGACCCGAAAGTCGAATTTTCCGGCCAACTCTGCGATCTCCGCGACAACCGCGTGCCGGTAGGCCTTGTATCCGCCCGTCAGCCGCCTGGCGTCCCAGCCGACCTGGCGCAACACGTGGTTCATCGCCGCGCTGCGCTGCCCGCCGCGCCAGCAGTAGACAAGTGGCCGCCACGACTTGGGCCTGTCGGCGAGTACGCCTTCGATGTGACGTGCAATGTTGCGCGCCACCAGCGCGGCACCGACCCGCCTGGCGGTGAACGCGGAGACCTGGGTGTAGAGCGTGCCAACGCGTGCGCGCTCCTCGTCGTCGAGTACCGGACAATTGATCGCGCGGGGAACGTGGTCCTGCGCAAACTCGGCAGGAGAGCGCACATCCACAATCTCGTCGAACTCGAAAAGCTGTGCTACCGTGACCGTGTCCTGATTCATTCAATGCCGCACTGCGCGACGGATGGCGAAGGCCGACAGTTTACACGCGTAACGGCGGGTGATATTTCCGGCGCGTCACGCGCGTCGCGGGGTAAGCAGGGAACGCAGACGCCGATAGATATTGTCGAGGATACGGGGTTGGGCCTCGACCACGGGATGGATGCCGTCGGACTGGAACCATTCGCGCTTGTCCGCGAATCCCTGCAGCATGAAAGGAACCAGCGACGCATTCTGCTGTCTAGCCACCTCGGTGTACAGCGCCTCGAAGCGCCGGGTGTAGACGCGGCCGTAGTTGGGCGGGATGCGAATTCCCACCAACAGAACCTTGGCACCGGCCTTGCGCGAGGCTTCGACAATGGCAATAAGATTGCGGCGCGTCTCTTCGATGGGGTTTCCACGCAGGCCGTCATTGCCGCCGAGTTGCACGATGACGACCGCCGGTTGGTGCTCAGCGAGTGCAGTTGCGATACGATTACGCCCGCCGAGCGTCGTTTCGCCGCTGATGCTGGCATTGACGACCGAGTAGTCGAGCCCGTCGCGCTTGAGACGCTGCTCCAGCAGGTTCACCCAACCGCTGCCTTGCGGCAGCCCGTAGCCCGCCGACAGGCTGTCGCCCAATACCAGAATGGTCCGGGCGGCGTGCGCGGGCGCAATCGCGGTCAAGATCAACAGCAGAAGAAATCGCAACCACATGTCTCAAAACCCTCTCCCGCCAATTGTGAAGGCGGTCGGATTGACGAAGCAAGTTTCCACCGGCACTACCACGCTTACCATCCTCAACGATATCTCGCTGGAAATAGCGGCCGGAGAAGCTTGCGCGATCCTCGGCGCATCCGGCTCCGGCAAGACTACACTGCTCGCGCTGCTTGCGGGGCTGGACGTGCCCACGGGCGGGGAAGTGCACATCAACGGGACCAACCTTTATGCGCTCGACGAGGACGGCCGTGCGCGCCTGCGCCGCAACCAGGTTGGCTTCGTGTTCCAGTCGTTTCAACTTCTCCCGGCGCTTACCGCGCTGGAAAACGTAATGCTGCCGCTCGAGCTGGCCGGCAACGACGGCGCCAGAGAGAGGGCTGCGGGTTGGCTGGCACGCGTGGGTCTGGCCGAACGGCTCGAACATTATCCTCGGCAACTTTCCGGCGGGGAGCAGCAGCGCGTCGCGGTGGCGCGCGCCTTCGCCGCCGAACCGCGGTTGGTGTTTGCGGATGAGCCGACGGGCAATCTCGACTCGGCGACCGGTGAAGAGATCATCTCGCTCATGTTCGCGCTCAATCGCGAAAGCCGTACCACTTTGCTGCTGGTCACGCACGACGAGGCAATTGCCCGGCGCTGCCCGCGCCAGCTCAGGCTTGCCGCAGGGAGGCTGACCAGCGATGAACGCCGTTGATGGATTGAGTGGCGGCGCGGTGCTGCGGCTGGCCGCGCGCATGCTCGGCCGCGACTGGCGTGCGGGCGAGCAGCGGGTTCTCGCCGTGGCGCTGATCGTTGCGGTGGCAAGTCTAACCACGGTGGCCTTCTTTGCCGACAGGGTCGGGCGCACACTTGCGCGCGAAGCAAACCAGCTGCTCGGTGCGGACCTGGTCGTGGTCTCCGACGCGCCTATCGCGGAGGCGTTTCGCGGCGAGGCGCGCCGACTCGGACTGGAGGTTGCCGAGGCCGTGCGCTTTCCCAGCATGACCCAGGCGAAGGATCGCGCGTTACTGACCGAGGTGAAGGCGGTGTCGGCGGGATACCCCCTGCGGGGCAAACTGCGCATCCGCGAAAGCGCGGGCGGACCGGACTTCGAACCCGCACGCATTCCGGCGCCGGGCAGCGTCTGGGTCGACGATCGCCTCTTGCGCAGGCTCGATGTCCGCATCGGCGAACGCGTTGCTCTCGGAGAGCGCGAGTTCACGGTGGCAGCGATGGTGAGCGAGGAGCCGGAATCGAGCGTCGGATTTCTCAATCTCGGCCCGCGGCTGATGTTCAACCTGGACGATCTCGCTTCCACAGGCCTGGTGCAGGTCGGCAGCCGGGTCTCGCATCGTCTGTTCGTGGCAGGCGACATGGACGACGTGACCACATTTCGCGATTTTGCCGCGCGAACGATCAAGCCGGGGCAGCGGGTCGAGGACATTCGAGAAGCGCGCCCGGAAATCAACTCTGCGCTGACCCGCGCGGAGCGCTTCCTCGGGCTGTCTGCGCTGCTGACGGTCATTCTTGCCGGTGTTGCGGTGGCGCTGGCGGCGCGCCGCTATCTGCAGCGGCATCTGGATGCCTGTGCCGTGATGCGTTGTCTGGGCGCAAGCCAGACGCTGATACTGACACTGCACGGCTTGCAATTCGCGATCATCGGCTTGATCGCCAGCGCGATCGGCTGCGCCATCGGCTTCGTCTGCCAGTATCTGCTCTCTGCTTTGCTCGCGCCTGTGGTCGCGGTGAGTCTGCCAGCACCAGGCTGGCTGCCGGTACTGCAGGGACTGATCGCAGGGTTCGGGTTGCTGCTTGGCTTTGCG
>Ga0187893_10004369_pt1 | contig 27024 bp, 25 predicted proteins | sample MA1701074metaG_FD_139574 | JGI IMG/M metagenome (GOLD analysis project Ga0187893, IMG submission 139574) | White microbial mat communities from a basaltic lava cave in the Kipuka Kanohina Cave System on the Island of Hawaii, USA - MA170107-4 metaG ... | reverse complement strand
TATATCTCCCGTAGTTGTGACATTGGCGATGGGCAATTCGAGCGCAATTATGTTAACGTTGAACCCCGATACGTCGTCCCTTGCGCCGTCGATTATTAGTGTGTCGTCAGCATCTTGATCATCAGCAAGAACTGCCACAGGAACGTTTAAGGAGTCGAATGCGCCTCCGAGGTCAATGTAGAAAGGATCGTCAACTGTTCCTGCAAAGACACGTGCTCCGCCCGGAAGAGTGTATATTCCCTGTTGCATCAGGGCAGTGTAATTTGGCATGGTTCTGGGACCGACGTTAGTAGGAACTGCGAAAAGTGTGTTTCCATTAATATCAGTTGAAAATGGCCCAGCTATTACGCCTCCCGTTCCATCAAGTACCGTCATTGTGTAGCTCTGACGGAGGCTTAAACCTTCGGAGCCTGGACCGTCGAGTGCTGTAATCGCGGGCGGAACAATCGGTGCACCCACTGTCGAGCTCCCATCAAGGGCGGTAGGTGCATTGGCAGGAGCGTTAATGCCTGGACCTGCTCCCACAAAGCCGGTAAATACACCCGGCAGTCGGATTTCCGTCGTAAATCGAAACTCCCATATTATATCTTCAACTCCGTCCCGGTCGTTATCTAGGTTCATCCTATAGACGATCTCAGGGTCGAAAGGAAAATAGTTGGGACCGTTTGAAGGCTCGAGGAGCGGGTCAACATCGAGAATCTGCACTATTGTGTTTTCTCTGCCCGGCTCGTAACCACGAAACGTAAACCAATCGGTGATATCGGCCTTGTGGTCTAATGCAGTTATTGGCGCCTCACGGTGGTTAGCAGCCTCTGCAGTCGATAGGAACGATGCTATCAGCGGCAGTGCAAACAGTGTTAGGAGTACCGCAAAGAACATCGAACCGAGTTTATAAATTCTTTTAATCCTCATAACTCATTACCTCCTTTTTTTATTCAAATTTCCTCTATTAAACATATACGTTACAACCGATTGCTTGGATTAACCGGATTGTAATTTTAATTTAACAGATCTCCAACCTCCTCTGTAGTTTAATCGATCTCTCCTTTAATTACTTTTATTACATGAAAATACTAATTGCGTATACCTTTGAATATTGATGAAGAATATTAAGGTCCCATTATCTAGTCTCCTCAAACGACATGAGAATCTCCCTTAGCTTGATCATCCCTAGACGAATCCAGCTCTTCACAGTTCCAAGAGGCTGCCCAAGCCGGTCGGAGATTTCGGTCTGCGTAAGCCCGTAAAAATATGCAAGTTCGATTGACTTTCTCTGCGGAGGCGTCAGCTTTGAAAGGGCATCTTGAATTAGACTTCTTTTCTCGGCAAACATAATTGTCTCTTCTGGGTCTGCAAAAGAGTCTGGGAATTCAATCACCAATGATTCTTCGATATTCTTCCTCCTGGAGCTGGACCGCAGATGGTCAATTGAACGGCTCCGAGTGAGCATAAGAAGCCAGGCGGAGGGGGCGCTTTTTTCCGGGACGTATTCAACGGCCTTATCCCAAACCTGCATATAGACTTCGATTGTAACTTCCTCCGCATCCGTGAGGTCGGATAATATGCGCAGAGCCAGGCCAAAAACAAGCCTGCTTGTGTAGTCATAGAATGAGCTAAGGGCGGATTCGCTCCCCTCAGATATCTTTGAAATTAACTCAGCCAACTCCAGCTCTTTTGTCGAAAACTTTCGCAAGTCCTTGGACGGTTTTTGCATTCCTTCCTCAGATAACTATTATCCAGAGTAGACTATGAACTATAGTGTTTGTAAAAATATGGGTAGCCGGTTAAATCTCGCACCCTCCAGTCTCAGTATAGCACACCATTCTAACACTCAACAATAACAATTTATAGTAATAACCTGTTACGACTACGTAAAAATTTAAACCAGAACCCTGAATCCTTCGTATTATTGTAATTAGAAGAGAGTTATAATATATAATAGTGTGTAGAGAACTCCAGGAAGTCTGATCCTATATTAAAGCTATGACGAACCACGAAAAATTTGAGGAGCTCATACCGATTTACGCCCTGAAGGCGCTCGACGGAGATGAACTTAAGCAATTCGAAGAACACCTCGCATCTGGCTGCAATATCTGTGACGAATTGCTCAAGGAGCAGGAGGGTCTAGCATCTTCCATCGCCTTTTCCGCGACCCCTATTACACCCTCTTCCAGACTTAAGAACACAGTTTTTGATAAAATAAAAACCTCGAAAGAAATTGAGAAAGCACACTATGTGCCGAATAACCGGAATTCGCTTCGACCTGTTTGGTTTGGACTTGGAGGAGTGGCACTGGCTCTATTAATACTTCTGCTCGTATCGAATGTATATTTGAGGAATAAACTTAGAAGTCAGGAATCCGAAATAACCAGTCTCAAAAACCAGATTTCTCAGAGAACAGAGAATATGGAATCTCTTAAGAGTAACCTCTCTGCAAAAGAATTCGAGTTGGACACGTTGAAAGAGCAGTTAGCCAGTCAAACCGAAGCCGCCGAATTTTTGGAGAACCCTGACGTTGTGGTTATAAACCTGGTCGGCCTTCAACCAGACATGAAGGCGCGCGGAAGGGTGTTATGGGATACGAAAAACAATAAAGCTTTCTTCTACAGCCTGAATCTACCGACAACTCCCGCCGGCAAAACATATCAGCTCTGGGTAATTGCGAACAGTGCACCAATTAGCGCCGGTATTTTCAACGTTGATAACAAAGGAGACAATATCATGAAATTAGAGTCTCTTCCCTCGCCGTCCACAATTCAAAAATTTGCCGTTACACTCGAACCTGACGGCGGCGTGCCTCAACCCACCGGTGAGATGTACTTAATCGGAGAATCCTAATCCACTCTAAAAAATAGAACTGCAGATAGAAATGAAACGCGTTGGAAACAAAACGCTTTTTAAGAACTGTTCTCAAACAAGAAAACGTCGCCGACAGTTTCAGCCCTCCTGAGAACCTTAATTCCTCCATTCTCTATCAGCACAACTGCAGGACGGGGGAAAATAAATGAACTGGATTGAGAAATATTATAAGCTCCAACGTTTCTTATGACGAGCTTGTCACCGGATTTCATCTTAGGGAGCTTTGATTTCGCTATTATGTCTGTCTGAAGACAAAGAGGTCCATATACTGTGGTTTCTCTCAAATCATGTCCTGAATTTCTTATTACCTCGATTTTCTGCCATTTCCAGAATGAGGTAGGAAGAATGTTAACCCCAGCATCAACTATGATCCCTCTTTCTCCGTTGGGAAACTCCTTTACGCCGACAACGGTTGTAATAAGCTGTGCAGCATTACCCACAATCGCCCTACCCGGTTCCAGAATGAGAATCGGCAAATCGTGCTTAAACCTTTTTATTAATGGTTCGACTATAGCTACAACGTATGGAGTGAGCGAATCAACATGCGAGAACCCGCCGCCAATATCTAAATATTTTATCTCAAACCCGTACTTCTCCCGAATTTCTTCGGCAAAACATGCGACCTTGCTTGCAGCTATCCCATACATTTCAGAACTCTTGGGCCAGATGATCCTTATTCTTTTTGCAGGGGTAGAGTCTTCTACTTCCTCGGGTTCAATGATGTAACTTGTAAGGTGAATATGAACGCCAATCACTCGGAGCAGTTTTTTCTCAGCGCATCTACCGACAACCTCAACGGCATCGCCAGATTCGAGATTAAAACCAAACCTGTCGGGCAACTGAGGTATCCCGACATCCGTGTTGATCCTGATTCCAATATCGATAGATTTCCCGAAATCTGAAGCGATTTCTTCAAGCATAGTCAGTTCATCAACATGATCCACATTGACAATTGCGCCTTCCAGAACGGCGCGCTTTAGTTCTTCACTCCTTTTACATGGACCGTTGAATACAATATTATTCCCCGGCACTCCGAGCTTCCTCGCAACCCTGTACTCAAACCCTGAAGCCACATCCGCCCAGGCTCTTTGCTTATGGATTATGTCGAGGATTCCCAGGAGCCAGTTGGTTTTGTAAGAATATGCAATTTCTACTCTCTTATATTTTTTGGAAAATTCATCGCGAAATTTATTGATATTGCTTCTGAGAGTTTCCGCAGAAACGACAAAAATCGGCGAGCCGTACTCCTCGACAAGTTTATCGATAGAAACGTCGTCTATAGCTCTTGTATTCATAATAGATCATACAAGACAAGATTTATCGCATCCTGTATCCTGAATCGTGTATATTTTATCCTTCGTAAAATTCTCTGCGTCGTTTCAGTTTTTTTCTTGAAAAAACATCATGACGCTGTCTCTATAGAGACCTAACTTCTCCTCATCAAGCAATGGAATTATACCAGAGAACAACTGAGTTTCATGACACATACCCAAGAGAAAATAATAAAAGTGCGAGTGGTTGAGTTGTTGTAAAATATATCCGTGCTTTATCCCTAAAAAATCTAAACGAGGAGATTTTCTCTTGGTACGAAAAGGAATTTTATTCTCGGCTTTCATCCTTACGGCTTTCGTCACCTCGGCACTGCCGGCAAACATATCCGAGCTAGCCGAAATTCTAACGAGGGCTCAGAAAGAGAATCACTCCATCCCAGTCCTTTCATACCGCTATCCAGAGCTGGATGTAGAATCAGCCTATCTTGTTCAGAAATCCTACGTGCAGAGAAGACTCGAAAATGATCACGTTGCCGGATTTAAGGCAGGTCTTACTTCAAAAGAAACTCAGAAAAGGTTTGGAGTTAACTTCCCGGTTGCGGGCGTACTCCTTTATTCCGGGAAAAAGATGAGTGGCTCTATCATTGTGGGTTCATTGTTTAAAATGCTCGTTATTGAGACTGAAATCGGTTTTGTTGTGGGAAAGACCATAGCTCATCCGCTAAAAGAGGTCTCAGAGCTTAGAGATCGCATTCATTCAATAACGCCTGTAGTTGAGCTCCCTGACCTCAGCTTTGAAGACTTGAAGAAGGTTAAGGCTGTAGACATCATAGCGTCAAACGTCTCAGCCGCCGAGCTTATTGTCGGCCAGGAAAATGATCTTGACACAATAGACCTCGACAACACCTCCTTAACCCTCACTCTAGATGGAAAGGTTATCAATGAGGGTAAAGGCTCAGATGCCCTGTGGGGTCAATGGGAGACTGCTCTCTGGCTTGTGAACGCTGTGGTTAAACAGGGATGGAAGATTGAACCGGGGCAAATACTCATCACCGGCGTTCTTGGAAAGATGATTCCCGGAAAGCAAGGACGATACATAGCCGATTATGGAACTCTGGGAAAGGTTTTGTTTGTGGTGAAATAGCTTTCATTTTGCTCTGTGTCCTTATTTTATTTCCCCCTATTTTTCGCAAACACAAAGTGATAAAATAGAGCTAAAAATAACTGGTCGATTTTTATTAGAAATTATCTGTAAAAAGTCCTGAATTCATAGATTTCAACTTCATGGAGGATGTAATGTTACAGTTTCGCAATCTTGTATTTGAAGGCGGAGGCGTAAAGGGCATAGCTTACGCAGGCGCCATAGAAGTCCTGGAAAAAGAGAAGATCATCAACGACATAAAGCGGGTGGGTGGGACTTCTGCCGGGGCGATAACCGCAGCGCTTTTAGCGCTTGGAGCGAGGAGCAAAGACATTGCGGATATAGTCGGACACACCAGTTTTCGAAAGTTCATGGATGACAGCTTTGGAGCAATCAGAGACACAAACCGGCTCCTCAAAGAATACGGCTGGTTCAAAGGCGATGCCTTTGCCGACTGGATTAAGAAGCTCATATACAACTTCTCAGCCAGCTCAAACTTAACATTCAGCCAACTCCGCGATTTAACCAAAGCTGTCCCGGGAAGGTACCTTGACCTTTACATTATCGGCACTAACCTATCGATGCAGATACCACAGGTTTATTCCGCCGACGATACTCCCGACGTACCGGTATGGCTTGCAGTCCGTATATCTATGAGCATCCCGCTTTTCTTCTCAGCCGTTATGAAAGGTGATGAGGTCAATGTGGACGGAGGCGTTACGTGGAATTACCCCATCGACCTTTTTGACGACAAGAAGTATGTGGAACAGGGGAAAAAAGCATTTGTGGTCCCAACCTACACCAGATACGACGACAACCATGTCTTCAACAAGGAAACCCTGGGATTTCGTGTAGATACGGAGGACGAGATCAAAGCAGAGAAAGAAGGATGGAGACGTCCGCCTTTGAAGATTGACGACATTTTGGATTATTCCAAGGCTCTTGTGGGCTTCATGCTGGATATGGCAAATAAGACTCACATTCATAAGAACGACTGGCACCGCACGGTGTTCATAGACGCAGGAGGCGTGAGGACAACAGAGTTTGACTTACCTGACGGCAAGGTTGCTATGCTGATCGAGAACGGAAGAAAGGGGATGACAGAGTACCTGAGATGGTTTAACAACCCCAAGGCTGAAGAGCAACCTCTCAACCGGGTTTGAAACTTTAACGCCCGAACGACTAGATGCATTACGAGAAGTTTCAGAATTTATCATGAGACGTTCAAATAATATGGAGTAAAGAGCACGGAGGAGAAAATGAAAAAGGCAGGCATCAAATTTTCTCGTTCATTTTTGTATTTCTTAACATTGATTTTGAGCTTTGCAGTCATCGGTTGTAGTGTAAAGCTCGTAGCCGATTATGACGAACAAACGGACAAGTCAGTTACAGAACTGCAGAGGAAAGTGGAGGCCTTTTTAGTAGACATTCAGAGGAAGGTGGGAACCGATGAAGCCGCCTACTCGAATCATACCGGGTTCTATGATGACGTTCGTGTGGATATCAGCGCCGTAAGGGTACGAGCCGCAGCGAGAGAGAAAAACGAAATCACCCTGGAACAACTAGACCTTGTTCAAAAGAATCTCGACGACCTTGAGAAACTCCACAAGCTGGGATTCAACTCACCCGAGGAAATTGCCCCTCTGCGCAAAGCGTTTAACGCCAGCTTTACGGCCATCCTAAAATTTGAGCTTGCAAAAAAAAGGGGTGAAGAAATCTAATCCTGTCGTTATGTTTTCTAAGACTTTTTTACAAGGAGACTGCCATGGCTATAGATGTAACAAAATTAGCTGAAGACATGCTCACCGCTGCCAAAGGAGTCCTCACCGAAAAGTGGCCCGAGATTGAAGACTATGCTGAAATGGAGTGTAAGAGCTTCGCCGAGAATATTGCTATGATAGAGAGGATGAAACTATCAGGCAAGATCACAGAGGAAAAGGCGCGCCTCCACCTCGAAATCCAGAAGAACTCTGCTAGGACGGTTCTATTAACCGTCGAGGGATTGGGTCTTCTTGCCGTAGAGCAGGCCATAAACGCTGCTTTGAATGTGATAAGGGATACCGTCAACACTGCACTCGGGTGGACCCTGCTGTAAATAAATCTCGGCTAATTAGCTTAATCATAATTACCGAGACAGAAATCCATTGGACTAATCTTACATTCGGAAACTCGATTCAAGTTCCAAGCTTAGAAGAGAATTAAAAAATGAAATTCGGAATATGCTTACCCATTCATAGAGATGTTGACGCTCTCATAAATGTAGAGATGGCAAAGAGGGCCGAGGAACTGGGATTTGATTCGGTCTGGGCAAGCGACCACGTAGTGGTTCCGGATAGATATGTGGGCAGATTCAGCAAACTGTTTTATGACCCCTTTATACTCCTTGCATGGATTGCCGCTCAGACAGCCAAAATAAAAATAGGAACAAGCGTGATAATCCTACCCTACCGAAATCCCCTCGTTGTTGCAAAGATGGTTGCCACGCTCGATGTGCTATCGGAGGGCAGGGTTATTTTCGGAGTTGGCTCCGGATGGATGAAAGAGGAATTCCAAACACTCGGCGTCCCGTTTCACGAAAGAGGAAAGCGAACTGATGAATACATTAAAATCTTCAAAGAACGGTGGGCTAAACAGGAGCCGAGATTTGACGGGAATTATCACAAGTTCTCAGAAATCAAATTCTATCCGAAGCCGTTTCAAAAACCTTACCCTCCTATTTGGATCGGAGGAAACAGCGAAAAGGCGATCAGACGCTCAGTCGAGCTTGGAGACGGATGGCAGCCCACATGGATTAGTCCTGACGGTATGAAAAAAGAGATAAATTATCTGGAAGGCGTCGCAAGGGAATTCGGTAGAGATATTAATGGGTTCATTTTCTCAGTCAGAAATAGGCTCAGGATATCCGACAAAGATGAAGACAGAGCAGAGACAATAGAGTCTGGAGGAAGACCTCTTTTTTCACTCTGCGGCACGGTCGAAGAGATAAAAAATTACATAACAGGATTTCAACAAATTGGAGTATCACACCTCTTAGTTGACGTCATCGCAAAAAACGATGAAGAGATGTTTGGCATGATGGAAAGGTTTGCAAAAGATATAATGCGCGACTTTTAAAGACTAGATAATTTGTGTAAAGACAAGCTAGCGAGTTGTGTGTGGGTTTAATAACTACTGTTGCGCTTTCTGCGCTTTTATAATATCGGAAACCGCCTGCCAGTACCTCCACCAGTACGAATTTTCAGGATGGTTTCTCTTCTGACCCTCCGCCCAATGGACTACCTGAGAAACGTCCCCTTGATAGAGGAGAAGCTTATTGGCGGCCTCCTTAACTTGGTCTTGATCAAGAGGAATTTTATCGAGTTCAGAGTTTATAATACGTTTAGTATTCTCTATGTACTCTTCGATTTCTGAAGCCCGGTCTTTGACCGTCTCTCCAGATGATCTCACATCCCGGGGCAAGTTATCAAGGTTATTATTTATGAGGTCAACATAGTCCAAAACCTTATCTAAGGCCTCTCTGGCCTTTTTTGTTTCAGTGAGAAGTTTAGTGAGTTCTTCAGCGGTAATCTCCATTTTTTATCTCCTTTTATGCCGAATATTTTATCGCAAATCTGACGACTGGATTCATCACCTAAGCCGTCCCCAATAAACTTTTGTATCATACTCAAAGACTACTTTACCATCCATTTGAAATTCGAGGAAAATACGATGTAGTCCATCCATCATAGCTATATAATTCGGGTGACCTTCCATGGGAATATAGGAAGATGAAAGGAGCCTGCCTTTCAAACCCTCGAAATCAAAAGTCTGAAAGTTGTCGAATAGCTTTATCTCGAAGCCGCTTTTCCCAAAAAATGTGGAAAGAGTTTTAAAATCGAAATTTGCAGGATTCACCTCACCGTAATCGGTCCCGTAGTTCCGGAGTAAATCCTCATAAGCTTTCAGAAAAGGAGTGGAATCGGTTCTCCTGTCATTCCATATGAGCACAACCCAACCCCTTTGTCTCAATATCCTTATAAACTCCACTTTTGATTTGCCGACGTCAAACCAATGAAAAGCGTGCCCTACGGTTATGAGGTCAACAGCGCTGTCTTCAAGAGTAGTTGACTCAGCAGTTCCATTTACGCTCCTGAAGTTCGGGTATCCATTGAGCAGGTGTTCGGCTGCCTCCCTCATCTCTTCGTTCGGTTCAACACCGTACACCTGGTTTTCCTCTTTCAAAAACATTTCGGATAGTATGCCAGTACCTGAACCAATGTCTGCTATGGTTGAAGAGTCATTCAGGCCACACTCAGCCTTTAACAAACCAACAACCTCTCTTGGATAATCAGGTCTGTATCTTTTGTAATATTCAACCCTCTGAGAAAACCTTTTGGTTGGAGCCGTTTCTGGTTTTTCCATATTCGTTAATGAAAACCATTTTTAATATACTTTTTTATTGGAGCGTCCCGTGATTGCATTCAAAATTGCCCTGATCAACTTACTTGAGCCTAAACACAATGATTCCGGGCTTATTCGCAATATAATTTCTAAAATCTTCGTCAACGACTTTTCTATTTTCCTCTCTTGAAGAGGCGTGTCTTAAATAGACTTTATCTCCATCTCCGTTTTTAATAACTATTCCCGTGTGAGAAACATCCAAGCCTTGGACGTCGGAATATATTCCTATATAATCGCCCGTCCTGAGTCTTTTTATTATTAGATCATCAACTGTTGAAGAAGAGATGTACTTAATTTTTCTCTCTTTAACTGGAATTCCAGGCAGAAAATATGTCCCGTCCTCTTTTTTGTTAAGAACCTTCTCTACCACCTCGGTCTTCTTGTCTCCGACCTCTTCTGTGACATCACGAACATGGTCTTTATTAAACACAGGCCAATCCGTGAAGAAATGGTTTCTGTTTTGAAAGCTAACCACTCCGGACCGGTATCTTACTTGTTTCAGTCTTTGCTCGAACTGAGGAAAAGAATTCGAGAGCCGCATGGCCTCGACATAATCGATATAGGTAAAGCAGTCCATGCCCGCAAGATTAATGACAAAAACCTCAGGCGTGTTTGCATCTCCAATCAATGTAGATTCTCTATAATCGACCCCAAAAAATTGTTCAGAAAGAAAATCTATCCGCTCGCCCGTATCGGTAATCATTGATGACTGAAGTAAGAGGACGTTTAATTTATTCTCAGTCCAATTGCCAAGAATAATAATTTCTTTGTTATTCTTTAGCTCACTTCCTAAACTGGTGTTATTAGGTGAATAAAAACCTATAACCGAAAGTGTTAATACCAAAAATGAGCTTGCTAAATACCTAGAATTTATTCGGATCATTTTTATCTTTATTTATTTAATCTACCTGAATTGATAGTTCAGTATAAGCAAAGCCCAAAGAGTTGGAAATGGGTAATATTGCAAAGACATGTCATGGCATTTCTTTACGGAAGAGCAGTTTCAACCTATTTGTACGGAACGCATACCTGTCCTGAGCTTGGTCGAAGGATATGCGTCCGTACTTTGATTCAAGATAAAATGTATCAACGCTAAAAAGTTGATAAATAAATTCAATCAAATCCACTATTGGACAAAAACGCGCTCAACAACTTAAAATACACGAAAATGTATTCTTAAACACAGACTGTGGAGCAGACTCGATGTTCGTAGAAAAAGGAAAAGTCCATATTCCCGATTTTGTCGGCGGGAAGTGGATTAACTCTTAAGCCTCTTCTTCATCGCCATACCCATACTGCTTGAGCTTGTAAAGTAAAGCCCGGCGGCTAAGCCCGAGAAGTTTCGCAGCCTGTGTGCGATTTCCTTCAGTTTGAGAAAGAGCCTTTTCTATGTATGCCTTTTCGAGCCTTTGCCATGCTTGATCCAGCGAAAGCGTGTCGGCTAGTTCATTCGACTGGAGAGCGTTTTCTCCAAACCCCAAATCGAGTCTTTGTATCATGTCTGTGTCGGTTAATATCATCGCCCTCTCTATCACGTTTTCGAGTTCTCTCACATTGCCGTTCCAGGAATATTGACGGAGCTTAGACATGACATCGTTACTAACGCCCTTGACGTAACGACTCAATTTCTCGTTATACTTGTCGATGAAATGTTCGACCAGGGGCGCTATATCTTCTTTCCTCTCTCGGAGCGGCGGAATATGAATCGGAAGGATATTTAACCGATAAAATAAGTCTTCCCGGAAGCTCCCCCGCATCACCTCTTTTGTTAGGTCGCGCGAAGTCGCTGCGATAATTCTGACGTCTACTTTGATTGTTTTTGTATCTCCAAGCCTTCTGATCTCGTCTTCCTGAAGCACGCGTAGAAGTTTTGACTGAAGGTGATTGGGGAATTCTCCAATCTCATCCAGAAACAAAGTGCCTCCTTGAGCCTCTTCAAACAAACCTCTTTTCGTATTATTTGCGCCGCTAAAAGCCCCTTTCACATAACCAAAGAGTTCGCTCTCAAGAAGGGTTTCAGGGATAGCAGCACAATTCACGGCCACAAACGGTTTATCTTTTCTGGGGCTGCTCGCGTGGATCGCACGAGCTATAAGTTCCTTTCCCGTGCCGCTCTCTCCAGTTATGAGAACAGTGGTTTTATATTCAGAGACCTTTTGAGCAAAACCTACTACCTCGTTTATCTTCTCGCTGACAAAAACGATTTCTGCGAACCCCTTTGCTTTCCCAAGTTCCTTACGCAGATACAGATTTTCTTTTCTCAGCCCTCGTCTCTCCTCTGCCATACGCATTCTGAGAACTAACTCTTCGGAGTTAATCGGTTTATTTATGTAATCATCTGAGCCGCTCTTTATCGCCTCAATCGAAGTCTCGATGGTTCCATAAGCTGAAATCATGATCACAATTGAACTCAAATCGCGGTTTTGAACCTCTTTGAGAAACTGTAAGCCGTCCATGCCAGGCATCCTTATATCGCAGATGATGAAATCGTAATTCCCGCCGTCGTCAATAAGATGAAGACCCGATTGCGCGCTTTCCGAGCAAACGACCCCGTATCCTTCCATCTCCAAAATTAAAGAAAGGGTCTCTCTGACTCCTATTTCGTCGTCAATTACAAGCACTTTCTGCATATCTATTAACCTCTACCCCGGGAAATGAGATTCTGAAAACAGTTCCTCTTCCGAGCTCGCTGTCGACAGACATATTACCGTTGAAAATTTGAACTATCCTCTGGGAAACCGACAGTCCGAGCCCCGTTCCCTTTCCGGCCTCTTTAGTGGTAAAAAACGGGTCAAATATTTTATCAATCAACTCTTTTGGGATACCGACGCCATTGTCTCTCACAGCGATCTCCACGCACCCGTTCAGAGTCTCGGAAGAGGAGATTGTAATTATTCCGTCTTTAGAAACAGCGTCTTTAGCGTTTAGGATCAAGTTTATTACCACTTGAGACAGTTGATGAGGATCTGCCTCGATAGGTCTGATTCCATCGGCAAGTTCGAGCTTGAGAGCGATATTTTTCAATATCCCTTGAGTTTCCAATATATCGACGGCGCGTTCTATGAGATGGTTTACTTCTAAATTTTGCAACTCAAAATCCCTGGGACGGGAATAATCAAGGAGTGTACGGATAATTTTGTCAATCCTATCTACCTCTCTTTGGATATTCGCGAGAAACTCCTCTTTCTTTTCGTCATCGAGAACGTAACCCTTTTTTAACACCTCTACATACCCCCGAATACCTGTGAGGGGATTACCTATTTCATGAGCAACCCCTGCTGCGAGTTTTCCAAGAGATGCAAGCTTCTCAGAAGCGATTAGTTCTCTCTGAGTCTTAAGCAGCGCCCGGTTTGATTGTTCGATCTCGTTTATGTTTTCTCTCAGCTTCATCTTGCTCGATTCAATTTCATCATACATTTTCTTGAGAGCTTTATATAATTGGTTTACTTCTTTCACTCCGCCAAAATCTACCCCTGACGGGAATTTGCCCACAGCTATATCCTCGGTCGTTTTAATAAGCCTGTGAACAGGTCTTACCACTCTTCTCGAAAGTATGTAAAACCCAAAAAATGCTATAACCGCCAAATCCAGGATAATAGACAGCGCAATCAGCCTCCTGCCCAGCACGAGGCTTTCTTCCAAAGACGCTAAAGGTTGATAGATAAGAATAACACCTTTCTGAATTCCAACTCTATTGAGAGGCGAGACTATCTTGAACCCTTCATAAAAAGAAAAAGGGGGCAAATTAATCCCTTCTACCTCGACCGTTTGTCTTCTAGTCTTCATAACCTCTATAAGGAGCGGGTCTGTGATGCTGGCGGCGCCGTTAGAGGAATCTGTGTTGAAAACAGTTCTTTTCTGGTCAGTCGCGATCACACCCCACGCGCCGGGTTCAAGAACTTCCTTCAAAAAACTAATGCCGCTTTCAAAGTTGCCGTCCTTGCCGTATAAAGAATCAAAAGAGGTTATTATGGACTGCACTCCCTCTATCTTTCCCTGTAAAGCAAACCTCTCTGTAACCTTGAACGCTATAATACCCAGGAGAAACATCGCAACCGCAGTCAGGAAAAGTATGTTAAAAAGGATTTCAACTCTTAGACCTATCTGCCGCATATCTGCCTTTTTCTAAGTAAATTCTAATCCTATTTTTGCCTAATTGTAACTCTGGCTCGGTTTTCTATTTCTTCTTAATCCCCAAACCTGTTAGTAGACCATCTTCAGCCACTTTTATTAAGCCGACAGCGAGTAAACATATTCAAGTAATGGTTCAAGACGTAACCATTAATAGACTTAATTCATTATACTTTTTGCCGTTTTATGGTCGGAAATGATTAATGTAGGACGGAGCTTTGTTTTTATGTCATGGGTAGTTAAAAATGGAGATGGAACAAGGACAATATCTCCTCTCTTATATTTCGCCATAAAGGTCTTCTTCGTCTTCCCAAATTTTCTTTAATGTTTCCTGTTGAAGAAGAAGGGTGGAGATACCAACATTTGTTTCCTCGTCCGTAACCGGAATTACCAGAACTTCGGTACCGTCCTTTAATGAAAAGGGCTCTTCAAACCTCACAGCACCATCTTTATACACTGCCTTAAAAGCCTTCATTAGGTTGGTTCACCTTAAGGTAGAAACCTAGCAGAAAGAAGTGCCCTTTGCAACTTCAGAAATTCCAATAAAAGAATTCATTCATAATAGTTATAGTACATTTTAACAAATCCAGCCTAATTTATCAGCAAAATTTATTTACTTGCTCCCTTCTCAATATTTATCTCCTCTTAATACCTGAGACTAAACCCACCTGAGTAGCAGTAGATAGCCGCGGCTAGGGAGAGGAAGGGACCGTACGGGATGGCGTATTTTAGGTCACCTCTTTTGTAAATGATTATGGATATGCCGACAACAGTCCCAATTAGAGAGCTTACGAAGACCACAAAGATAACCCCTTTCCAGCCGAGAAAAGCACCGATCATTGCCAGCAGCTTCACATCGCCCATCCCCATTCCTTCTCTTTTCCTTATGACTTCATATAGGTAACCGATAAGAAACAGAACCCCTCCGCCTAGTACTATTCCGAAAAGAGAATCCACTATAGAAACTTCATTCAAAATTCGGAGAATGCCGTGAAGCTCAAGCTGAAAAGAACTGAAAAGCGTCTTGGCGACTTCCCAGTCTGTCCTAAGAGCCCCATATACAAAGCCGACTGCTATGCCCGGAAAGGTGATGACGTTTGGGATAATCATATGCTCTAAATCAATAAAAGTTATAACTAGGAGGGCCGAAAGAAAAGCGAAATAAAATAGTGTTGTAAGACTGAAACCGAACTTCCAGACAAGAAGAGTACAGACCAAACCCGAGAGGATCTCGACAGTTAAATAAACCGGAGAAATTCTTTCACTGCAGCTTCTGCATCTTCCACGGAGAATTAGATAGCTGATTATCGGTATGTTATCGTAAAACCTGATAGGAGTATTACAAGCTGTGCAGTTGGATGGAGGAAAAACGATAGATTCTTCCCTTGGCAGCCTGTGAATACAGACGTTAAGAAAACTTCCTATGACCGAGCCGAATACGAATGAAAAAATATAAAGGAAGATAAGACTACTGGGCTCCAACAAGCCTCCCGTTATCAGCATCCGCTCTAGAAGACTTCTTAATCCTGTCTCCTATTTCTCTCAAAGCCTCTTCAAAATGACAATGCTTAATCCTCAAAACCCCCTTGCCGCGCTTTAGATGGTCTTTTATAGCTAAGATGGACGCCCTGTTGCAAATTAGCTCGACATCCGCCCCTGAGAAATCCACCATCTTTCCAGCGATCTCCTTTAAAATTACATCACTTCCAAGCGGCTTTCCAAGGGTATGAATCTTCAAGATTTGTAACAGCGCATCTCTGTCTGGAAACGGAATTTTGAGAAACAAATCGAACCTCCCCGACCTTAAAAACGCTGGGTCCACCATATCGACCCGATTCGTAGCTGCAAGTATTACGACGCCTCTTAACTCTTCTATTCCGTCCATCTCAGTTAACAATTGACTTACAACCCTTTCCGAGACGCGATTGCCCTCTATGTCAGCTCGGCAAGGAGCAAGGGCGTCAATTTCGTCAAAAAAAAGAATACACGGAGCAACTTGTTTGGCTTTCTTGAACACCTCTCTCACTGCATTTTCCGACTCGCCAACGTATTTTGAAAGAATCTCAGCTCCCTTTACAGAGATGAAATTCACCCCGCTCTGACTCGCCAGCGCTTTTGCCAAGAGGGTCTTACCTGTTCCCGTCGGCCCATGAAGAATTATCCCTTTGGGAGCTCGGGTCCCTGCGGCTTCGAATAAGTCTTTGTATTTAAGAGGCCAGATTACCGCCTCAGTCAGTTTTTGCTTCACTTCATCGAGACCACCCACGTCATTCCAAGTAACCTTAGGTTTCTCGACAAATATCTCTCTTATGGCCGAGGGCTCGACACCACGCAGGGCATCGATGAAGTCCTGCATGGTCACACTCAGAGTCATGAGGTTTTCATATGGAAGAGAGCCGTCTTCAAAATCAATGTCGGGAAGCAGATTTCTAAGAGCCTTAATTGCAGCCTCCCTGGATAGGTTTTCCAGGTCAGCACCCACAAAGCCGTGGGTCAGGTCTGCTAGGCGTTCCAGGTCGACATCTTTTGCAAGAGGCATTCCGCGCGTGTGTACCTCGAGAATCTCCAGCCTCCCGTTCCTATCCGGCACGTCCAAACTCACTTCCCTGTCAAACCTGCCCGGCCTTCTTAGGGCGGGGTCTATCATATTCGGAAGGTTCGTAGCGGCAATCACTATCACTCTTCCCCTATCCTTAAGACCGTCCATGAGTGCTAGAAGCTGTGCGACGACCCTTTTTTCGACATCTCCGGAAACCTTATCTCTTTTAGGCGCTATTGCATCTAACTCGTCCATAAAAATAATGGAGGGCTGGTTTCTGGTGGCAACTTCGAAAATATCTCTTAGCCTTCCTTCACTCTCTCCGTAAAATTTGTGTATGATCTCAGGACCGTTCACCAGCTGGAAATTAGCGTTTGTCTCATGCGCCACAGCCTTTGCTAAAAGGGTTTTACCGCTTCCGGGAGGCCCTACAAGGAGAACTCCCCTCGGAGGAGCTATTCCCAGCCTTTCGAATACTTGAGGGTATCTGAGAGGTAGTTCAACGGTCTCCCTTACTTTATTGATTTGTTCTCTAAGGCCTCCTATGTCTTCATAGGTTACTCTCGAAGCGTCCACTTTGTTCTTGGGTTTTTTCCTCAGTTCTATCTTGGTCGAAGACCGCACCACGACCGACTGAGCGGGAATAGTACCCATTACTTGAAAATCCTCGTTCCTCGACCCGGGAAGAGTAACCCTAACTCTATCGCCGACAGTTAAAGGTATTCCATCAAGACGGCTCAAGAGATATTTGCCGTCATCGCCGTTAAAAAGCAGTTCGCTGTTCAATGGTCCGAGGACAACTTTAATTGCATGTTCCGCCTCAATTTTTTTCACAAAAACTCTTTCGTCAATCCCAACTCTCGCATTTTCTCTCGTAATCCCGTCGACCTGGACTATGGACTTTCCCTGAAGAGATTTCTCCAATTGCATCACCCTTACGACGGTTTTTCTCTTCCCCCCGATTTCGACCAGGTCCCATGGATTCACTCCGAGGGTGCGCATATCCTTTGGGTCAACTCTCGCAAACCCTTTACCTGCATCCTTTACTGATATCTCATCAATCTTGAGGGATACCATCGCTTCATCCATTTATACAAAATAGTACCGCAAGAGACGGAACAAGGTCAAGAAAGCTACTGCTTCTCGCTCGATCATTCCTTCCGGTAGTGTTAACCCATAACACAGCACAATTAATCAGGGCGAGGGTTCATCGGCAAAATCACCCAAAAATTGAACAACAGTATTATCTTAATTATAATCTGTGTATTGATGCTCATCACTGGGTCACGATTACTGACGATTTAGACGGCTCTTTATGATGACAATGGATTATAGGTTTTTCTGCGGAATAATACTAACCTCTCTAGAAGCATTTCTGTGATACTCAGGTCAATAACCCTTAGAAACTTCAGAAACTACAGATCCGAAACCCTGACGTTCCATGAAAGGTTTAACCTTATCTTTGGGGATAATGCTCAGGGGAAGACCAACTTACTCGAGGCGATATATTTACTTTTCGCTTTCAGACCATTCAAGCAGATAAAAATGGAAGAACTAATATATCTGGGAGAAGCGGAAGGCAGGGTAAAAGGCGAGATCGATTCTGATTCAGGACTTAACGAAGTCCACATAACCCTTTCAAAGAGGAGAAAAACCCTAAAGCTCAATGGGAAAATCATATACAATATGAGCAGGGTTATCGGTAAGTTTAATGTTGTCGCTTTTCTCCCATCTGACCTGGAATTAGTAAAAGGGACTCCTCAGGAGAGGAGGAGGTATGTTGATGCGGTGATATCCAATTTAGACCCGGCACATCTTAAAGACCTAAAATCTTACTTTCGAGCCGTTACTCAGAGAAATGCGCTGTTAATACAGAAAAAGGAGCGCGGAGAAACGATTGAGGTGTGGGATGAAAAGATATCCGAACTGGGAGGAAGAATCGTAAAGAGAAGAATTAAGTTAATCGAAAAGCTCCAGCGGGAGGCAGAAAAAACCTATGGGTCCGTCTCAGGACTCGATGCTGATATAAAAATTCTATATAAACCGTCCTTTAAATTGGAGAGTAATTTTGAGGTTGATTTAAAGAAAGAGTTGAGGTCAAGGCTCAACCAGGATAAAACAAGGGGGCATACCTCAGTAGGTCCCCACAGAGATATCATAGGGCTTACAATAAACGGGAAAGACGCGTCGCTTTTTGCGTCTCAAGGGGAAGCAAAAACACTCGCTCTATCGCTTAAAACCTCCGAAATAACAATTACAAGGGACGCCCTCGGAAGAAACCCTATCCTGCTCTTGGACGATATAGCGAGCGAGCTTGATGAAAGGAGAAAGAACTTCCTGTTCCGGCTGCTAGAAGAATTCACAGGACAGGTATTTGTAACTGCTATTACTGCAAAAGAGGCCCTCCACACCGTCGAGAAAAGGATATTTCAGATAAAAGCCGGAAGGGCGCAACATATTTTGCGACAATGAACCGTCCAATAAAAGGCTTAGATTTCTTGGATTCTTATAACTAAAGACATAGGCAAAATCCAGTCCTAAGTCTAGTATGAATTAAAACAGCTTTGTCATATGTATTACTCAAGCTGTTTTAACATCGGCGAGTTTTAACATCAAACAACCGAGGGGCGAAAATAAACTCGAAAATCGAGTTAACATGAAATACCAATCGGAGATGAAATTTAATTGCTCAGGAAAAAAATTCTGATAGTAGATGACGATGAATCTGTAGCAGCTCTTGAGAGGAGACTCCTGGAGAAAGAGGGGTTTCAGGTAGAGGTAGCGAGAGACGGGGTAGAAGGCCTCGAAAGGATAAAGAGCGGCCGGTACGACGCCATAATCTCCGATTTCGAGATGCCCCAAATGAAGGGAGACCAGCTTTATTTGGAAGTGAACAATCTTAGCGAAGACCTGGCGAAAAAGATAATATTCGTATCGGGCGATATAAACCAGTTCATACAATCAACCGGAAACTGGTTCTTATCAAAGCCCTTTTCTACGAAAGCCCTTGTTAGATTGGTTAAAGATTTCCTGAGACATAAAGGGATCTAATTAAGTATTCTCTCTCGTTCATCCCTCACCCGTTGATCAAATTCCACACTTCAATCCAAATATCCCGGAACCTCAATTCGTAGTGATGGTTTCCCAGCCAAGCATTCTAATTAAGTACTACAAATTTCCGCCGATTCTTTGTAAAACTAAAGGGACTTTTCTTCAAGCTGCGCTTTATGGTAACTTTTTAACGGTGTTTGATGCGCAGTGTGATCGGTGGTTGCTATCTAGAATAAGAGTTTCAGGGAACCGTATCCATCAAATAAAAACAATAGGAGACCAAAAAATTGAGTCTTAGAAACAAAATACCCGAAGAGCTGAAGAACGCGCTCAGAAACAAAAACGCTGTGGAACTTTCAGTTCTTCGCATGCTTCAGTCTGCAATAAGGAATAAAGAAATAGAGAAAAATAAAGGCGAGCTGACTGACGAAGAGGTCATCGAAGTCGTTGGCACTGAAATCAAAAAACGAAAGGAATCCATAGAAAGCTACATGAAGGGACAAAGACAGGATTTGGTTGATAACGAGAAAGCCGAGATCGAAGTGCTGGCAAAGTACATGCCCAAGCAAATGACTGAAGACGAAGTCAGAGAAGAAGCTAGAAAAGCAATCGGTGAGGCCTCAGTGACGACAGTCAAAGAAATAGGAAAAGTGATGAAAATAATCATGCCCCGAACCAAAGGAAAAGCTGATGGCTCTCTCGTCAATATGGTCGTAAAAGAGGAATTAGAGAAATTTGAAAGTTCGTCATAATTTAATAGTGCTGCATAAAAAGAACGTAAAAATTTTTAGGATTTTACTGCGAAGAGCTCCTAGTAAACCAGTGAATTATTATTTTCCTGTTTTAAATATTGTTCTGTTGATTCCAATGAATATTACTTTGCAAAGGAGAAACCAAAATGGCTGAAGTTGCAGAAAACACTTTAGTCGGGTCTGAAGGAGTGAGATGGAATCTCGCAGACCTATATTCGAGCCTTGATGACCCACAAATAGAAAAAGACATTCACAATGCCTTATCAACTGCTAAATCATTTGAAGAAAGCTACAGAGGAAAAATAAACTCTGAAACAATAACTCCAATTTTTTTGCTTGAAGGGGTAAAAGAACTGGAATCAATAAGCGAGCAGATAGGGAAGTTGCTATCCTATGCTTATCTTGTATTCGCTGCCGATACGAGCAACTCGAAACATGGGGCTTTCCTTCAATCGGTGCAGGAGAAAGCGACTGAGATCCGCAAACACCTCATGTTTTTCGAGCTCGAATGGGTAGCACTTCCTGATGTGATTGCGAGAGGTTTGATCGAAGATGAGTCGCTGTCGTATTACCGCCATTATCTCCAGAACGAAAGAAGATACAAACCACATAGGCTTAGCGAGCCCGAAGAAAAAATTTTGGACGAAAAGGCTAACACCGGCTCGCGCGCTTTCAGCCGTCTTTTCGATGAGGTAATAAACAACATCCGATTCAAAGTCAGGATAGACGGAAAGACAAAAACGATGACGGAAACTGAAACGCTCGCGCTTCTATACGACAATGACAGAAAAAAAAGGAAAGCGGCTGCAAAAGCCCTCACAAATGGACTTAAAGAAAACGCTCACGTCATCACCTATATTTTCAACACGCTAGTTCAGGATCATGCTATTAGCGACAGGCTTCGGTCTTTTCCATACCCAATGGCGTCGCGACATCTGGATAACGAGATTGATAAAGATACAGTCGATACCTTAATAAATTCCTCTGAGAAGAACTACGACATGGTCGAGAAATACTACAAACTCAAAAAAAGGCTTCTTGGTCTCAAGAATTTTTACGATTACGACCGCTATGCCCCTATATCAGCAGACAAGAAAGCCATCAGTTACGAGGCAGGCAAGAGGATCATTCAGGAATCATTCGGTGATTTCTCACCTCAACTGTCTGAGATTTCAAGACAGTTTTTTGAAAAAAATTGGATCGACGCTGAAGTCAGGGATGGGAAACGAGGAGGGGCATTCAGCCATAGCACCGTACCAAGCGTTCATCCTTATGTCTTCATGAACTACACGGGAAGACTTCGCGATGTAATGACACTCGCGCATGAACTCGGTCATGGAATTCACCAATATTTATCGAGAAAACAGGGCTACTTCCAGTGTCATACCCCGCTCACCACTGCCGAGACCGCAAGTGTATTCGGCGAGATTCTAGTATTTCATAAACTAAAAGAAACCGAGAAAGACGACCAGGTTCGACTATCGCTTCTTTGCAGCAAGCTCGAAGATATTTTCGCAACTGTGTTTCGTCAAGTAGTACTCACCAGGTTTGAAGAAAAGCTACATAACGCTAGGAGAGCCGAAGGTGAGCTTAGATACGAAAGAATAAATGAACTCTGGATTGAGGCTAATAAACCTATGTTTGGCCACTCCGTGAAGCTGAAAGAGGATTACGGATGGTGGTGGATGTATATTCCCCACTTCATACATTCACCCTTCTACTGCTATGCCTACTCGTTTGGGGAACTCCTTGTTCTTTCGCTCTACAACAAATATCTCAAAGAGGGTGATGCTTTCGTTCCCAGCTATATCGAACTGCTTTCGTCCGGAGGTTCTGATGCGCCAAATAAACTCTTGGCTCGGGTTGGGGTTAATGTTACCGACCCCAATTTCTGGCGGGGAGGACTGGACTTATTGAGAGAAATGGTAGAAGAGGCTGTGAAATTAGCAGATAAAGTAGATATCCGAAATTCATAGCCAACCAATTAAAATCATTCATCAACTTATTCTATTCGAGACTAAGCTCATTATTTTTCCCAAGGGTTTTTCATAATCGCTTCTCTAACTTTCCTACTAAGTTCTTCCATCTTATATGGTTTGTTTATAATTCCCGTAAAGCCATACTTTTTGTGATCCGACATGACCGGGTCGTTTGAATACCCACTAGATACTAGAGCTTTAACATTGGGGTCTATTTCTATAATCCTACTCATAGCCTCCCTTCCGCCGAGGCCGACTGAAACATTCAAATCCATTATCAATAGGTCATACACTCTCCCGCTATTTCTCGCCTTTATATATTTTTCTACGGCTTGCGTGCCTTCTATTGCAAAGTCGACTTCATACCCGAGGTGGTTCAACATTTCTCCCAAAGCTACCCTTATACCCTCTTCATCGTCCATAACAAGTATCTTTCCTCCGATATCCACGACTTCTTGACTTATATCCCTGCCGAGCGTGGGTTGTTCGTCTGATGCAGGTAGGTATATTTTGAACTCTGCTCCTTTTTCCAGTTCAGATTCTACTTTTATGAATCCGTCGTGGTTCTTTATTATGGAGTAAACAGTTGCAAGTCCTAACCCGCTGCCCTTTTGCTTTGTCGTAAAGTAAGGGTCAAAAATCTTGGTCAAGTAATCCTTGGGTATGCCTATCCCTTCGTCTTTCACAGTAATAACCACATATCTTCTGTCATCTGAGGTGGGAAACCCCTCATCGCTCCTTGTTTCGTTTTCCACCCTGATCGTTATAGCTCCTCCCTCGGGCATTGCTTGTTGTGCGTTTATAACAAGATTGTTTATGACCTGACTTATCTGCGCCTCGTCAACCTCTACAGGCCATAACCCAGATTCTAAATAAAAATCACATCTCACATTCGACCCACTCACGGCAAAACTTGCAGTGTCCCTTATCAACTCACCCAGGGACGACATCAATCTCTTTACGGGCGCTCCACCTTTGGAGAAGGTAAGGAGTTGTCCCGTTAGGTCGCTCGCCCTCATACAGGCTTTCTCTGCCTCGGTGAGTCTTTTATAGGTTTTATCATCCGGGTTTCCATAGGTCTTTATAAGAGAAATGTTGCCGAGTATTGCAGTTAGAAGGTTCTTAAAATCGTGGGCGATTCCTCCTGCGAGAACCCCTAGAGACTCCAGTTTTTGCGCTTTGAGCAGCTCTTCTTCTAATTTTCTCTGATGCGTTACGTCGCGAAACACCAAAACCACACCTATGATATTACCGTCCCCATCTGTAATAGGGGCACCGCTATCGGCTATAACCCTCTCTTTTCCGAATCTATCTATTAAAACAGTTTGATTTGCAAGACCTATCGTCAAGCCTGACTCCAGCACCTTGTCCACAGGGTTCCCCAAGGTTTCACGGGTTATTTCACTCACGATATGAAAGACCTTTGACAAAGGCATTCCGACAGCCTCTTTCTGAGTCCAACCTGTAAGGTCTTCTGCAACTTTATTGACCAGTACAATCTTCCCATTGGTATCGGTAGTGATTACACCATCTCCTATGCTTCGCAGTGTTACTCTGAGTTGTTCTTTCTCAGCTGCCAGGAATTCTTCCGCTCGCTTCCGTTCTTTGACCTCGCCTCTCAGCAACTCATTTGTTTTCCTCAGCTCAGTAGTCCGTTCATCAACCCGCCTTTCCAACTCGTCATGTGCTTTTCTGAGCGACTCTTGCACGCTCTTTCGCTCGATAGCATATCTAATAGAACGTATGAGATAGTCGTTATTTATATTCCCCTTGATCAGATAATCCTGAGCTCCCATATGAACTGATTTAACCGCCATGGTTTCATCATCGTTTCCCGTAAGCACAATGATCGGTACGCTAGGTGCCTGTTTATAAATTCTGACAAAGGTTTCGATGCCACCGCTGTCGGGCAACTGGAGGTCAAGAAGAACTAATTCTATACCTCCTTCAGCCAGACGCTGAAGTCCCTTTGAGAGTGAATCCCGCCAATCAAGTTCGAAATGTATGTTTTTTCCACGAGATAGAATTATCCTGACTAGGTCGGCATATTTCAGGTCATCTTCAATCAGTAGCAATTGAATAGGTCTATCTTCCATTTTTACACTTAAATTCCTGTTGAGTGAATAGAGCTCTACCTTTATGAAAGACCAGAACAATTTAATCCGGCAACAACTGTGCCATTAAAGTTACAAAATATAACTCATCTGAATCCTTGAACTTTTCGATATGAAGTCAGTCCGCTATCATACGTTATGAAGACAAATTTTGGAAGAAAACTGCGCAGTTGTTACATTTTAAGGAGTAAAAAACTGACACTTGCTCAGCGGGTGGAGCCGTTGGTTTCATTCAGTTTATTAGTACACCCCTCCTCTCCGAGTTCGATGAGATGGGTCTCAATTTCCGGCAACAGCGCTTTATCATCCGCTCTCAGACAAGCCTTTTCGAGCATTTCCTTTGCCTTCGATTTCTCGCCCAGTCTCATGTATAAAACCCCCAGGGTATCGAGGGCATAAGCCGGGATTGGGTCGAGAGAATCGGCAGCCCTGGTTAAATATTGCAAGCCTTTCTCGTAGTCCTTGTTCAGCTCTATATAAATAGACGCGAGGTTATTTGCCGCTTCAATATTCTTCTCGTCTTTCTTGAGCGCCTTTAGATAACTTTTCTCTGCTTTTTCATATTCTTTTTGTTTTGAAAAAACATTTCCCATGTTAACCAATGGAACTATTAGGTCATCGTCCATATCTAGCGCCCTCTTATATTCTCTAAGTGCAAGCTCATATTTGCCTCCTTTTTCATAGGCCACTCCCAAGTTGTTATGCTCTTCTGCTGTTAATGGGTCATGCGTTGCAAAAAGCACCCTGGGAAGGGAACTACATCCGATAAACATAAAAAGAAAAAGCAGAATGACGGAACTAATTCGATATTTTTTCACTTTCTTAAAATGAGCATAAGTCTATCCATTTTTCTCCACTCACTATCCAGCTCTGAGAAGTCGATTTTTTGCCCGCTCTCGAATCCCGTATGCATGATAAAATTTTTTTTGCTCTTGTCATAACCGTATACAACGTAGTAATGGGGAACAGATACGACCCATTTGCCGAGATCTACGATGAGAATAGCGGGCACCCCTTCATCGATAACCGATATTAGGGTATTCAAATCCCCTGTTCTCGTCTCGGCGCGATAGCCCATTTCATTCGCAAAGTTTTCCATGTCGGATATTAGCGCTCCCCTAAGTTTCGGAGTGTATACCTCCTCAGCTATCGTATCCTGGCTTAAGTCTTGACCGTAGAATTTCATAATCGAAGCCATTGCAGCCGGGCCGCAAAAGCTGCCCTTTTGTCTCACAAACGGGACATTTTCTATTACCTTTACACCCGATGAATAATGACTTCCATTAAGATCAGGGACATTCCAAGAACAGCTTAAAAGTAAAAGGACAGATGCCAGAGCTGATATCTTATTCGGCATAATTAAGGACAACAACCGCCCAGAGAATTAAACCCTTTTTACTAAATAAAGAATCAACAGCACTAAAACAACTACTACTAAAACTCCTACGACAAAACCTACCGCGCCATTACCACCCGCAGGAACCCGGTCGGAAAGAGAAGCAATTTGGTGAATCTGCTCATCGTTCATTTTACCCATCTTTGCGATAACCTCTTCTTTCGAGAGTCCGTAGGCCTTGAGCTTTTCGGCAACTATTTTATTCTCAAGCGTCCTTCGAACCTTCTCTTCCTCGACCGCCCTCATCGATATTTTACCATTTGATGAAATCATTTGTGAACCCACCGTCGCTCCCTGGACGCTCTTTGAAATCAAAGAGAGTGGGGTAAAGCATACTAGAATAGTAATTATCACTGACAATCTATAAACTTTAGTCCTCATTAGCTTCATGGAACTATCCTCCTTTCAGGTTTGACTTTAGCCTAGAAGTAACAGTGTAGGAATGCAAAAAGCCTGTTTCCATCCTTAACAGATTCTTATTCGCCAGGGAACTTATTTTAATTGCAAAAACAAAAAAAAGTCAAGATAAGCTCTTGAAAATATTTAAACGGTCGACACTGGAATGTTCAATATTAAAATTTATTTCTTGGTTAACAGCATTAGAAGTTTTTAGAAATTACCAGCCAAATCTATTCAAAACAGAATCTGCTATCCAACGATTTCTAATCATCATCGTCGTTGTGATACCGATGGTGTCTATAATATTTTTTGTAATGCTTATGATGGTGCTTGAAGTGCTTATGATGTCTTTTATAATGCCCATAAGGAGCGACAATTATCGGCGCAGGTTGCACAAAATAGGGATGTGGGTACACAACAACTGGACTTGGTGCAACAAAGACCGGACTCGGAGCTACATATATTGAAGCCGGAATACCGATCCCAAAATTAAGAAAAACGTCCGTCTTCGCCATAGAAGTCGCAGGAACTGCAATGACTACTGAAAGAATCAGCACAAGTAAAAGTTTTTTCATCTCTTATCCCTCCTCTAGTATAGATTGTTAACTCTCTATTAAACCAAAGATGAAATAACAAGGTTTCGCTACTTTATCCTAAATTTTTGGCAATATTCATACCATCGAATTTGCTATTCCAACAATTTCTAATCCTTATAGAAAGTTATAGACGTCCGAAAGACTCGAAAAAACCATTACTAAAGTCAAGTGTGTGGTATTGCACTGTAAAATATGTGCAATTTTACACAAAGTTACTGGCAAACTGCTACTGAAGAGGTCATTTCAATAGGTGTGTAAAAATCATTCAGGCAGCCTTCCTATGCCGGTTGATTTTTTCATCTACTATTACTCCATCAACAAATCTTTTTCCTGAATAGACATCTGGCAATAACCAG
>Ga0187893_10004368_pt1 | contig 27027 bp, 32 predicted proteins | sample MA1701074metaG_FD_139574 | JGI IMG/M metagenome (GOLD analysis project Ga0187893, IMG submission 139574) | White microbial mat communities from a basaltic lava cave in the Kipuka Kanohina Cave System on the Island of Hawaii, USA - MA170107-4 metaG ... | reverse complement strand
TCCAACCATCGATCGGGCTGCGTCAGGTCAGGAACCTGACAATCCTCGCGTCCTACCTGGTTGGGGTCGCGCTCCTGTTCGCAGATCGTTGGGTGCGCCCTGCTGCCGTCTGGGTCGTGGTCGGGCTGGTCTCAGGCCTGCTCTGCTTCGGCTACGACAGCTGGTCGATCGCGGGCGCAAGGCGTCAGCGGCCTGGCGAAGACCATGGGAGTGCGAGCCTCTCTACGATCCTCTTGGGTGTCGTCGCGTGGCCCCTGGCATTGCCGGAGGTCATCGAGAACACGCTTGCGGACACAGGCGTAATCGGCTCCGGATCATCGCGACCGCAAAGGGCCGGTCCGGGGGAGCAGTAGGCTGGCGGAGCCGGCGCGGGGGCGTCGGGGATGCCGAACAAGCGGAAGCAGCCGACGAGGCCGGTTCAAGCGACGGCGCCCCGCAACCGATCCGCAGTGTTGGACGAAGGCTCATGCCCGTGATGTTGGAGACCGACGAGGTCGTGTTCGCGGAGGGATCCGTGCGGACCCAGCGAAGCGACGCCACACGCACGAACCTAATGTTCTGCGGTGTAGTCGCGGCGAGGCGCCCAGGGAGTTGGTTGAACGGAGGATTGGATGAGAGCAGGAAAGGTTGTGACGCTTGTGCTGACAGTCGGTGTGCCGCTGGCAGCCTTGGCGCAGGGATCCGGAAAGACGACCGCGAAGCCCGCTCCGCAACCGTTGGAAAGCGGACTGGTCGTCATGCCGGCCAGCGACATGAAGTGGACCGATCTCGACCCAGGCGCCCCCGGAGTCAAGGTCGCTGATCTGTGGGGCAACCATGCGAAGGGGGCGTTCGGCGCTCTCTTCAAGCTGCCGGCGGGATTCGCAGCTCCCCTGCATACGCACACGTTCGAGATGAAGGTCGTGATCGTATCGGGGACCTACATCCAGGCCCCGGAGGGAGTGCCCGAATTTCGGCTGGGAGCGGGGTCATACTTCCTGCAGCCCGGCGGGACCTACCGCCATACGACGACCTGCGGTAAAACCTCCGAGTGCGTGTTCCTTGTCGAAAGCGAAGGCCCCTTCGACCTGAAGCCGGTTGATGCCGAAAAAGGCTCCTCGAAGTAGCCCTGGGAGGGGCCGCAGCGCTAGCCGGATGCATCAGACCGGGCACGGCGGACTCGAGCCTCGCTGCTCCTCTTCGGCGTTCGACAGGCAAACAGAGTGAGCGACGGCCAGTGTGTGATCCCGGGTTGGGAGCAGCCGTGCCGACTCTCTGGTTCCCCGCGTATTGCTGACCGCGGCTGAGGTGCGGTCCGTCGCGGAAGAACTGGCCTTCTACGAAGGGAAGTACCTCGCCCGCAGCAATCCTCGAGACAGTCCGGTTTCGGGCGAGACGAGCGCGACTGGGAGCGTTATCGCCGCCCCGTGGTGGCTCCCATCCAGATGGACGGGTCGTTTCTCGATATCGGATGTGCCGGCGGGCTGCTCATGGAGAGTGTCGCCGCGTGGGCGAGCGAGAATGGCCATCGTGTCGACCCGTATGGCCTCGATATCTCCGCCAAGCTGGCCGACTTGGCGCGACGGCGGCTGCCGCAGTGGCGCGAGCGGATCAGCCAGTGTCACGCGGACCTGAGGAGGACCAGTGATCGAGGTCGGGTACCGACGCGACGTTCCGTATCCTCAACCAGTCGTACTCTCACAGTACTTCGACCTTGAGCACCTCGAGCATGTCCACCCGAAGTCCTTCGGGCGCGCGCGGATGGTTTCGAAGCGCGGCAGGGCGATTGTGTGGGAACTCGAGTGGGCGCCGATCTGCGGACTGCGTTTCCACAGCACGTTCCTCCAGGAGTATCTCCCTCCCTGGAGCATCCGGGCCGTCGTTGTCCGCGGCTTCCTGCGGGGTACTGAAAGCAGAGTTGAGCTTGGCACGAGCGTGGCAGGCACTCTCGTGACGGAACGCCATCGTGTGGCCTTACCGAACTGGCCCTGGCTTCGCGGGTGGATGCGGCGGTTGTGGGTGCGCCGCTTGGATCGCATTTGGGAAGAAGACCTGGCCGCGAAGGTCTGCCGCGGCGGGTGGCCCGGAGTACCGGAATCAGACGCAGCCCCGGTACAAGGGGGCAAGGCCTGAGATCGTCCTCCTACTTCTTCGGGGATGCGCGTCGGGCCCGGGCCGCGGAGTTGGCGGCCACCGCGGACCGGATCAGTTTCTTGAAGTCGGCCTCGTTGAGCTTCTCGCCTTCGCGAATGTCGATGGCTCGGCGCGTGTTCCCCTGGAGGCTGGAGTTGAACAGCTTCCCGGGGTCCTGGAGGGAGGCGCCTCGAGCGAAGGTGAGCTTCACGACCTGCTTGTAGGACTCCCCGGTACAGACGATGCCGTCATGGGACCAGACCGGAGTCCCTGGGGAAGAGGGCTTTTCCCATTTCCATTCCTCCTGGATCTCCGGGTCCGCGTCGTGGATAAGCCGGCGAGCCCAGGCGAGCGTCTCGCCCCTCCAGTCGCCCAGCTCCTGGATCCTCCTCGCGATGTTCTTCGAAGCGGCCGCGCTCTTGGGCGCACCTTTCGCCGTCATGATCCCTCCAACCCGAGCCTTACCCCCTACCGGTCCCAGCCGGGCAGCTCGGATGCCGGCCGAATCCACTCGCCACGAGCTCTCTCAATCGGTGCGTCGGGTGGTCTGCGACCTGCTGAGATACGGCAGCACGAACAAGTACAGGCCCGTGAACAGGAGCAAGGCGAGCGGGAGCAGCGGCGAGTAGGTGACCCAGGGCGGAGGCATGCCACCGCCCTGTGCCAAGGCGACGAAGTTGGCGATGACGGTCAGGGTAAAGGCAATGGACACCCAGCGGTGGGTCTGCCGAACCCATTTGTTCCAGTTCAATGGGACCTCCTTTTTGGACCTCAGCGCGAAGGGCGGCGCTCGGCGCGTACTGCGCACGGCTGCTCACCTTTTCTTTCCTCTGGAGCAACACTTGGAGCGGATGAATACCGACAGGCTCATATGCCTGTCAAGGGATGTGCCCAGCCGTCGAACACTGGAGGCACCTGACAGGATTCGCGCGGGCAGGTCGCCACGGCCCTTGCAGCTGATGCGCGTGTTCGGCAAACCTTCGTAGGGAAACAGCGGATGGGCGGAGGGAAAGATGATCGTCTCGCTTCTTCCGGCGATGCTTCTCGGGCTCATGGGTCTCGCGCCTAGGGGCGAAGCCTCCGGGGGCGAGCGGGAGGCCGTCGTAGAGATTCTTACCGCGTACCACGCGGCATTGCAGGCGGGTGAGCCTCAGGGCGTCGGGCGGCTCCTGGGGCCCAGCTACTTCATGGCCGACGAGAGCAGCGCCGCGGGGTCCGAGCAAATGAGCGCGCACATGTATCTGACGGGAGCGGAGCTACAGGCGTGGCCACGCGCCTTCCTGAACGAGGCCGGCCCGTACCGCAACGAGTATCGCGTCCTGTCGGTCAGCATTCGAGGCGAGGCCGCGGTCGTGCTCACACGCAACACCGGCAGCAATCGCTTCCGACGCTGGCTGGACGAGGAGGCTGCGTGGTTCCTAGGCCGCGCCTCGGGCCAGTGGCGTATCGTAGGTCTGCTGATACGCGACATTCAGCTCCCGAAGGAGCGGTGAGAGGTCGCCGAACAGTCGGCTGGAGCTGGCACGCGCCGTTGGCAAGCTGCCGCGGCACTGGCCGCTCAACGGAGGCTGATCCAATGAAGGAACGCAGCGCTGAACTGGCCGTGGGATGGATCGAGGCGTGGATCAGGATGGACCTTGAGTGGCTCAAGGAGCGGCTGGCTCCCGACTTCGTCCACACCAGCCCCTTCGGGCGCCTTGAGGGACGCGACTTCTACCTGGAAAAGGTGTGGGTTCGGATCGACGGCGGCCTGATCAAGGAGATCCAGTCCTTCTACGACAGCGCACTGGTCCGAGAGGTCCTGTCGCCCGACGAGCAGGAGAACCTCGGTGGTTCCTACTGAGGGCCCACGATTCGCTGGTGGAAGCCTGGCGCTGCGGTCTGACAACCGCTTGAAGCTGAGCCGCGGCGCCGTTCGGAGGAGAGCGCCGCTCGCGACTTGAGCGGGCGTCCAATCGACAGAAGTGGAGGCGGGTGTGACGGCAGAAGCGCTACTCGAGCGGATTGCAGACGGCCGCACCGACTTAGTCTGGACCTACGTGGCGCAGGGCCATCCTGCAACTGCAGGGCAGGACGGCGGCATGCGACTGCTGGAGTGGTGCGCCTACTACGGGGATGTCAGCGCCATGCGCTTTCTCCTCGACCGCGGCGAGTCGCTTGCGTCGCTGGGTGCGAACCTCGGGTTGAACGGCGCCGCCTTCCATGGGCATTGGCGGCTTTGTGAGTTCCTGATCGAGAGCGGAGCTGACGCGAACGCGGCGCAGGCGGACACCGGAGAGACGCCCTTGCATGCGGCGTTGTGCACGTCCGATCGCGATGCGCACGATCTCGTGGTAAGAGTGCTCCTGGCCCATGGTGCGGATGTAAACCGTGCCACGACACCAGCCGTGGAGACGGGGTGTTTCATGCGGGACTGCAGGACCAAGGGCGAGACGCCCCTGCACCGCGCCGCCGCGTTCGGCACGGAGGCTACCATCGATCTGCTAGTCGCCGCGGGCGCGCGACTCGAGGCCAAAGACACGAATGGCGACACGCCGCTCAGCTGGGCCAGCTGGCACGGCAGACCCGATGCGATCCTGAGAAGGCTGTGCTACGGGAGGTACTCGATTCGTCCCGACAGGAAGCCGATGCAAGCGTCTCTATTGGGTAGACCTCATGAGGGTTCCTGAGCCGTCGAACGACCGGATGCGGCGGACCAGGCGTGCTCAGGCCTGGCCGTGTAGCAGAATAGTGTCCACTGGGGTGTTCTGGGATGCTGCACGTCGGTCTCTCGGCCTTGGCTTCATTGGGCGTATGCGCCGCTGCAGTATTCACCTATCCATCGGCCGCCACGGCTTGGCCCGTCGTTCTCGTATGGTGCTTCCTTCTCTTGCTTTTGGCAGTCCTGCCGCCCAAGCAGAGTCGGTGGCCAGCGGCAGTTGCCATTGCGTGCGCCTCGATAGGTCTCGCTGTGTGTCTCTTCCTCACGGTCATCATGCTTCTGTTCCTGGGGTTCGCGTTCAATCCAGGCGAAGCCAAGTCGATACTGATCATGTTTCCCGGGCTGACGGCGTGTCACGCGTGGATGCTCTTCGGGGGTATCAAATCCTTCAAACGCAAGCGTGTGGAGGAGCCCAGTCATGGGCGATGAAGTAGACCGTGAGCCGGCGCGTGATCCTCAGGACTTGGAGCGGTTGTTGGTGTCCCGAGAGAGGGCGGGAGACGTGGACGGAATGGCGGTCCTGTATGAGCCCGATGCCGCCCTCGACTGCGGTGACGGCCGGTTGATCCTGGGCAGGGAGGCCATCCGAGCGTTCTACGCGGGAGTGGTGGCCACGGGCCGCAAGTACGATTTCGGGGATCAACGCCCGGCCATCATCAGCGGGGACTTGGCACTCACTTCGACCCGGTCTCCCGATGGCAGCGTAACCGCTGAGATCGCCCGCCGGCAAGGCGACGGGACCTGGCGATGGGTCATCGATCAGTTCTCCATTGCGTAGGGCTTCGATGAGAAAGCCTGGGTCAGATGGGCCCCGCCGCCGCTGCCCCGGTGTGTTCCGGACGCGAGCGAGCTGACGGTCAACTGGAGGGGCGTGCTCCCAAAGGAGGAACACGTGGCGAGAGGACGAGCGCTGCGAGCCGCGAGCGTCGGCGTCGCCGAGCACGGTAGCTCGGCGGTGCTGGTCACTGTCGGGCCCGGCGGCGAACTCCTCGATCGCCGGCGCATCGAGCTCATCGATCGCGGCCTGCCGACGCACCCGCATCACCACGAAGGGTCGTGGGCGGTGGGTCGTTACCTCAACACCCCGGGAGCGCGGGCGCTGTCGCTCGCCGACGTGGTGGCGCTCGTCGAGCGGGTGCGGGCGTCCGCCGCGAGCGGCGCGCGCGAGAGTCTCGAGGTGCTAGCCGCAGCGGTGCCCGTGCCGATTGCGGGCATCGCGCTCCGTGTGTGCCCGCGGCTTCCGCCGACAACCGAGGAGCGCATCGCCGACAATCGCGCGCAGACCTTTGCCGACTCTGTCATGTATCGCGAGGCCCTCGCGGTGGCAGCTGAAGCGCGCGGCTGGTCCGTGTATTGGTACGAACGCGACCGCGTGTTCCGTGATGCGGCGGCGGCGCTCGGCCGTGAGGACGTCGAAGCTGTCCTGTCGGCGATGGGCCGGTCGATCGGACCGCCTTGGCAGGCTAAACACAAGCTTGCGGCGGCGGCGGCGCTCATGGCCACAGGGCGCCCCGCGCAAGGGCCGGAGAGGAACCAGAGACAGCGGACCAGGTCCGCGCCAGGGCCAGACGGGCGGCGTGGCCCGCGCCGCTGATCCGGCTCGACGCCTTGCGGAGAGGAGGGACGCAGGTTGAGGCTCGCGGTCTCCGGGTCCCACAGCACAGGTAAGAGCACGCTGATCGCTGCCTTCCTGGCCGAGTGCCCTGGGTACCAGCATGAGCCCGAAGCCTTCGAGTCGCTGGCGGACGACATTGAGCTCACCACTTCGGAGGGTCCCACGCCTGACGGTCTCCAGGCTTTGCTGGAACAGACGATGTTGGCGTTGAGTCAGTACCCGCCCGGCGCCTTGGTGGTGTTCGAACGTTGTCCTGTCGACTACCTTGCCTACGCCGCGGCGAGTCGTTCGTGGGCCAAGGCGTCGGTTGCAAGTTTCCTCGAGAGGTTCGTTTCCCAGGTGCGGCGGTCGCTGCGCAGCCTCGACCTCATCGCCTTGGTGCCGGTGTCGGTGACGGGGCCGCAAGCTCGAGGCGGCGAGGATCCGCGGTTCCGACAGCGAGTTGACGAGGCCCTCAGATCTGCTCTGGTTGACGACGACTACGGTCTCCTCGACGATAAGGGCGCACCAAGGGTGGTCGAATTGCCACGGCACCAGGACCTGCAGCTCGCTGAGCTGATTCGGCTCGCCACCACGGGGCCGAGCCGGTAGGGAGTCGACGGCGGCGAAGAAGGGGATGGAGCAGACGAAGCCTGGTCAGCCTCGGAACTCCCCAGTTGATCCCGGGGTTCTCGGACACGCAGGGAGGCGCAGTGACCGCTAGAACCGGATTCGCCTGCTTGCTTCTGCTCCTGGCGGCCTGCGGCTCCGGGGACAACAGCGCCGTTCGTTCGTTCCATGCGACCGTCAAGCCGGCGGCTCCCCTCCTGGACGTCATCCGCGGCGGAGAGTCAGCCCAGACGGCGGCCTCGTTCCTGGTCGTGGGTCACGATTGCGCGGGGCCGTACGTTCATATCGGGCGCGGCCCCGAGATCATCCACTACATCCGCGTCACCCAGCGGCAGGCTGCGTCGAACCCCTCGTCGCAAGCCGGCTACACCGAGGTCGGCTATGCCACGCGTCAGGAGTTCCAGCAGGCCCTGGCGGAGCGGATCCCGTCCTTCTATTCCTGCAAGACGTTCCGGTTCGAGTTCGGAAGGGACCAGTTCTGGCCGACGTCGGATTCCTTCACTGTCAGCGTGGATACGAACGGGCAGCTCACCTCGGTGTCCGATCTCAAGGAGGACGCGTTTTGAGCGCAGAGCCGCACAACCGGAGGCACCCCACCAGGCTCGACTCGGCCGATGAGCGACTACTGACGAGGCGGTCAAGTCATGCGGATCCTCCGAGTGATCGTAGCGTCGTTGATCGTGCTTGCCGGCTGTGGGTCAAGAGGGACGCCAATGGATGCAGCCCAGTTGAGGGAATTCGGGGCAAGGTACACGGCTGCTTGGTGCAGTCAGAATGCGGCGTCCGTTGCGGCATTCTTCGCGGAGAGTGGCTCACTGAGGATCAATCAGGGAGCTCCTTCCGTGGGCCGAGCGGCGATCACCAAGGCGGCACAGGGTTTCATGACTGCCTTTCCCGACATGGTCGTGACGATGGACGGGACCGAACTCCGGGGGAACAACGCTGTCTACCGCTGGACCCTAGCAGGCACGAACACCGGGCCTGGCGGCACCGGGAGAGCCGTGCGTATCAGCGGACATGAAGACTGGACCTTTGCTGCCGACGGCCTGATAGCGGGATCCGAGGGGCATTTCGATGAAGCCGAGTATCAGCGCCAGCTGGGCGCGGGTCACTGAGGAGTGATGGAGGAGGAATGAAGTGTTCCCGCATCGCAGCGCACTGGCTCATCGGTATCGGGGTTCTTCACTGCGCCCTCTTCCTCTGGTTCGAGCGCAGGATCCTGGCCTCCATCGCAGGCGAAGGCCTCTGGAACACCGTTGATCCCATCCGGGATCGCCAGGTGCTGTTCTGGGCACTTCTTACGGGACTCTTCGGCATCCTGCTTGGCCAGCTCGCGTTGTGGATCGCGAGGCAGGGCACGCCGTTGCCCGCGTTTCTAGGCTGGCAGATCATCGGAGTCACACTCCTCTGCGGCGTCTTGATGCCCTACTCTGGGGGCTGGCTGTTCGCAGTGCCGGGCACTCTGATCGTGGCCGGCGGAAGAGGGTCCGCACCGGGCCGCGCTTGAGTATCGAAGGTCCGCGGTGACCAACGGACGGCGCCCCGCCTCGCCGTTGTCGTTGTTGGCTGGCGAGTGCGAGTGAAGACGGAGGAGGAAGGATGAGCGCTCAACCGAAGGCCGACGTGAAGATCACCCCCAAGGCAGATGGTCCTTACGTCGTCGAGAACCTCGAGTACCTTGGCAGCCGGAGAGGGTCGATCGAGACAAAGGCGACGATGGCCCTGTGTCGCTGTGGTGGGTCCGCCAATAAGCCGTTCTGCGATGGAACACACGCTAGAGCCGGATTCTCCTCAGCCAAACTGGAGGGCCGCGTTCCAGATCGGCGAGAGGACTACCCAGGCGACGGCATCACCATTCACGACAACAGGGGCATCTGTGCCCACGCTGGCCATTGCACGGATGGTCTACCTTCGGTGTTTCGCCATCGCCAGGAGCCCTGGATCGTTCCAACCGGTGCGCCTCCAGACGAAATCGTCGCCGCCGCTCGGAGGTGTCCCTCCGGGGCGCTGACGTACTCCGCGACGGGCGGCACCACGCAAGCGGGAGGCGGGGGGGATCCTGCGGTCTTCGTGGCACCGAATGGCCCCTACCTGGTCACCGGATCGCCCGACCTGCTCGACACGACTTGGGGCGCGGGCGCGCCGGCGGACCGCTTCACGCTCTGTCGGTGCGGCGGCTCCAGGAACAAGCCCTTCTGCGACGGGACTCATTGGAGCAACGGCTTCGTGGACGACAAGAACTAGGAGGCGGCCCGACCAGCGGATGCAGCAGGCAAGGGATGGTCTCTCGACCGGTGGGAGAGCCCTTGCAGCTGATCCGCAGTGTCCTGCGAACAGCAGGGAGTCTTACCCGGAGCTTGGGGCTGCGACGGCGGGGTGATAGAGCAATGTGGCGCATCGAGGTCGTTGGGGGTGGGGTGATCCGGAGGACGGGGGCACGCCACGCACCGGCGCTGTGGCTGGTGCACGGGTTCGGTGAGTGGTCGCTGGCATCAGGGCGAGGCAGAAGGCGGGCGCGTGAGTCGAGGGTCGTCGTAGAAGACCCTGCCGCCGCTGACGACATCGGACCGACGGGGGATGCGGGAGCGAGGTGAGAGAGTGTTCATCCTCGTGCGTGCTCTAACCTACGCGACGCTCTTCATCGGGCTCGTGCTCGTGTTCCTGCCGGCACGAGTGTTGTCCGAGTCCGGAGTCATGAGGCCTTCTGCCTTCGGAGCCGCGCAAACTCTGGGCATGCTGGTGGCGACAATCGGAGCCGCAGTGGCCGTGTGGTGCGTCCTCACCTTTGCCCTGGTCGGCAGGGGAACGCCGGCGCCCTTCGATCCGCCGCGGCGTCTGGTCGTCCGCGGTCCCTACAAACACGTGCGCAACCCCATGTACCTGGGGGCCGCCACCGCCCTGGCTGGGGCGGCCCTCTTCTACCAGTCCGCGGCCCTGGGCCTGTACGCGGGAGCGTTTCTGCTCCTGACGCACGCCTTCGTCCGGTTCTACGAGGAACCAACGCTGCGAGCGACCTTTGGAGCGGAGTACGCGGAGTATTGCCGCGATGTGAGGCGCTGGCGGCCGAGGCTGAGAGTCGGCCCGAGAGCGACATGAAGCCTGTGGGGGCGGAGAGGGGGCCGGTGCATCCGCTTCGGGCGCCCGGCGGGTGGATTTTCGAAGGGCGCCAGTAAGCCCATGGCACTCGTGGTGCTTCTAAGAGGGGTCAACGTGGGCGGTCACAGGACCTTCCGACCTCGCATCCTCGCCGAACAACTGAAACACCTCGAGACCGTGAACATCGGCGCAGCGGGCACCTTCGTGATTCGACAGCCCGTCACTCGGGCACAACTTCGCGCCGAATTGGCGCGCAGGCTTCCGGTTGATACCAGGATCGTCATCTGCCAGGGTCGGGAGATTGTCGGGCTCATGTCCCAGAATCCCTTTGCGCAGCAGCCGATGCGATCGGATATGGTCCGCTTTGTGAGCGTCCTGTCCCAACGTGCACGCTCGGAGCCTGCGATGCCTTTGAGCTTTCCTTCCAGGGGCAGGTGGCTGCTACGAATCCTCGCGAGGGAGGGTCGATTCGTCTTCGGCCTGTATCGGCGCCACCTGAGGGTGATCAGCTATCTCGGCCGGATTGACCGCCTCTTTGGGGCACCGGTCACTACGCGCAACTGGAACACGGTCACAGCGATCGCCAGAACGCTGCGCAACAATGAAGAAGCGCTGGGCCCTCGTCGTATCCGAGGCGTCCCCGCTGGGGGGTAGAGCGGGAGGTATCGAGTGTCGTCATTCGCAAAACACGCTGGGCTCGTCGTTCTGACACTGAGCGCGGTCCCTTGCCTGTCGGCGAGCGACGCTGAACAGCTAAAGGCCCTTCATCAGAAGGTCATCCGCGCCCACCAACAGAACAGCGTCGCTCTGCTTCTGGAGGATGAAGCCGCGGACTACGTGGTGGCGAACCGTGGAGAGGTAAGCAAGCCAACGCTCGCGGAGCGGCGGGATCGCCTCGGCCCATACCTTGAGCGCACGACCTTTCAGGAGTATCGCGACGTTGCCGACCCGATCGTGACCGTATCCGCCGATGGGACACTGGGCTGGGTGATCGTCCAGGTGTTTGTCCGGGGCGAACGGACGGCGACGGACGGCCAGAAGCAGGCTGTCGAGTTCACGAGTGCGTGGATCGAGCTGTACCAGAAGCGGGACGGCCGTTGGTACCGAGTCGGCAACGTGTCGAACTTCAAGGAATAGGGGGCGGTGCCGCTTGCGACCTCCCGTGAGACGGGGTGGTCAGTCAGGGGTGTCCTTGGGATCGCGTGGGGGATGTCAAGGCTTGAAGTCTCCCGATGTGCCCGGCAGGCGTGAGCGGCTTGTCGCGCTCTGTGGCACGCTGCCGGCGGCGGAGGCGGAGCGTGCGGGCGCCCAACACCTCGCATTCAAGGTCAGCAAGAAGACCTTCGCGTACTACGTCTACGACCATCACGGCGACGGGAGGATTGCGCTCTTGTGCAAGGCGCCTCCCGGTGAGCAGGGCCGCCTCGTGGGCGAGAACCCAAGGGCGTACTTCGTGCCTCCTTACGTGGGGCCGAAGGGCTGGGTTGGCCTCAGGTTGGACACGCCGCGCGTCGACTGGAGGGCGGTCAAGAACCTGGTCTTCGCGGCGTACTTTCTCACCGCGCCCGGGACGCCACGCAAGCAAGCCGGGCAGGTGACCCCTGGCAAGCGAGCCCGAGCGCGGCGCCGCCGCGCAGGGGGATGAAGCTCCCCACTGTGGCCCGTGATCAAGGGTGTGACCGTGGGAGCGTGGCAACACGTCGCGTGGCAGACAGCCCCTTGATGAGAGCTCCCGACGCCGTACCCCTCAGATGGAGCATGGTCGTGGAGTCGCTGACGCGACCGTACCCGGTGAGCACTCCCATGATCGTCCTCGTGGCGTTGGTCCCCTTCTACGTCTTCATTCCCGGAGCCATTCCTGGGCAAACGCTGCACGTGCCGGAGCTGGCTTGGGATCGTGTCGTGCCCCTACAGCCGGCTTGGGCGCTCGTTTATGGATCGCTTTACCTCTTTCTCATCATCTTGCCGGTGTTGGTGGTGAGACAGGACGAGCACATCCGCCGGACGGTCTCGGCCTATCTCATGATCTGGATCGCTGCCTACGTCGGCTTTCTGGTGTACCCCACCGTCGCCCCACGCCCGAGCAGGGTGGTCGGCGAGGGTTTTGGGGCCTGGGGCTTACGGTTCCTCTATGCGGCCGACCCACCGTATAACTGCTTTCCTTCTCTGCACGTCGCGCACTCATTCGTGTCGGCGTTGACCTGCTATCGCGTGCATCGCGAGCTCGGAGTCGCCGCAGCGTTTTGTGCATCACTCGTTGGCGTCTCGACTCTGTACTCAAAGCAGCACTACATTCTCGACGTGGTCGCTGGGCTATTCCTGGCCTCGGTGGCTTATGTCGTGTTCCTGCGGACGTCTCCTCGCAACCGGGTCCCCGAGATGGACCGCCGACTCGCACCCGTGTTCGCGCTGGCCACCATCGTGGTCGTCGGCCTCGGAGTCGCCTGCTTCTGGGTGGGATACCGGTGGACGTCCCGTTCGTGATGCGGCTGTGCGATAGGATTCGCTCTGGACCCTCCTCGACAAACGCCACGCGTGGATGAAGGCATTCAGAACTATTCTCGACCGCGTGAGACTGCTGCCCAGTGACGACCCCAGGTCTGCCTCTGTGCAGCGTCAGCACTCTCAGGGAGCGAAAGATGGCGATGTCACGGCGGCGGGCGCTGCAGGTCGCGGGTGGAGTGGCCGGGGCTGTTCTCGGAGGCGGGGCACTCGGTGTGACGTGGCTGCGACGCCGTTTTGATCCGAGAACAGCTCTCAATTACCGGTTTCCGGACCCGAGCGTGGTCAGCGCTGGCCTGCCACCCACACCCGCGTGCAGCGACCCCGACGCCACGGAATCGCAGATAGAAGGGCCGTTCTACACGCCGAACACACCGCTCAGAACCGACCTGCGGGAGCGAGCCACGGTGGGCACGCCATTGGTCATCGAGGGCCGAGTCGTGTCCACCGACTGTCGTGCCATGACCGGAGCGGTGCTCGACATCTGGAGTTGTGACGGAAATGGCCTCTACGACAACGACGGGTTCAACCTTCGGGGCCACCAGTTCACCGACGGTCAAGGGGCGTTTCGCGTCGAAACCGTCAAGCCTGCGGCCTACCGGCAGTTCGGTGCGCAGCGTACGCCTCATCTTCACGCGAAAGTGCAGGGTCGTGACACGGCTCTGCTCACGACACAGCTCTATTTCCCTGGCGAGCCCCTCAACGCGCGGGACTCCCTCTTCAACGGATCTCTGGTGCTGACGGTCGAGAAGTCCACCGACGGATCCCTTTACGCCCGGTTCGAGTTCGTGTTGGCACCGAGGGCCCAGGCTTGAGCGCGACTGTCCGGGAGTCCAGTACCCGAGCTTCGCGGCGGACGTCGATGGTAGGATTTCGCGCAACCGCCATGGGCAGCAAAGCCATCGCCGTCCTGGCCGCTACCGTCATGCTCGCGGCGGCGGGCTGCCGCGCAGCGTCCCCTCCCGAGTCCTCGGCCCCGCCTCCTGCGGCAGCGGACCCGAAAACCGAGGCGCTGCTCCAGGGCTTCGCAGCCGCCGTCGCGGCGCGCGATTACGCCTCGGCCTATGGCGCGGTCGCCGTCGAGCGCCGCTCGTCGCTGAGCCTCGCGGAGTTCCAGGAGGCGATCAGCCACTATCGCGACGGGCTTCCCGACGTGCTCAAGACCTCGGTCCGCATTGACCCCTACGACCGGGAATCCGCGGCGATCGTGCCTGACGAGTACCGCGACCGGATCGTGTCCGAGGGCGTCGTGTACTTCGACCCCGAGGACGAGGACCTCGAGGGCTTCTCGGTGCACGTTTGGCTGCTCAGCGAGTCGGGGGAGCCGCGGCTCGCAACCTTCTTCGTCGGGGACTGAGCTCCGGCGCTGCGCCTCCAGGAGGGGGTGCGCGGCGGCGAGCCGAGTAGAGAGGAGGCCAGGACGAAGGCGTCGGTGTTCATCGCCACCAGCCTCGATGGCTTCATCGCCCGGGAGAATGGGGCCATCGACTGGCTGCCGGCGCCCGGCGGCGAGGCGGGCGCCGAGGACTATGGGTACGCTGCCTTCATGGAGAGCGTCGACACCGTGGTCATGGGGCGCAAGACCTACGAGACAGCACTCGGCTTCGATCCCTGGCCCCACGCGAGCAAGCCGGTCGTGGTGCTGAGCAGCGGGCCCGTGACCATCCCCGAGGCGATCGCGGGCGCCGTCGAGTCCATGTCGGGTACGCCGGCCGCCATCGTGCGGCGGCTATCGGAGCGCGGGGCGAAGCACCTGTACGTCGACGGAGGACGGACCATCCAGGGCTTCCTCGAAGCCGGCCTGATCCAACAGCTCATCATCACGAGGATACCGGTCCTGATCGGCCGCGGGATCCCGTTGTTCGGCCCGGTCGCGCACGACATCAGGCTGCGCCACGTCGAGACCCGGGGTTTTCCGGACGGCCTGGTGCAGAGCCGCTACGAGCTGCAGGGGGCCGGCTGAGCTCAGCCGAGCTTCGCTTCGAGCAGGTCCAGGCTGCTGGCGAGGGAGCGGGCCAGGGGAGAGCGGTGGGGATGCCCGACCGGCCGGGGGGGAAGGCGCGCGGGGTCGCCGAGGCGGATGCCGTGGCGTTTGAGGATCCGCGCGTACGCGGCGCGGCGGCGGCGGAAGCTCTGAAGGACGGAACGGTAGCCGTCTTCGACCACCACCTTGCGGGCGCTCATCCTCATTATGTTGTAGCCGAACATCCGCATGTCGTCGCGGCTGGGCTCCACCAGCAGGATGTCGACCTCGGGGTGCTCGGCCTGGTAGCGCTCGAGGCCGTACTGCATGCGGCCGTGGAGCATGATGCGCAGCACCTGGTCCAGCACGAAGCTGACGCCCTTGCCGCTCAAGTGGCCCTTCAGCGGTGCCTTGGGTCCCGTGTTCAGGATCGGCACGATCGGGTTGATGCAGATGACCAGGTCCGCCCCGCGCCGGATGGCCAGGTTGATGTGTGCGGTCTTCTTGACCCCGCCGTCCACGTAGTCGCGCCCGCCGATCCGCACGGGGCGGTACAGTCCCGGCAGCGCCGTCGAGGCCTGGACCGCGCGCGAGATTCGCACGCCGCGGTGCGCCGCGTCGCCGAAGGCCACCGCCTCACCGCTGTCGAGATCCACGGCGACCAGCAACAGCTCCCGCGCCAGGTCACGAAAGCGGTCGCTGCGGCCGCGGGCGCGGAAGACACCGGCCAGGAACTCCTGGATCCCCGAGTTGTCGAGCAGCCCCGCCGGTAGCAGCTCGAAGAGCGGCAACACCAGGTCGGCGGCGTTGCGGCCCTGGCCGCCGAGCGCCGTGACCACCGCGTCGCGCAGCACCCGGGGCGCGCGCGCCGAGCGGCGCGCCAGGTCCTTGAGGCCGAGGCGGTAGACGGGCGCCGAGGACAGGCCGAAGGGGCGGCCCGTGGCCACCTCGTCGTACATCTCGAGGGGCGAGATGCCGTTGGCCAGCAGCGCCGAGACAAACGCGCCGCCGCTGATCCCCACGTAGAGGTCGAGGTCGAGCATGCTGCGGTCCAGCAGGTCCTCGAGGGCCCGCAGGCACCCGATCTCGTAGACGGCACCGGTGATGCCGCCGCCCGCGCACACGAGCGCGACCTTCGATCGACCTCCCTTGCGAGACGCTGCGCGACGTCGGACCACCCCCACCTCCGGAGCTCGCGGTCTAGCGGCGGGGCGCTCCGGCAGCGCGGAACGCCCCGTGCGCTCGCACTAGCGGCGGCGCCGCTTCAGGGCGTCGATCTTCTTCGACAGCTGCTCGACCTTCTTGGTGAGGTCGGCGACCTCGCGCCGGCTGGGGATGTTCAGGGCTGCGAGGGCGTGCTCGACGGCCTGGCCGACGCGCCTGCCGGCCGCCTTGCCGCCCTTCTGGACGCGACCCGCCAGGGTTGCGACCTGGGTCTCGAAATGGCGCTGGGCCTTGCGCCGCTCCTTCTCGAAACGCGCCGTCAGGTCCTGCAGGACCACGTCGGCCTGGCGGCCGCCGATCTTGTTCTGCTTCAGGGCCGCCCTGACCTGCTTCTCGACCTCGGCCTGGGCCGCGCCCAGGGCGTCTTGCGCCTGCGCCCAGGAGGCGCGCAGGGTCTCCGCCGCGCCCGATGCCGGGGCCTGCTTGGTGCGCTTGCGCGCTTTCGACTTCGCCATCAGTTTCTCCTTCTCTGCGAGCTCTTGCCGCGCCCGCGTGGCTTGCGTGCCCTCGTGGGCGGCTCGAGGTACGTCTCGAGGGTCAACAACCTCTCCTTCAGGGCGTGGAGCGAGAGGCTCACGCCGCCCTCGCGCTCCGCGCGGTCCAGGAGCGCGTGGAGAGCCCGTTCCAGGCCCTGCTGGGCGTCGCTGACCAGGTTCGTGACCGAACGCGTGATCTCCTGGCGCAGGCTCAGGGCCTCCTCCAGGTTGAGCCGCCCCTGGGCGAGCAGACCCGCGACGATGCGCTCGGCTTCCTCGCGGGCGCGCGTGGCGAGATCCGCCTGCCGCGGGGCCGCGCGCTCCTTGGAGCCCACGCCGAAACGCACCAGGCGCGTCAACACCTGGCGCGGGATGCGGGCGGTCCGCTCCTTGACGCCCTCCAGCACCACCTGGGCCAGCACCAGGTTGGTCAGGTCCTCGCCGCTCGTCTGGTCCAGGACCTGGACCTCCTCGCCCGCACCGACCGCGGCGGCGAGGTCCTCCAGCGTCACGTAACGGCGCGCCGCCGGGTCGTAGAGCTTGCGGTTGGCGTAACGCCGGATCAGTCGGGCCGACGTGGCCTCGGTTTTCGCCACGCCCGAAAGATAACGCAGTGCGTCAGTATTGTCAAGTGCGAGTGACGCGAAGCGTCAGAAACCGCTCGTCCCCCTCGGCGCGGCGCCGCCTGACGCTGCGCCGGATCAGCACCGCTCCCCACAGGCCGCCGAGGAGCACCGCCACCAGCACGCAGATGCCGGTCAGGCCCAGGGAGGACAGGACGACTCCGGCCAGGTCGAAGACCGGCTTCTCCACCCGGATCCAGGTGATGTGGGCGTTCGCGATCAAGGCTTCCTCGCCGGCACGACCTTAGGCCCCCTGCTCACGACTCTAGGCGTCGGCGTATTCCGGGTCAACCGGGCACTGCCGCGGTTGATCGCCTCGAGGTAGGACCTGACGCCGTGGAGCAGGCCGCGGGCGATGTCCTCGCGCCGCCCGGAGGTCTTGAGCAGCCTCTCGTCCTCGGGATGGGAGACGAAGGCGATCTCGGCCAGGACGGAGGGCATGTTGGCGCCGATCAGGACGTAGAAGGGCGCCGTGCGCACGCCGCGATCCGGCAGCTGCGGGTTGCCCCGCCGCAGGTTCTGGACCAGGGACTCGTGGACGGCGCTCGCGAAGTCGCGGCTCTCGTCGATCTTGCTGTTCAGGGTGATGGCCTTCACCAGGCCCTGCAGGTCCTTCATGGTGGCGGCCGAGATGGCGTTCTCCCGGGCCGCCACCTCCTCGGCGTGGGGATCCACCGCGAAGTTGAGGAAGTAGGTCTCGATGCCCCGGGCCTTCGGGCTGCGGCTGGAGTTGGCGTGGATCGACAGGAACAGGTCGGCATCCTTCGAGTTGGCGATCGCGGTGCGCTCCTCGAGGGGTATGAAGACGTCTTTGGAGCGGGTCATCACCACCTCGGCGCCCAGCTCCTCACGCACCAGGCGCTGGAGGCGCAGCGCCACGTCCAGGACGAGGTCCTTCTCCTGCAGGCCGCCGCGGCCGATGGTGCCGGGGTCGTGGCCGCCGTGGCCGGCGTCGATCACGATGCGCCGCGCGCCCAGGCCGAGCTGGCGGGCGAGGCTGTAGGAGCCGGAGCGATTGGGTGGGGCCGGCAGCGGTGTCGGCGTGGGGGCGGCCGGCTGCTCGGCGACGAGGGTGGAGCTCGGCGGGCTCGGGGCCGGCGTGGGCGTGGCCATGGGAGCGGGGGTCGTGGCCGGCGACGGCGTTGGCGCAGGGGACGGCGCGGGTGCCGAGGGAGGAGTGGGGAGCGGCGATGGCTCCGGGCGGCTCACCTGGATCCGTTGCTCCACCTCGCGCTCGAGCTCGGCGGCAGGCTCCGGGTTCTCCAGGTCGGGGATCTCCAGCTCCTCGCCCAGGCTGACGCGGTTGTCCGCGGTGCGCACGGCGGAGCCCGGCGCGGGTGCCGGGCTGGCCGGCGCGGGTGCGCCCGCCGCCGCCTCGGGCTCGTCGCCCTTGACGTCGACCACCAGCCGGGTGGGGTTGCTCAGGTAGAAGATCTGGTGGTCCTTGACCGACTTGAAGTCGAGCACCACGCGCACCACGTTGTCGCGGTTCTGCCCCACCCGCACCTGCTCCAGCAGGCCGTCGCCCACGGGGAAGACGCGATCGGTGAGGTTCGGGTGAAGGCGGGTGCTCTCGAGGTCGATCCAGAGCCGATCGGGATTGTCGATGCGGTCGCTCAGGTACTTCACCTCCCGGCCCAGGTCCACCACGATCCGTGTCGAGCTGTCGCCGCTCCAGGAGCGCAGGTCGAAGACGGGCACCAGACCGGGTGGCGGCGCCTTGGGCAGCGTCGCCTCCCGTTCGGGAGCGCTGCGCTTGACGGCGGCCTTCACCGAGCTGGCGCGCTTCGAATCCGGAAAGGCGCCGAGGTACAGCTTGGCGGCGTCCTCGATGCGTTTCCTGTCGCCGCCCTCGGAGGCCATCTCGAACACCGCGTAAAGCGCTCCCTCGCCGAGGCTGGAGGAGGGGTACTCCTCGACCAGCATGCGGTAGGCCCGGGCCGCATCGTCCTTGTATCGCGGGTTCTTGAAGCGGCCGGCCATCTGACGCTGGAGGTCGCCCACCGCGAGCAGGGCGTCGTCGCAGTACGGGCTCTGGGGGTAGCGCGTGACCACCAGGCGGTGGCGCTGCACCACCTTGTCCCACTCGGACTTCCGGGCCAGCAGCGTCTTGGAGCCCGCGAGCCTCGCGCGAGCCGCCTTGGCCTCGTAGTAGAGCTGCCGGTCGGGGCGTCCCGACGCCGCCGAAGCGGAGACGGAGCCACAGGGATGGCACAGGACACAAAGCAGCATGGGAAGCAGCGACGCCCTGCGTGCTCTCCGTGCTCGGGTTGTCGCTGTCACTTCGGCCAGGCGTCCACGGTCTCGTAATACTCGGGCGGAACCAGGATCTCGCGCGGCTTGCTGCCTTCGGCGGCGCCGATGATGCCGTCGCGCTCCATCATGTCGATCAGGCGACCGGCGCGGGAGAAGCCGATCCGGAAGCGCCGCTGCAGCATGCTGGTCGAGGCTTGGCCGCTCTGCACCACGAAGCGCACCGCCTCCTCGAACAACTCGTCCCGATCGACGTCCTCCAGGGCCTCGGTCCTGCGCTCCTCCTTGCCGACACTGTCGTCGTAACTCGGCTTGCCGGCCCTGCGCAGGTACGCGGTCAAACGCGCGATCTCCTTCTCGCTCACGAAGGCCCCATGGATCCGGGTCAGGCGCGCGCTGCCCGGGGGCAGGAACAACATGTCGCCCTTGCCCAGCAGGTGCTCGGCGCCGATGGAGTCGAGGATGGTGCGGCTGTCCACGCGGGCCGAGACCTTGAAGGAGATACGCGAGGGGAAGTTGGCCTTGATCAAGCCGGTCAACACGTCCACCGACGGGCGTTGCGTGGCCAGGATCAAGTGGATGCCCACGGCCCGCGCCATCTGGGCCAGGCGCGTGATGGACTCCTCGACCTCGCGGGAGCTGACCATCATCAGGTCGGCCAGCTCGTCGATCACGATCACGATGTAGTGCAGCGGGCGGACCTCCTCGCCGTCCGGGCCCACGCCCCCGGGCCCCTTCTCGGCGCGGATGATGTTGTTGAACTGCTCGATGTTGCGCACGCCTTCCGATGCCAGCTTGCGGATGCGCTTCTCCATCTCCTGCACGGCCCACTTCAACACGTTGGCCGCGATCTTGGGGTCGGTGACCACGGGCGTGAGCAGGTGGGGGATGTCTTCGTAGACGCCCAGCTCCAGGCGTTTGGGATCGATCAGGATCAGGCGCACTTCGTCGGGCGTGGACTTGTACAGGAAGCTGGCGATCATGCAGTTGAGCCCCACGCTCTTGCCCTGGCCGGTGGCGCCGGCGATCAGCAGGTGCGGCATGGCCGCCAGGTCGGTCACGTAGGTCTCGCCGCCCACGGTCTTGCCGAGGGCGAGGGTCAGGCGCGAGTGGGACTTCTGGAAGGCCTCCGACTCCAGGATCTCGCGCAGCGAGATCGTCTCGCGGCTGGCGTTGGGGATCTCGATACCCACCGTCCCGCGGCCGCTCATGCGGTCGATGCGGATCGACTCGGCCTGCAGGCCCAGGGCCAGGTCGTCGGCCAGCCCCACGATCTTGGAGTACTTGATGCCGGCGTCGGGCTTGAACTCGTAGGTGGTGACCACCGGGCCGGGGTTGATCTCCTTCACCACGCCCGTCACGCCGAACTCGGCCGACTTGCCCTGGAGCAGCTTCGCCCGCTCGAAGAGCTGGGACTTGTCGAGGCTCACGTCGGGCCGGCGCTCGTCGAGGATCGAGCTGGCGGGCAAGGCGAAGCCGCCGGCCGCAGCCTTGACCCGGCGCTTCGCCGGCCGGGGCTCGGGCTCCGGCTCGTCGTCCTCGGCCCGGGCCGCGTCCACCAGCGCCGCCGTGAAGACGAGCGGCTTCTGGCGCGGCGCCGGGGCCCGGGTGGGGACCTCCAGGGTCTCCCCGATCCCTGTCTCCTCGGGCTCGAGTGGCTCGGCATCGTCGCCCAGCACCACCCGGCGCACGCGGGGCAGGCTGTCGTTGGCCGCGCCCTCCTTCTGGGCCTGGGCGTGTTTCTTGATGACCTCGCGCCGCAGCTTCTCCTTGCGGCGCGCCTCCCGCCAGTGGGCCCAGGTCGTGCGGATCGTCTGGAGGTGTCCGCCGAGCAGCGCCCCCGCCCCCTTGAGGAAGGCCGCGAACGAGAACTGCGTGGACAGGATCACCGCGACGAACACCGTCGTGGCCACGACGATGTAGGCGCCGGTGCGGTTGAAGCTCGCCACCGTCAGGGCCGCCAGGGCCTGGCCGATGGCGCCGCCCGCCCGCACGGGCTCGCCGTCCATGACCACCGAGCCGAAGCTCAGCGTCACGAAGGCGGAGAGGGCGAGCAGCAGCGTCGCCAGACCGACGGCCTTGGTGTAGGGCGCCTCGATCGGTTTGCACCAGAAGAGCTTCCAGCCGGCGACGCCCAGCACCATGGGCAGCAGCAAGGCGGCGATGCCGAAGAGCTGCGGCACCAACAGCTCGGCCAGGAAGGCGCCGAAGGGGCCGATGAAGTTGCGCACCGGGCCGCTGCCGCCGGCCTTGAAGAACGGCACCGGGTCCTGGGGCGTGTAGGTGGCCAGGCTGATCAGCAGCATCAAGGCCAAGGCGAAGGCCGACAGGCCGAGGAACTCGGTCAGACGTGTCGAGCGGGATGTCTCGCTAGCCATGGCGCTCAGATCTCCATCACGACGGGGATCACCATCGGTCGACGCTGGGTCCGGCGGCGGAAGAAGCGGCGCAGCTCCTGCCGGACCCGCTCGCGGGTGAGGGACGGGTCGAAACGCTCCTCGGCGGATCGCGCTTCCACGATCGTGGCGACCAGGCGGCCCGCCTCGTCGATCAGCTCCGCGCGCTCCCCGGCGTCCACGAAACCCCGCGTCACGATCTCGGGGGCCTGCTCCACGCGCCCGGTCTGCTTGTCCAGCAGGACAACGGGAACCACGATGCCGTCGGCGCCCAGGTGCCGCCGGTCGCGCAGGACGATGTCCTCCAACTCGTCGCCAGCCGAGCGGTCGAGCAACACGCGGCCCGCAGCCACCCGGGCCAGCTTGCTCGCTCCGCCCGGGCCGATCGCGAGCACGTCTCCGTCCTCGGCCAGCAACACGCGGTCCGCGGAGAGCCCCGCCTCCGCGGCCAGCCGCGCGTGTTGGGCCAACATGCGGAACTCGCCGTGGATGGGCACCAGGAACCCCGGCCGCACGGCGCGCAGCAGCTCCAGCAGGTCCTCGCGGGAGCCGTGGCCAGACACGTGGACGCCGGCCACTCCCGGGTGCACCACGTCGCAGCCGCGCCGGTACAGGTTGCCGATCAGGCGCGACACGCCGCGTTCGTTGCCGGGGACCACCCGGGCCGACAGGATCACGGTGTCGCCCGGGCCCGTGGCGAGGTCGCGATGCTCGTCGAGGCTGATCAGGGACAGGGCCGAAAGCGGCTCGCCCTGGCTGCCCGAGACGAGGGCGCACACGCGCTCCGGGAGCAGCTCGCGGAGGGAGCCCGCGGAGACCACGTACGTCTCGGGGATTCGCAACAGACCCAGCTCGCGCGCCACCTCGGCGTTGTCCACCATGCGCCGGCCCACGAAGGCGAGTTTGCGGCCGCACTCGATGGCGACGCGCGCCACGCGCTGCATGCGCGGGATCGAGGTCGCGAAGCAGGACACCAGGACGCGGCCGCGGGTGTGCTCGAAGGCGTCGGTGAAGGCGCCCAGCAGGTCGTCCTCGCCGCCGGTGTAGCCGCGCTGCTCCACGTTCGTGCTGTCGGAGAGCAGGGCCAACACGCCGCGCTCGCCCCAGGCCGCGAGGGCCGGCAGATCCGTGCGTTCGTCCGGGCCCGCGCGGCGGTCGATCTTGAAGTCGCCGCTCGCGACCACGACGCCGGCCGGCGTCTCGATGGCGAGCGCCAGGCTGTCGTTGACGCTGTGGGCCACGCGGATCGGGTGCACGTTGAAGGGGCCGAGCTCCACCGGCCGGCCGGGGTTGAGGGGCCGCAGGTCGGCGCTGACGCCGCGCTCCCGGAGCCGACGCCGCGCCAGGCCGAGGGTCAGGACGCTGCCATAGACGGGCGCCGGCGCCGCGGCGAGGGCATAGGCCAGCGCGCCGATGTGGTCCTCGTGGCCGTGGGTCAGCAGGATGCCCCGCAGGCCGTCCTGGCGTTCGCGCAGGTACTCGAAGTCGGGCACGATCGAATCGACACCCGGCATCTCCGCGGTGCCGAACTGCATGCCCGCGTCGATCAGCAGCAGCTGCCCGCTCCACTCGAGCACCAGTGCGTTCAGGCCGAATTCGCCCAGGCCGCCGAGCGGCACGAGGCGGACGGACGTCTCGCTCAGTGGGTCCAAAACCTCTCCGAGAGACGCGTCAGCTTCGCGTCAGGGCCGCTGCCAGCTGGGCAAACTCCCCTACAGATAGCGTTTCGGCGCGACGCGAGCCCGAAATGTTGAGTAACCTCAAGTTCTCCTTGAGGTTAGCATAGCTATCCTGCAGGTTGTTTTCAAGGGTCCGCCGTCGTCGGGCGAAGGCCGCCTGGACGAGCTGCTGAAAGGCCTGCAGATCGTGGACTTTGGCGCGGGGTTCGGGCAGGAAGCGCACGCGGAGCACCGCGGACGTGACCTTCGGCGGCGGGGAGAACGACCCGGGGCTGAAACGCACCACGATCTCGACCTCGGCGAAAAGCGCGTACAGGACCGATAACACGCCGTACTCCCTGGATCCCGGTGGCGACGCGACGCGCCGCGCTACCTCGTCCTGGACCATCACGTGCAGGTCGCGCACGTGGCGCCGCAGCTCGAGGAATCGTCGCAGCAGCGGGCTCGAGATGTAGTAGGGGAGATTGCCGGCGACGCGGGCGCCCGCGGGGACGAGCGAGGCGAGGTCGAGGGCGAGGGCGTCGCCCCGAAGGACGCGCACGTTGGCGGGCGCCCGACTCGCCAGGCGCTCGACCAGCCGCGGGTCCAGTTCGATCGCCACCACCTGGCGGGCGCGTGCTGCGAGGGGCAACGTCAGGGCGCCCGCCCCGGGGCCGATCTCGAGGAACACCTCGTGGGCCTGGGGCGCGATGGCAGCGACCAGGCGCTCCGCGGCTGCGGGTCGGAGGAAATGCTGGCCCAGGCGGCGCGGCATCGGGGGCAGACTACCCGCACGCGGGCGCTCGTGCTAACTTCGCTTCTCGATGCCCGATCGACTGCACATCGTCCACGTGGCCTCGGAGATGGTGCCGTACGCCAAGACCGGCGGCTTGGCCGACGTGACGGCCGCGTTGCCGAAGGCCCAGGTCAAGCTGGGGCACCGGGTGACGGTGTTCCTGCCGCGTTACGGACAGATCGCGTTCCCCCCGGGCGAGTTCGCGGGCTCCGTCCACGTGCCGGTGGACAACATCAACCGCAGCGCCGGCTTCTATCGCGCCAGCCGCAAGGACGGCGTCGAGGTCATGTTCGTGGAGCACCCGGACTTCTTCGGGCGCCCGCAGCTCTACGGCGAAGGCAACCTCGACTATCCGGACAACCGCTTGCGTTTTGCGTTCCTGGCGCGGGCCGCGGTCGAGTACTTCCGCAGCCGTGGCGAGCGGCCGAGCCTGTTCCATGCCCACGACTGGCAGGCGGGCCTGGTGCCCGTCTATCTGAAGGCGTTCTACTGGGACGACCCGACGCTGCACCGCATGCCGAGCGTGCTCACGATCCACAACGCCTCCTACCAGGGGGTGTTCGGCCTCGACACCGTGGGCGTCCTGGGCCTGCCCTGGAACGTGGGCACCAGCGACGCTCTCGAGTACCACGGCGCGGCAAGCTACCTGAAGGGCGGGATCCTGTTCTCCGAGATGTTGACCTCGGTCTCGCCGCAGTACGCGCTGGAGATCCAGGGCGAGCTCGGCTACTCGATGGACGGCGTGATCCGCTCAAGGGCCGCGGACCTGGTCGGCATCCTGAACGGAGTCGACTACGAGGAATGGGACCCGCGCCTCGACCCGCACATCGCGGCCAACTATTCGGCACGCGACCTCTCGGGCAAGGCGGAATGCAAGGCCGACCTGCTGCGCAGCCTGGGCCTGCCCGAGTTCCCGGACCTGCCGCTGGTCGGCATCACGTCGCGCCTGGTGCACCAGAAGGGGTTCGACATCGTGGCGGGCGCCTGGTGGGACCTGGAGCACCGGCCGCTGCGGCTGGTGGCGCTGGGCACCGGGGAGCGCGCCGTCGAGGACGGCCTGCGAGCCCTGCAGGGCCGGGCCCCGGACCGCTTCGTGGCACAGATCGGGTACGACACGGCCCTGGCGCACAAGATCCAGGCCGGCGCGGACTTGTTCCTGATGCCGTCACGCTTCGAGCCCTGCGGGCTCACCCAGATGTACGCGCTGCGTTACGGCACCGTGCCCGTGGTGCGGGCGACCGGGGGCCTGGTCGACACCGTGGAACCCTGGGACGCCGCCACGCGCCAGGGCACGGGATTCCGATTCGCGACCGCCGACGGGACCGGCATGTTGTGGGCTCTCGACCAGGCCCTCGCCGCCTACCAGGACCCGGAGGTGTTGAGCAGGCTGCGTAAGAACGGCATGTCCAGGGAGTTCTCGTGGGAGCGCTCGGCGCGGGCCTACGACGACGTCTACCGCCGAGCGCTGGCCAAGGTCTGAAAGGAGGGCACGGGTGGTCGAGAACGTGATGACGCTGAGCGACCAGAGCTGGGAGGCCGAGGTCATGAAGTCCGGCAAGCCTATGCTGGTCGATTTCTGGGCCGAATGGTGCGTGCCGTGCCGGACCCTCGCGCCCACCGTGGAGGCGGTGGCGGCCCAGTTCAAGGACGCGCTGCGCGTGGGCAAGCTCAACGTCGAGGACAACCCCGACGTCCCGACACGTTACAACGTCATCACGCTGCCGACGTTGCTCCTGCTGAAGGGCGGCCGGGTGGTGGAGCAGCGCGTGGGCCTGATCTCCAAGGCGAAGCTGATCCAGCTCCTGGAGCCGCACCTCAGCTAGTGTCATGTAACATAAATACGTAGACATTGGTTTTGAGGTGTGCTGTAATGCCAGCCCATGGGATCAGGGCTGGCAAGGGTTGATTTGAGGCTGACGGACGAGGAGCGGCGGGTCCTTGATGGGTACTGCCGGCGGCGTAAGACGGCTCGAGGGCTGGCTCAGCGGGCGGAGATCATCTTGGAGAGTGCGGAGGGCTACTCGAACGTTGGGGTGGCAAAGAGGCTGCGAGTCTCAAGGCTTACCGTCGGTAAGTGGCGCGGTCGCTTTCTGAAAGCCCGGCTGGATGGGCTACTCGATGAGCCTCGGCCGGGCGCGCCGAGAAGCGTGAGTGACGAAAAGGTGGAGCAGGTCGTGGGTCTGACTTTGGAGTCGACACCGAAGGGTGCGACCCATTGGAGCAGTCGCGAGATGGCCAAGAGGGTGGGCTTGAGCCATATGACGGTGAGCCGCATCTGGAGGGCATTCGGGCTGCAACCGCATCGGGCCGAGACGTTCAAGCTGTCTCCCGACCCGCTCTTGGTCGAGAAGGTTCGCGACATCGTAGGGCTGTACATGAACCCACCGGACAACGCGCTGGTGCTGTGCGTAGACGAGAAGTCGCAGATTCAGGCCCTGGAACGCACCCAGCCGCTGCTACCGATGCGCCCAGGCCAGATCGAACGACGAACGCACGACTACAAACGCCACGGCACGACCTCGCTGTTTGCGGCACTCCACACGGTCAGCGGCAGAGTCATCGGACAGTTGCACCGGCGTCACCGTGCCATCGAGCTTCGTAAGTTTCTCGACACGATCGACGAACAAGTGCCTGAGCGACTCGAAGTACACCTGATCATGGACAACCTGTCCACGCACAAGTCGCCCTCGATCAAGAACTGGCTGGCCAAGCGTCCGCGATTCCACGTGCACTTCACGCCGACATACGGCTCGTGGCTCAATTTGGTTGAGCGTTGGTTTGCCCTCCTCGAACAGCGGCAGCTCAAACGGGGCTCGCACCGCAGCCGGTGGGAGCTGGAGCAGGCTATCAAGGAGTTCATCGACGTCACCAACGAAACTCCGAAGCCCTTCGTATGGACGAAGACCGCGAACGCGATCCTTGCCAGCATCGCCCGCTTCGCTCAGCGCACATTGGCGACGCAGGGCCAGACCTAGATTGCGAACTTCAGATACAGGACACTAG
>Ga0187893_10004367_pt1 | contig 27038 bp, 25 predicted proteins | sample MA1701074metaG_FD_139574 | JGI IMG/M metagenome (GOLD analysis project Ga0187893, IMG submission 139574) | White microbial mat communities from a basaltic lava cave in the Kipuka Kanohina Cave System on the Island of Hawaii, USA - MA170107-4 metaG ... | reverse complement strand
GTCTACACAGACTGAAGTCTGTGCCACTCCGTCTACACAGACTGAAGTCTGTGCCACTCCGTCTACACAGACTGAAGTCTGTGCCACTTCCCGAACAATGAATTCCAGTAACGGCCGGCCGTAGAGAATGGCTCGTGCATCTAGCGGAGGCTCAGCCTGGCGGCGTTGAAGACGCTTAGCGCGCAAGCCTTCGAACTCCTCGATTGAATCAAGAAAGACCCAGTCGTCAGGCACCCGATAGTGTAAAGAGATGTCAGTAGCGCTGACGCCATCGTGATAATCGACACGACCGGTTCGCCTTGGCCGGGAATATGTGGACTCGACAGCAACGATTCGCGCCGCCAGATCGATTACGACGATGCCGGCATCCCAGGGCCGATCATCAATCTCGGTATCCGTGCGAAACCATGCAAACGGACTGCTGGCTGCGTCCGGCTTAATGTACCGCGCGAGCGCGGCTTCCAGTTCTGCGATTGTTTCGGGCTCTGCGGAGAGCGCCGCTACAGCGCTATCAGCAACTGACCCGTGAATTTCACCGTGAAGAGTATGTTGAGCATCGATGAGGTTGAGTTTTACTTCGCTCATGGTGAGGTTCCTTTCCTGGTTGGAGGTTTTTCAAAAAGTTAACAATGTTGCCTGACCTTCACGACTTCAAAACGCTGGCTCGAAAAGTGCGATTCCTGCGCCTTCCAAAGCGTTTCGAGCGGTCAACTTGATCAATGAAATCAGTTAAAGACTTCTCACGATTTCGTTTTAGGGCTTGGTTTAAAAATTCAACGGCAACGCCGTAAAGTTCCGCTAAGTCCGTGCTTAACATGAGCTTTATTTCGCGTAGAAAGAAGATTCGTTGCTCAATTCTGCCGGCAGGAATCATGAGGCTCGAAGACTTCATGTGAGGTTCTCCTTCGATGAGTGTCGATTGGTTTGGGGCATTCTGCTCCAAATTGAGAAAAATTGGAAGTCGCCAGAAGGTGAGGCGCGGAGATCGCTGTCTCAGGAGGTGGAAGCTCAGTTCAGAAAAAGGCTGAAGGATGACCGGACGAACTTTGAATGCGTGACGGAAACGGATCCTTAACAGCAGGAAGCTGGAGTTTAACCTTGGCGCTATGAGGAGGATTTGCGTCTCAGACTTCGGTGTTTTACCGAGCTCGGAAGGTGAGAAGGCAAATGTGACTGGTCATCGACGATGTCTTCCATATGGACGCCAGCAGCCCGAGCGTATTGCAGTAGCGTCATCAGGCTTGGCTCGCGATGTCCCTTTTCATATTCTGAAATTCGCGAATAGTGCATGGACTCTTCCAGGCCCAAGTGCTTGAGCATCTCGGTCTGAGACAAGCCAAGTGCCTGGCGAATCTCTCTGAGTTTTTCAGCCAAACGCAGCGGCTTGGGGCGTGGGTTTCCCATCAGGAGATACCTCCCGATAGGTGCGGCCAAACCAGAGTCTGCGCGAGCCGCCGGCCGCACAGGCTCCAAACACTGCAAAAATATTGCTTGCATCCACGCTCTGTTGAGCGTAGTATGCGTTGACATTTAGAATTCGCCGTGAGTATGAACCTTTCATGCTCAACGGCGATGCTCATCACTCGTCAGGTGTGGGAGCTGAGCTACGCATTTGGCCGTTGCCGTTTGTCAAAGATGGGGTAATGGTAAATGGTAAATAGGGAATAGTAAATGGTGAATTGCGACGGCTCTGCTTTGCACGTCAAAGTAGCTGAGCACTAAGCACAGAGGGGAGGGGCGGAGTTCGCGAGACAGACGTGTATTAGCCCAGGCTTTCAGTGAAGGACACGACGCTTCTGGTGAGGGACCGGATGCTTCGCGTCAAAGTGGGCACTGAAGGCTTGCACGTTAGTCTCGCGAACTCCGTCGGGGGCTAGACCGTAAGCGGGATTGAGACAGGGAACCGCCTCTCAACAGTTGAGTGATCTCCGAGAGACCTTTTTCGCAGCGTTAACCAGAAAGTCTGGCCTCCCGGATTGACTCCGTTTACATCCGCGCCCTCAGCCAGCAAATTTTCAGAGCCTGTGCCTCGCCGTCTGCTGCCGCACGAATCAATGAAAAGAGCGTCCGAGATTTGACTTCTCCTCCTTCTTTGCAGGAAAAAATCTTCAACCATTACGGAGCACTCCGATATTCCAGCCCGGAATCGCCGAAATCTAACCGCGCGGTAAGCGCACGGCCGAGAAATGAGGAGAAAACAACAACTGCGGAAAGAGAAAAGCCAGAGCCTTAAGCGAACCGCTAGTCGCAACAACCGGTTCCTTTTCGCGAAAGAGCATTGCCTTGACGATTGAGCACCCTCCCCTTACACTAAACTTTGTCAATACCAAAGCCTAAAATCTACTACTTCTTGTCCGGGAAAAAGGACCAGCAAGCAGCCTCCTTTGAACTACTGATGCCGTTTTGAGTCCTATGCCAAACAGCCCTTTCAACACACTTCAGTCATTTGTCCCGTATGGGCGCATCTCAGCCCGTTTGTATTCATTACCTCAGCTCGAAAAAGAAAAGGTCGGTCCTATATCAAAGCTTCCGGTGAGCATTCGGATTGTTTTGGAGTCCGTGCTGCGCAACATGGACGGCAAGAAAATTACCGAAGCAGACGTCAGGACACTGGCAAACTGGCAGCCAAATGCTCAACGGATAGATGAAATTCCTTTTGTGGTGGCCCGGGTGCTGCTTCAGGATTTTACCGGCGTGCCCTTACTCGTTGATCTCGCTGCGATGCGATCCGCGGTAGCTCGGCTGAATAAAAATCCTCAGATCATCGAGCCCCTGGTTCCTGTTGATCTGGTGATCGATCACTCGATCCAGGTTGATTTTGCCGGCAGTAAGGACGCTTTCCGAAAAAACATCCAGGTTGAGTTTAAACGAAATAACTCGCGCTACCAGTTCCTGAAGTGGGGCACGCAGGCATTTGACGGTTTCAAAGTTATTCCTCCCGGCATTGGCATCTGCCACCAGGTAAACCTTGAGTACCTGGCTAAGAGCGTGCGGGAAAGATCGCAAATCTATTACCCTGATACTTTGGTTGGCACTGACTCGCATACGACGATGATCAATGGCTTGGGAATTGTGGGATGGGGAGTCGGCGGCATTGAAGCCGAAGCCGCGATGTTGGGCCAGCCAGTCTATTTTTTGACGCCCGATGTGGTTGGAGTTTGCATGAGTGGCAGTTTGCGCGAGGGTGTAACCGCGACCGACTTGGTCCTGCGGGTCACCGAAATGCTTCGCGAGGCGAAAGTGGTTGGAAAATTCGTCGAGTTTCATGGTGAAGGAGCCGCAAATCTTTCCGTTACCGACCGGGCAACGATTGCGAACATGGCCCCGGAGTACGGAGCGACGATGGGCTTTTTCCCGATCGATGAAGAGACTTGCATTTATCTGAAGGCCACGGGCCGCACCGCTGAGGAGGTCTCAGCAGTGCGAAACTACTACACCGCCCAGGGCATGTTTGGAATCCCGCGAAAAGGTGATTGCGATTACAGCACTCTGCTTGAGCTTGATCTCGCGACCATTCATCCGAGCGTTGCCGGTCCAAAGCGGCCTCAGGATCGAATCGAGTTGAGGAATCTGAAAGATCAATTCATCCGTCTGCTGCAAAAGCCTGTGTCCGAGGGAGGCTATGGAAAGGCCGCTGAGGAGATCGACTCGCGCTATTTCACCAAGATCGGCTTGCCCGGTAAAGCGAGCAATGCAATCACCGGCGGTGGTGAACAGGAGTCTCAGACCGTGCCCCTGCCTGTCTTAGGCGACGTAACTCGAATGGAAACCAGCGCCTGGACCGAAACTGAGATGGTTAACAATCGGCCTACGCCAGATCGCCTGGAGCAGGTTTGTCCGGACCAGTTTCCCGATGCACAGGTTGATCTGGGACACGGCGATGTGCTAATCGCGGCTATTACCTCCTGTACCAACACCTCAAATCCCAGCGTTATGCTGGCTGCGGGGCTGCTTGCGAAAAAGGCTGTCGAGCGCGGGTTAACCGTGCGGCCCACAGTAAAGAGCTCCCTGGCGCCGGGATCAAGAGTGGTTACGGACTATCTGCAAAAGACTGGTTTGCAACCTTACCTGGATCAATTGGGGTTTAATCTCGTCGGTTATGGCTGCACCACGTGCATCGGTAACTCAGGCCCGCTCGACCCAGCCATTGAAGATGTCATAACCGAGGAAGATCTGATTGCTGCCAGTGTCCTTTCCGGTAATCGAAACTTTGAGGCTCGCGTTCACCAAAGCATTAAAGCGAACTTTCTGATGAGCCCGCCCCTGGTGGTCGCGTTTGCACTGGCCGGACGGGTCGATCTTGATCTTTCGAGCGAACCTCTTGGCGCCGGAAGAGATGGTGAGCCGGTCTACCTGCGCGACATTTGGCCCAGCCTCGAGGAGATTGGCGCTCTCCTAAGGTCGGCATTTGACGCTGAGACTTATCGCAGACTGTATGGAAACTTCGCAGATCAAAACCCGCTCTGGAACGAGATCCCATCCGCAACTGGAAGCGTCTATCAATGGGATCCCGAATCTACTTATATTCGTGAACCTCCTTACTTTGAGAACTTCAGCAATGAACTGACCAGTTGGGAGAACATTCGCGGGGCGCGTCCGCTGGCTATTTTTGGCGATTCGGTTACGACTGATCACATCAGCCCGGCAGGAGCCATCAAGGCGTCTTCGCCAGCGGGCATCTACCTTCAATCAAGAGGCGTTGAAAGCAAGGATTTCAACAGCTACGGTTCGAGGCGTGGCAATCACCAGGTAATGGTACGCGGTACTTTCGCGAACGTTCGCATCAAGAACCTGATGGTTCCGGGTGTTGAAGGAGGAGTGACCGTTCATCAACCCAGCGCGGAGCGGATGAGCATCTATGACGCCGCGATGAAATATCACGAAGATCGAGTGCCCCTGGTGGTGATTGCAGGTCAGGAATATGGCACAGGCAGTTCGCGCGACTGGGCCGCAAAGGGTACGCGTTTACTCGGAGTAAAGGCGGTCATCGCCCAAAGCTATGAACGAATCCATCGCAGCAATCTCGTTGGTATGGGCGTACTACCGTGCCAGTTTAAGGAAGCGACAAATGCGAAGTCGCTCGGGCTTGATGGAACCGAGCAGTTTGATCTGTTGGGACTCGAGGGCGGAGTCAAACCGCGACAGGACATCAGGCTGGTAGTGCGCCGTGCAAACGGAGCAACAGAAGAAATACCCGTCAGGCTTAGAATCGATACGCCGGTCGAGGTCGATTATTATCAGCACGGCGGCATTCTTCCCTTTGTGCTGAGACAACTTTTGGGCGGGACGACAGGCTTTTAAGTCCGACAAACTTCAGTTTGTCGTGCGATGCGAGAAGGGCGTCGCAGGTAAAGTGTGGCGCTCGCGTAGGTTGAGAGAAACGATTGCGGCGAAACTGAAGTTTGTCGGACATGGTCGGAAGGTTGAGAGAAATGATTGCGGCGACAAACTGAAGTTTGTCGGACAGATGGTCATGGTTGAGAGAAACGATCGCGGCGACAAACTGAAGTTTGTCGGACATGGTCGGAAGGTTGAGAGAAACGATTGCGGCGACAAACTGAAGTTTGTCGGACAGATGGTCGGACATGGTTGAGAGAAACGATTGCGGCGACAAACTGAAGTTTGTCGGACATGGAAATGGAGCAATAAATGTCATCTGTACATCCAGCGGAAACAAATACTCCCCGTAAATATCAACTCTTCATCGGTGGGCAGTGGGTCGATTCCGACTCCGGAAAGACTTTCAATACTCCCAACCCTGCTACTGGCGAAACCTTCGCCGAAGTAGCCGAAGCCGACAAAGCCGACATCGACAAAGCGGTCAGCGCCGCTCGCCGAGCTTTTGAGGGCAAGTGGTCCAAGATGAGCGCACGCGACCGGGGCCGGCTGCTCTACAAGTTGTCGCAGCTAATCGAGCAGCGGGCTGCAGAACTAGCCGAGTTGGAAACTCGAGACAATGGCAAGCCCATCAAGGAATCGCTTTACGTTGACTTGCCACAGGTTGCCGAGAACTTCGAGTACTTCGCAGGTTGGGCCACAAAGATTGAAGGAGAGACGATCCCGGTTCCCGGTAAGATGTTTAACTACACCTTGCGCGAGCCAGTGGGGGTCTGTGGACAGATCATTCCGTGGAACTTCCCGCTCTTGATGGCTGCCTGGAAACTCGCGCCAGCGTTGGCAGCGGGCAATACCGTGGTTTTGAAACCCGCCGAACAAACGCCAGTTACGGCAATGGAACTTGCGAAGTTGATTCAGGAAGCAGGCTTTCCCGAAGGCGTGGTTAACATTGTCCCCGGGTTTGGCGAGACGGCCGGCGCCGCACTTGCTGCGCATCCGGGTATCGACAAGGTTGCTTTTACAGGTTCGACTGAGGTGGGCAAGCTGATTGCTAAAGCAGCGGCCGAAAACCTGACCAAGGTTTCACTCGAGCTTGGTGGCAAGGCTCCTAACGTTGTCTTTGCCGATGCCGACATGGAACAGGCCGTAAACGGCGCCATGATGAGCATCTTCTTTAACCAGGGCCAGGTGTGCTGCGCCGGCTCGCGCCTTTTTGTTGAAGAGGGAGTGAAGGACGAGTTTCTCGAAAGACTAAAGGAGAAGGCGCAAAAGGTGACTGTGGGCGATCCTATGGACAAGGCGACACAGATGGGCCCACAGGTCTCTGAAGAACAGCTGAAGCGTATCAAAAGCTATATTGACATCGGTCGCGGCGAGGGCGCCACGGTCTTAGCCGGTGGCGAGTCTCCGAAACTGGAAGGTCAGTTTCAGAAGGGTTACTTCTTCCAGCCGACGATTTTCTCGGAAGTAAAGAACCAGATGCGTGTGGCCCAGGAGGAGATTTTTGGACCCGTTGTGTCAGTGATTACCTTTAAGGATGAAGACGATCTTATTAAGCAGGCAAATGAGACGGTCTACGGACTATCGGCGGGAATTTGGACACGCGACATTACGCGTGCGCACCGCTTTGCCAAAGAGATAAAGGCAGGCGTGGTCTGGATCAATACTTTCAATATGTTCAATCCCGCATCGCCTTTCGGGGGCTACAAACAATCAGGTTACGGCCGCGAAATGGGCAAGCACGCGCTCGAGATGTACACGCAGGTCAAAAGCGTTTGGGTCGATCTTTCGGGCAGGCCAATCGGCTGGTTTGGTAAGTAGAGATGGCGTATCCTTTCTCGCCATCTCCTCACATAAGTAGTTCAGTTGAAGAAACCGGACTCGATCACGCAGATGATCGAGGCTTACGAAAAACCTTCAGCCTGAAACTTTGTAATTGTGCCAAATTGTCTTACCTGTCTGGCCTCCGATTTTTGGAAACTTTTTGATTGTTTTTCGCATCTTTCAGACGGCCGCAAATTCTGCTGCGTCGGTCCAGAACCGAAATGCGGCGCTCTCCCGGAAAACAAGTTAAATTGAAAAGGAGACGCGTATGCATTTAACAAAAAGACTCGGGCTGACTGCGATGGTTCTGGTAGGAGCGTTCCTGGTTTCGGCATGTCCGAAGCAGGAAACGATCTCGAGAATAAATGCTGATCCGGGCCGCTACCGGAATAAGGAGGTCGGCATTGCCGGCACAGTCACGGACAGCTACGGTGTGTTGGGTAATGGCGCCTACGAAATTGACGACGGCACCGGCAGAATTTGGGTCGTGACAAATCGTGGAGTACCTTCACGGGGCTCGAGAGTTGGGGCTAAAGGCAAGGTTTATACAGGTCTCAGTTGGGGCGGCAGAAGTTTTGGCACCGTCTTACAAGAAACCGATCGCAAGGTAAAGGGAAGGTAGCCAAAGTGGCACAGACTTTAGTCTGGGTTTCGCTTGAACCTGGTCTGGTAGTGCAAGGCAAGCGGCTGCAGATCGTGGAGCTACACAGACTAAAGTCTGGGCCACAGAGTGGGGGGCTACACAGACTAAAGTCTGGGCCACAGAGTGGGGGCTACACAGACTAAAGTCTGGGCCACAGAGTGGGGGCTACACAGACTAAAGTCTGTGCCACAGAGTGCTACACAGACTAAAGTCTGGGCCACAGAGTGCTACACGGACTAAAGTCTGGGCCACGATTTCATGGCTGATCGAACGATAATTGAAAGCTTTGATGCTGAGTTTGCGCGCTTGCACAACCGGTCTTGCCGGCTGATCGAGACTACGCCGGTGAGCCTCCTCTACGGCGATTCGGGCGCGGTCAGGTTTCGAGGAGCGTCGACATCAGTCGGCGAACTTGTGCTCAGGAGCGCCGGGGCGGTGGAGCAGACTTTCGGCGGAATAACCTCGAATCTATGGGATGATCCCTTCGAGTGGACATTGCCCGAAACACTCTCAACGGCGGCTCGGGTCGTTCAGTATCTCGATGAGGTTGAAGAAACCCGCCAGCGGGGGTTTGCCAGTTTCACAGCCGATTACGACCTTTTGAAGAGAATCTCAACGCCCTCCGGTGAACTGCCTGCTTTGATCGATCTGCTTTTGGATACTCTCGTGCGGGCATCGAGTTATCAGGGAAGCGCCATAGCTCTAAGAGAAAGCTTTTCGTTACGAAGCCCATTGGGTTTATCATTGGACACATGCCCGGATGGGTGAAGTGAGGACTTCCAGCTTATGTATTGTCCCCAGTGTGGCCAACAACAAGTCTCAGACAATCTGCGTTTTTGCTCCAGATGTGGCTTTCTCCTTGAGGGCGTACTCCAGTTGCTAGCGAACGGAGGAGTATTGCCGTTCTACGAGCCAGCCGGGCCCAGGGAGATGTCGGCTCGGCGTAAGGGTGTTCGACAGGGTGGAATCCTCTTCCTTGTAGGCGCTGTGTTAGTGCCCATTCTTGGTCTGATTAACAGCTTTACAATGCGTCCCAACCTGCTTGACATCCTTGTGCCTCTCGCTGCCATACTCTTTTTTCTGGGCGGGTTGATGCGAATACTCTTCGCCGCGATCTTCGAGGAAGGGGCTCAAAGACCCCAGTACCGCTCTTACCCGCAGGCTCCGATAAAGCGACCGCAGCACGTCTCAGCGTTGCCGCCAGCATCTGCTAATCCGGCCAGTGGGTGGAGACCTCGACCCAACACGGCGGAGATTCGCGAACCCTCCAGCGTGACTGAGAACACCACGCGCCTCCTCGACAAAGATGACCCGCGTAATCGCTAGTTTTCAATGTCAACGCTAGCCGATCGTTTGCGAGAGCGAATTCAACGTGAAGGGCCCATTCCGTTTTATGACTGGATGAAAACGGCGCTCTACGATCCGGAGCATGGCTATTACTGCAGGTCAGATCGGGAAAGGTGGGGTAGAGCGGGAGACTACCGCACTAGTCCGGAACAAAGCATCCTCTTTTCGGCAACCTTCGCGCGCTATTTTGCCAAACTTCACACCGCGCTTGATTCGCCCGATGCGTGGACCATCGTTGAATGCGGCGCCGGCGCGGGTTATTTCGCCGAGTCGGTACTGCTGACTCTGCAAGAACGGTTTCCTGATGTTTTCCGCGCTACCAGGTACGTGATCGACGAGGTAAGCCGCAACTCTCGGTTTCAGATCAGCGATCGTCTCAGAAGGTTTGCTGCCAAAGTTGAATTAACTCAGCTCGAAGAGATCGAGCCTCTTAATCCAGCGATTGTTTTTGCAAATGAGCTGCTCGATGCTTTTCCCGTTCACCGCATAGTGATGGGCAAGGGCGAGCTGCTCGAGTTTTATGTTGGCGTAAATAAGAGCGGAAGTTTTGAATGGGAGATTGGGAAGCTGTCAGAGCAACTGGACAAGAATCTCGCTCATCTCGACATTCAACTCAGAGAAGGTCAGATAGCCGAGATAAACCCGGGAATTGAGCAGTGGCTTGAATTAGTCTCTCGAAAAATTCGGAAGGGCTATCTAGTCATCGTAGACTACGGCGCCCAAGCTTCTGATCTCTATGATCCTGGCGCGAGGCCAAATGGTACGCTGCGAGCATTCCACCGCCATCGTCTGGCTGAGGATCTCTTGATGAATCCAGGTGAGCAGGACCTGACTAGCTCGATTAATTGGATGCTTGTGAAAACCTTGGCCACAAAAACAGGATTCAAGGTGGCGGCCTTCGAGCGCCAGGATAAGTTTCTGCTCGGCGCGGGATTGCTCGATGAAATGGAATTGAGAGTAACGCTGGCCCAGAGTGAGACGGAAAAAGTCAGTTTGCGCGCGGAAGCCCGTGAAATGATCCTTCCCGGCGGCATGGCAGAAAGCTTTCAGGTGTTGGTTGCTGAAAAGAGATGATCCAGGTGGATTTCAGTTTCGCGACAAACTTACTTCGGTTTTTCAGTGCTTTTCCGAATGCGGTCACTTAAGTGAATGATCTCGTCAAGATCACTGCTGGCCTTGATCGATAACTTAATATCGAGCACGCCGGACGACTCAAACATCGGGTTGGTCACAAATTCAGAAATGTGACTGAGGAGCATCGTCAGAGGCGGCTGCGCTCGCTCGCCAGTCTTCTGATTCTGTTTTTCTTCCGTCCTGGTCTTTGATTCAGGGAGCGCTAGATTCGTCTTGAGCCGCGTGGCGCATTTGTTAATGCCGGCCACTGACTCTGAGATGAACGCTTGATCGAGCTTTTTGCCAGCCGACACCGCCACCACGATTTCGTTGTAGATGGATTGGAGGCGGCTAAAGTCCTCTTGGACCTGAATCATGACGTTTACTCGCCGATCACCCGTGCCGCCGGATTTCCTATCGCCATCGTTCATGTGCTCAAGCGCATGTTGATCGTGTTGGCGGTTTATTTGCTCGATGCGGCGGCCAACGGGATAAGAGGGACGCTGGGCGAAGCTCACGAGTTCAGATCCGGCAACCGTTATCGCCAAAGTTGTAATGATGGAGATCTGTATTCCGCTGATATGTCTGGTGTGCATGTGAACCTCCAATTAGCGTTCTTGCATGGCGAGTCGCGGCACGTATAATACGCCTGTTCGAGTCATTTTTAGTAGTTTTTTTGAGCGGCTTTTACCCTAACCTCGCAGGAAAGCCGAGCAACTTCTTTTGGAGGGGATAAAATGGCTTTAAGTGATGCACTGCTGCCGGAATTCGATCTGGAAATGAAAAACACGCGAAGAACCCTCGAGCGCGTTCCAGATGACAAATTTGATTGGAAGCCGCACGAGAAATCGACTTCAATGGGCGGTCTGGCCACCCACATCAGTAACATTCCTAACTGGGTCAGCTACACAATCGGCCAGGATTCGTTGGATCTCGCGCCTGAAGGCAAGTCGCTGCCGTCTGCCGAACCGGCTAAGTCACAAAGCGATCTGCTGAATCTTTTTGACAGTAACGTGTCGAAGGCGCGAGCGGCCATCGCCGAGGCAAGCGATGCCGAGCTGATGAAGAACTGGACGTTGCTTTCAAACGGGAAACAGTTGCTGACGCTCCCCAAGATTGCGGTGCTGCGCAGTTTTGTGATGAACCACGAGATCCACCACCGCGCCCAGCTTGGAGTTTATCTACGGCTGAATGACATTCCAGTGCCCTCGATCTATGGACCATCAGCGGATGAAAATCCGTTCTAAGTCCGACAAACTTCAGTTTGTCGTCCGGTCGTACGGCTGCGTCTGGGATGACTTTCTGAATGTCCGACAAACTTCAGTTTGTCGTCCGGTCGTACGCTCGTCTGGGATGACTTCTGAATGTCCGACAAACTTCAGTTTGCCGTCCGGTCGTACGCTCGTCTGGGATGACTTTCTGAATGTCCGGCAAACTTCAGTTTGCCGTCCGGTCGTACGGCTGCGTCTGGGATGACTTTCTGAACGTCCGACAAACTTCAGTTTGCCGTCTGGTCGTACGGCTGCGTCTGGGGTGACTTTCTGGATGTCCGACAAACTTCAGTTTGTCATCCGGTGCGGTGACTAAACGTCAGTTTGGCAGCTTCTACGCTGACCTTGGTGATTCGCGTCAGTGCGTGTGTTTTTCGTGGATCGTTTCAGTGGCCCTGAAGGCAAAGCGATCCACGAACGACACTAAATCATGACCGTCAGGTCAATGACGAATAAATCAGTTTAGGAACTTACTTATATGGCGTTCTTAATCAAACAGAATTCAATTCAATCTTTGCTCACGCGCTCTGCCTATGTTCTAGTGCTTCTGCTTGTCATCTTCACATTCGCGAGCGCATCGCCGGCAGCATCGCCCACGATGCGGCTTGATTACTACCACACCGGAAATGCATCTCAGGAAATGTTCAGCCTTGATAAGGTCGTGATCGAACCGCTGCCGTGGCCGGGTAATTCGAACCAAAATGTGAATCACACCAATCTGGGAAAGTACTTGTTCGAAATTATCGATCGCGACACCAACCGCATTATCTACTCCCGCGGCTTCGCATCGATCTATGGTGAATGGGAGACGACCGACGAGGCGAAAAAGATCAATCGGACATTTCACGAGTCGCTTAGGTTTCCCGCACCTGAGAGGCCAGTTCAAGTGGTCCTAAAGAAGCGCGACGCCATAAATGCATTTCGGGAAATCTGGTCCATTACGGTTGACCCGAATGACATTTTTATCGACCGGTCAAAACCTTCTTCACCGGGCCGGCTGATCGAGTTTGAGAAGAACGGCGATCCTGCCACGAAGGTGGACTTCCTGATCCTCGGCGACGGTTATCAGGCTTCGGAAGTGAAGAAGTTCGAGGAGGATGCGCGCAAGCTCTTGAACGTGTTGTTCGCCACCTCGCCATTCAAAGAACGGCGAAAGGATTTCAATGTCTGGGGCCTTTGTCCTTCGTCACCTGAGTCCGGCATCTCGAGACCGTCTTCGAAGATTTATCGGAAGACACCCCTTGGGACTACCTACGATGCGTTTGGCTCAGAGCGTTACGTTTTGACTTTCGATAACCGCGCGCTTCGCGAAATTGCTTCGTTTTCCCCATACGAATTTGTCGAGATTCTCGCCAACAATCGCACCTACGGAGGCGGCGGGATTTTTGGTCTCTATTCCACCGTTGCCAGTGACAGCAATCAGGCGCCTTATGTGTTTGTACACGAATTTGGGCATCACTTTGCCGGACTGGCCGACGAGTACTACACCTCGCCCGTAGCCTATGCTCCGGCGACCGAGCGCGTCGAGCCCTGGGAGCCGAACGCCACCGCGCTGTTGGATCCGAACAATTTGAAATGGAAAGACCTGGTCGAGCCGGGAACGCCGATCCCAACGCCCTGGAACAAGGAGACTTTCGAAAAGTACTCTCGTGAATATCAGCAAAGAAGGGCGAAGATTCGAAGAGAAGGGCGCCCGGAAGAAGAAATGGAGGCGCTCTTCCGGGAAGTGTCGGAGTTTGAAAAAGGTCTTTTCGCCAAAGAGAAATACCTTGGCAAGGTGGGAGCGTTTGAAGGCGCGATGTACGAGGCCAAGGGTTATTTTCGTCCCGAGGTAGACTGCATCATGTTTACCCGCACGACCACGTTTTGCGCCGTCTGCCGCCGCGCGATTGAACGCGTCATCGACTTGTACACCCGTGGTGTGTAGGTCGGCCCTGCGTATGAAATCTGTCCCCGCCCTACCTTGAGAGTGCGATACCGCGTTTAGGCTTCGTCGCCCGAACGCAGTCGCTTGCTTTTTCCACAAAGGCGGATCGCTTTCTACGTCAGGCGGCTATTTGCTCCCGCGGCCCTTAGCTTTCCCTATCTCCAAGCCATCTACAAAGCCATATCCGTTGACAAGTATACCCACTCTGGATTAAAAGCGCGCTGGATTCAGGTGTCGGTGGGTCTTAACGCGAAAATTTGTCGCAGTTCCCACCCAATCTGGTTTGCTGCTTCCAGCCGTATATCGTCTCAACCAAGCAAGATAGTGTTGTCGAGCATGGGTGGTAATTATCGAATTGTGAGAGGAGATACTTACCATGAAGCGAGTGACTCTAGAATCTTGTGTGACGCTAGCCCTGGTCGCGATTGTACTAGCCGGCCCAATCGGCGCTAAAAACATCTCGCCGGCAGATCACAGTCACGGCTCAAGCCTTCCCCGCGAGGTTCCGATCCCGTCCGTACCCAAAACCGTAGTGGCAGTTCATCTCGTTAATCCCGACTTCACGGTGATGCAGCTTAAATACCGCGTGTTCTTCAACAAAGCCGAGGTAAAGCGGATCCCCTTGAACGATTATGATTTCAAGGCTGCGTTTACGGATGAGTTTATGAACGCGCTTGCGGAAGATAAGCGCATGGAGTGGCGGACACAGACAAGCGATGAACAGATCGATGTGCCGACCCTGCTTAAAGGCAAAGGCTCCCCTCCTTCAGTGAATGCTGAACGTATCTTGGCAGTTGGGATTAATGAATATGGCGCTTTTCTGGCAGATCTTGCTGCTGACAAGTTCTACGTCTCGGCTCAGTTTCGGCTGATCGATCGAGCTACCGGCAAGAAACTCTGGAAGAAGACCGTTTTTGAGCGAATCGACTTTGACGGCAAGATTTCGGAAATGCAGGCCGATAACCAAAAGGGTCTGAAGGAAGGGATCAACCGGATTCTTGAAAAGCTTTGTCCCAAGATCGCCGCGGAGATTCGCCGCGCAAGAGTCTGATCCTGCGTAGAGACTCAGCGCCGCCCCGTCGGGAGTTGTGATCTTACTGCCTTCGAGGATGAAAAGACGATGAGAAGCATTGGCACCCTGATGGCCTTGGTTTGTCTGACGGTCTCGCTGCCGGTTGTCGAGGTCGCCGCCCAGTCCCCGTCAGACCAGGCGCCGGCAAATGCGAGTCAGCCGGTGGGCGTCCTCCGGATCAAGACAGACGTCACGGACGCGCAAGTTGTGCTCGACGAGCAGGAGGTCGGACGCACTCCTCTCACTTTGCGGACGGTAGCTGCAGGAAAGCATCGCTTGTTATTAATTAAAGAGGGTTTTGAAGATCACGCGCAGGAGATTGACGTTAACGCTGCAAAGCCAACTTCCGTATTTGTGGTAATGAAACCGTCGCGGCTGGAAATGCCTGAATTACCACGAACCTTCAATGTTATCCATCAGCATCGTTTCGGATCATGCCAGGGAAAGTTGACCGTAACTGCTGAAGCATTGGACTATCAGGCAGAGAATGACTCCGACAAATTTCATATTCCGATTTCGGGGCTTACATCAGTGTCGCGCTCCTGGGGTCCGACCGCGGGGACGTTTGCATTTGGCATTAGAGCACCGACCGATGCCATGGCTTTTCGAATTACGACCTCAGGCCGTTCCTATGGCTTCCTGGCGTTTCAGGATAGCCCCGAGGACAAAATGGAGATAGCCAGCGTGAAGACGAAAGAGCTGCATAGCATTGTTTATCGACTTTGGTCGCTGACGCTCAAGGGTCCGCGGCCGAAGCGGTAGACCTCGCTTGTGTTAACAGGTAATTCAATTTCGAGAATAAGCTCTCGGAGTACTTTGAGTTGGTTCTATGGGTCATGAAGACGAGCTGAGAGGGGTCCTCGCAAAGCTGCTCGATTGGGAGGACGCACACGCCGGTTTCGACTCCGCCATCGAAGGCCTGCCGCCCGAAGGCCGTGGCATTCAGCCTGATGGATTGCCTTATTCGCCCTGGCAGCTTCTCGAACACATGCGAATTTGCCAGCGCGATATTCTTGACTTCTGCCTCGATTCCAATTACCGGGAAATGAAGTTTGAAGAATATTGGCCAGATACCGTGGCGCCACCCACGGCAGATGCCTGGGACAACAGCATCAAAAGCTTTCGCGCTGATCTCGAGCGTCTCAAGCAGCTCGCCATGGACAATGGTATCGATCTCTTTGCACGTATTCCGCATGGCACCGGCCAAACCTACCTGCGCGAGTTGCTGCTCGTCTCTGACCACAATGCTTATCACTTAGGACAGTTGGTTGCGGTCCGCCGCCGCCTCGGCCACTGGAAACGATAGTTAAATGAGCGTACGCTTCACCCCTTAGACTTATTCCACATTTCTCCGATGGTTCCAAGCAGCATATACATGGCAGCAGCACCAGAGAAAAGGGACACCTGAAAAAATTGTAGCCAGCCCGACGGATCGCCCTTCATTTCTGTTACCTGTAAAGTCATGTAAAGCACAAGCAATGAAGGAACTAGACCGAAGACGATAAGTAGCGCAAGTACGAGGGCAACTGGACCTGTGGCAGCGTTCCCCCCACGCGCAAGACCGGAAACAAATCGTACCAACGACTGCCCGAAGAGAATTGAAGCGCCAAATGACCATTCGGGTGACATGAAAAGGCGGGCTGAATGCTCTGCGTGGGCCACGACCATTAACACCACGAGCAAAGGCAGAACCGCGAACGCAACTTCGGCCGCAAGACCTGCAAGGATCTGACGCCGCTCAGATAAGCTTTTCATTTCTTTCCTCACGCAAAAAGAGTGTCGGCATCCTGCTCCTCTCGTTCCGTCGAAAACGGCATTACCCGCGATGGAGAATTAAACTCAACATTTAGTCGAGAATAGAACATCGGATGGATAACGCATTCATCCCGATGCGTGATAGGAAGACGTTCTCTCAGCGAATACTCAAAATCGGCATCTATATATCCGGCGCTCTCATTGTGCCTTCTTACCCGCCCCACAATGCCAAGTTCGGCGACGAGGCGGCGAAATTTCGCTGGCGTATAAGTACTTGGTGGCCATTCAGAAGCAGATTGGCGGGCTCTCCTATCGAGTTCATTGCCCTTGAAAAACATCGGTATCTTCATTAAGGCATCGACGATTGCGCTAACATTCTTGTAGGTCTGGCTGAATGAATTTATGATTTCAATCGCTAATTTTGTTTCACCATCCTTAATGGCGGACAGAATATCTTTTTCGGAAAAGGTGGGGAATTCCCCTGCCTTTTGCGCGTGCTCTGCAATCGCGTTACAGAGCAGGATGAGTTGCCGCGGTCGCATTTGTGTATGACGCAGGACATAAGAGAATGTATGTTCCCGTAGGCCACGGGCGTTCGTAATATATTGACCGAAGTACGGAATCCACATCTTCTGTAGGACTTCGCGATGGTTGGCCCAATTGATTTCGCCCCGGCTCTCGTCCTTTAGCAAGTTATTTGTTTCGAGATAGCAATAAAAGCGCCAGCTAATGAGACGCAGCAGATCTTTGGGACGCCAGAACAGGTAAACCGGATTCTTAATGCTTTTTGACGGATTCTGCAAAACATCCTCTTCGAGATACGGAAAGACCTCCCCCGACATAAAAACTTTGAGATGCACCCCCCTTTCTCTAAAATTAAGATTGAAATCCACCGCACATTGCACCAACGCTGCCATGGCATTCATGAGCGCATCATCGCTGACGTTGTACTTTTCTAACGTGTCGAAGGCGATGATGATTGGGCGCTTGGTTGCAATCTTCATGACTTCTTTTTTGGCTGCTTCCAGACGCTCATCTGTGACTAATTGTTCGATGCGTTCATCGATAACCTCGTCGCCGGACTCACGTAGCCATATCAACACACGGTCAATGAGTGTGTTGATCAAATGTGACACCCGTCCGGTTGAGCAGCTCTCATCACAAGCCGCAGCAATGACTTTTGATTCAGTGCGCGTATGCTCACAAACTACACACCAGATGACGTATTCCCAGACCTTTTGCAACCTCGGTATAGCGATTTCGCGCGATTCAGAGGCGCGAGCGGAAATATCCGATAATACTCTCTGAAACTCCTTGGGCTCGTTAACGTCGATGTATATAGGATTTTTGATCTCGGTCTGAAAGGAGAAGTACTGAGCTAATGCAGTCTTCCCTGAGCCGCGGCGCCCGATGATAAGGTAAGTGTCCGGATGGATTGACGCGCTATTAAACGGCGTCTCGTCAAAATAGATTTCGCTATAGTCGGATTCCAACTCTTTCAATTCTGCCTCACAGTCAGCCTGACCGAAAGGCGAGCGGCCCACTTTTATCATTTCTATCTACCTCAGGTTTATAAAATACTGCTCTGCCGAGTGAGAGTCCCTCACGTATTTATGGCAAAAGGCGCCGAAACATTTCTTCAAGGGAGCAAACGGTAAGAAGTTCTCGAGGTTGTTGAATAGTTAGACGGCTCGGCAAACGGACGGACTTTCTTTGGGGGGCACCGGTCTTTGCCCGCGAGGACGCCGAGCACTCTACGTGAGGCGACAAATTTCACCTACCCTCGATTATTTACGAGGTTAACTAACCACTCACCGGGCAAATGCTTGTTTAGAACAACTCAAACTTGATAGTCAGGTATTTCTTTGGATTCTGGCGGAAGTCGTAAAGCAATTTTACGCCTTCGGATGAGAGTTGGTTGACGTTTGAATAGAGCGCCTCGTCGGTCATGAGCTTCCCGAGCGTGCCCTCGCCCCGCTGAGCCGCCGAAACCACATTGTCGATTCTTTCCGCAGTCGTATTGAAACGAGCGATTGCCGCGCGGGTGTCGTTGTAGATTTGCTCATCCTTGATAAACTTCCCGAGCGTTCCACGGCCGGCGTTGATATCCGCAATCATCAAGTTAATCTGATCGACCGAGCGATCCAGACGATCGGCGGTGCGGTTGATCCGAATGTAGAGTTCGTCATCGGTCAGGAGTTTCCCAGCGGTGCCGCGCCCGGCTTGCAAGTCGCTCGCGATCTTTCTTAGTTGCAATGCGATCTCGTTGGCATTGTTGTAGAGCGCCGGATCGTTGATAAACTTCCCAGCTGAGCCGTCTCCCGATCTTACCTGACGCATCACATCCTCAGTCTCGCGGATTGTGGCGTTGAGGTTGTTGTAAAGAGCTTCATCACTAAACAACCGACCCATCGTGCCCTTCCCATCCTTTACGTCGCGCACGATCCCGTTGATTTCGTCAGACAACTTGCTCAAGCGCTGTGCGAGATCCGTGCCAGAGGTCGCAAAGTCGTTTACGGTGTTGGACGAAGAAGCTGGGAGGATTGCATAGTCCTTAACCGGCTCTCCCACGGCGGTGCCGGGCGTTATGTTGATCAGCATCTCGTTGCCGAGAAGACTGGGAGAACCTTGGAGCGCCTGTGAGTCGGTGCGGATACGCTCGTGCGCGGGCCGACCATCGATGGTCGAGTCAATGATCATTAAAGCCTCGACTCGGGGAGCGTTGGGCACCTCAGATGGCGGCAGTAGGGTAATCTCGTCAACCTTTCCCACCCGCACGCCCGCCAGCCGCACTTCCGAGCCTTCGCGCAAGCCGTTCGCATCCATAAAGCGGGCTTTCAGATGGAGTTTTCTGCTGAACGGATTGATATCTCCCGAGGCGTTGAGAATCAAGAAGATCAAAATTGCAATGGAAGCCAGGACGAGAATCCCAACCCGCAGCTCTCTAAACGAAGCAGTCTTTTTTGTTCTTGGCATAGCTTTAAACCTTCTAATGTCCTCGCAGGAACTTCTGAATGTAAGGATCCTCAGCGCGGCGCAAACTCTCATCCGTGCCGCTGAAAATAATCCTTCCCTCACGCATCATCATCACTTTGCTGTTGATTAGACAAAGCCGTTCGCCTTCGCGCTCAAAGACAATGGCGCCTTCTTCGTTGACTACGGCATATTCCGAACAGATGTAGTGGAGGTTGTTCATCTCGTGAGTTACGAAGATGGACGACACGTCCTCGAGGTCCCGCAACTTCATCGCCAGTTCGCAAATAGTGCGAGCAGTCGGCGGATCGAGACCGGCGGTGGGCTCGTCAAACAAGACTATCTTGGGATCGCCAATCAGCGCACGCGCAATCCCGACCCTGCGGCGCATGCCTCCGGAGAGCTCCGCGGGCATTTTGTCAATCGCATCCTCGAGGTTCACGAACCGAAGCATTCGCCTCACTTCACGCTCTACGTCATCTTCCGGAACGCCTTGTTCGTGCAAACGGTAAGCCACATTGTTATAGACGGAAAGAGAATCAAAGAGAGCACCCTCCTGGAAGACCATTCCAATCTTCTTCCTGACCCCCATCATTTGTACTTCGTTATACTCAGTAATATCCTCACCGTCGACCAGCACGCGGCCCGCATCAGGTTTCAATAATCCCAAGACGAGTTTGATTATCGTCGACTTCCCCCCGCCAGAGCCGCCCAGGATGATCTTGGTTTCGCCCTTCATGACCTTGAAACTGAGATTCTTCAGGACTGCTTTGTCGTCAAAGGAAAGGTCAACGTCGCGAAATTCGATTGCCGGGGTGGCGCGTTCCTTGCGATCGACTTCGCGGAACGTCGAGTGGGCAGCTTCGTTGTGAACCATTGCGGCGGCCAGGTTGGTCTGTTCAGCTAAACTCATAACTCCCCCTGACATTGCTAAACAGTCTGCATTCCCAGCAAGTATTGGAGCGCTCGAGCCAGGAAAAAATCTGCGATAATGACGACAATCGAAGCCATGACTACCGCCCGCGTTGTCGATCGGCCCACCCCCACTGTACCTCCTTCGGTACTGAGCCCCTTGTAGCAGGAAATAGATCCGATGATCAACGCGAAGCAAATCGGTTTGATAACGCCGCCAATAATATCATCCGTGGTAATTCCATCACGAACCGAGACCAGAAACTGATCCATCGAGAGACCGAAAAGGCTTGTCGCCACCAGCCCGCCTCCGCCAATCCCAACCACATCGGCGATGACCGTTAACAACGGCAGTGTGATAACCAGGGCGGTTATCCTTGGGGCTACCAGCTTACGGATCGGATCGGTACCGAGCGCGCGCATGGCGTCTATTTGTTGCGACACGGTCATCGATCCCAGCTCAGCGGCAATTGCTGAGCCGACTCGTCCGGCAACCATCAGAGCCGACAGAACCGGTCCCAGCTCGCGCACCAGAGAAATGGCCACCAATCGTCCGGTTTGCCCTTGCGCGCCGTAGAATTGAAGCGTCGGATAAGTCTGTAAGGTCAAGACACCGCCAGTGAAAAATCCCGTGAGCAGGATAATCGTCAATGAGCCCACACCGATGACGTCCATCTGCTCAATTGTTTCGGGGATATAGTGCGGACGTTTGAAGAGGCCGCGAGCGGCGCGGGCCGCCAGCAACGTCGTCTCCTGCAATTCAAGCAGAGCGCGCGTAGCTAAGTTCATTCTCTGGTGATATCTGACCCTAAGCGGGTAGCTGAACCCAGTTCGGGCTTTAGATGGCTTTCCGCGGAAGGGAAGTCCGCTTTCAAGATGCCGAAAACCCGCGCCAACGACTCGCCTTGAGACTCTTTTAAAGACAACGGAATGCGTTTGAAAGAGCGGCCTATCATGCGCAAATTGTTGGCAATGCGTCAAGCTCGAAACGTTGAACCCTGGCTAAACTCTGCAGGGATCAGGGTCAAACAAAAAGCCGGCCAGGAATGCCTGACCGGCTTTTAGTCGCAGAATTTGCGCTAAGTGTCAGGGGCGAGCCCTGCGCCGAGGATTAATCGGCGAATTAAGGGGTCCAAGAGTATTTCGCGGAGTTGTCTGCCCCCGCTGCCTATCAATGGCGTCCTGGCGTCGCCGGAAGTTATCCCTTGGTCGGGCTTGTTTCACCTCTTGCTGCAGCTCACGCAGCTTCGCAAGCTGCTCGGCAGTTAAGACGCGCCGGATTCTGAGCTCGCTCAAGATTCTCATACGCATCGAGGCAGCCTGTGCAGCAGCAACATCGCGTATGAGTTTTTCGATTACTGCTTCATCAGGATTATCGGCGTCGAGCGCCGCGTCCAGCGCTGCAGTTGTTTCACGGAGGCGTAGATTAATGGCCGCTCGCTCGTCTCTAAACTGCTCTCGAATCGCCCGAATCTGCTCGCGCTGTTCCGGGCTTAAATTCAATTCCCGGATGGGGTCCCCCATGCCCGGCCGCTCCGGACTGTCGGTTTGTGGCTGCTGGCCGCCCTGAGCGCCGTAAGCGGCAGACAGCATAGCGCTCCCCAGCAGTAATGTCGAAATTGTTCGTTTGATGGTAGTCATAATTGCCTCATGGTCGGATCTTATTGAAGCTCACCCGCCCAAGATCACTGCTGTTGATTAATTCGATCACCGAGTAGATCGAGACCCATCTCGTCCCTTGACGATGTCAGCCTCAAGTCGGCGGCCAGTTGTTCACGCTCAGATTTCGTGAGTGGACGTCTCTGAGATTTTGAAGTGTTTGCCACGGCTGCCCTGCGAAAATCATTGTTGCGTTTTGGCGTCATATTGTTATTGTCGGCAACAGCCTGGCCACCAGAAATGCCCTCTTTCTCCCGCGCTTCCTTCTGCGCCTCCAGTTCTTGAACCTTTGATTTCACAGCTGCTTCAATCTTCGTGGTCAGTTCCTGCCGAGTGTAGAGCTTTTCGTCATTCGCCACTGCGGGAGCGTGAGATTCATCGAATAAACGGGCCACCGCTAGCCCAGCCGCGACGCAAAACAGAATCGACGCAAACGCTATTGCGCCTTTCAGCCACAACGGCGACAGACTCAGAAATTCACGAATGGCAGATATTGCTGATGGCTTTCGAGCCTCAACCCTTCTTAAACTACCGGCAACCGGAGAGCTACGACCAACAGATGGCGACCCAAGAGACTCGTCGCGCCAGGCGCTGATCGACTCACGAACCTGTTTGAAACTGCCGAGCTCCGATTGACACTCTGCACAATTTCTCAGATGACCTTGAAAGTCCTGCGACTCGCGTTCGCTGGCCTCACCATACAGAAATGCGATCAAATCATTTCCGCGGTCACAAACTGGGGCCTTTAATCTGTGTTCCATCTCACTTCACCTGAACCTTAGGCTGCTTCGTTCCCAAACCGCTGTAGTCGCATTTGCAACTGACGCATCGCCGTGTAAAGACGGCTCTTCACCGTACTCAGCGGCAGATCCAACGTGCTGGCTATCTCGCGGAAGGTAAGTTCTTCAAACTCCTTCATCACGACCACCTGCCGCAGTTCGACCGGAAGACTGTTAACGGCTCGTCTCACCGCCGCAGTGCTTTCTCGGCCCTCAGCTAATCTAGCCGGTGAGAGATCCTGAGGCGCGGAAAAGCTCGACGCGTGCCGGTCTTCCTCATCCTCGATCGCCGCCTCGTTTCGTACCTTTGATCTGCGTTGACGAGTTATGCACTGGTTAACAGCAATGCGATGCAACCATGACGAGACTTTCGCTTCTCCTCTAAAGCCACGCAGATTCCGAAATGCGGCTAGAAAGGTTTCCTGGGTTGCGTCCCGCGCATCCTCTTCTCGACCCAGCATTCCATAGGTCAGTGCAAAGACCTTTCGTTCCCAACGGCTCACAATCTCGCCGAACGCCTCAGCATCCCCGGTCAGCGCGCGTTCTACGATCTGCTCGTCGCTCGTGGCAGTTTCCATGCTTTGTCGTTCCACGCGGCCCCGGCTCACCTGCGTTGAATTTTCTTAAGTCCAGCGCTGGCAGGCTTTGCACTCGTCCCTTTAGACGCGAGATCCGGGCCGTAAGTCTGATAAAACCACCCGCAATAGCGTTTCCCGGGCAACTGGGGATAGAGAGGTGCCCGTCCAGCCTGCGAGCAACCCAACGCATTCTAGCAGGTCGATTAGCCTGTTCACTTAGAATCCGAGCTTCATCTCGCTGTTAGATTCTTTGTCAACAATCAGTTAAACGTCGCACAACCAGGTTGACATAGATAATGCCGCTCGACAATAATGAGCAACAGCCCGCCTCTGTGGGCTATCGCAACTGCCTTCCAGAGAAAAGATCAGCGATCTCCAAAACTGACCGTATCAACCAAACGAATGTTTGAAAAGCTCGGGCGCAGACGCCGCCTCCTGTACATTGTCCTGGGTGTCCTTTTGCTGGTTGGCTTATTGCCGCTAGCTTTTGTCGGTTCGCTCTTGTCGGGCCGCAGTGCACAAGAGTTGCGATCTGTCGAGGGACGTTATCAGGCACAATTGGTTCAGGACAAGGCCAGACAAATCGAGCTTTACGGACAGCGGTATCGCGATGTAGTTTCCGGCCTTGCCAGGGCGTTCGAAATCTCCGGCGGGATCAGGACTCCCAATGACCAGGGTTACGATTTGCGGCTCCAAAAAACCCTGCAAGAAGATCCAAATTTGATTGCGCTGGCAATTTGGCCGGTGGACGGCGAACTTCATCGAGCGTTTCAAGCGGACGTGATCAGGCGCGAGGAGGTGGATGAACGCGTCAGCGAGGTGCTGGCGAAAATGAGTGGCCGCGGTTTAGTTGTGAGCCGGCCACAGATCATTCGTTCCGGCCAGGAAATGGCTCTCACTGTGGCGGCTCCAGTGATGGGAGACGAGAACAGTCATGATGTGGTGGCGGCGGTGATCGCGATTGTTTCGTTTCAGGAAGTCTTTGCGGCGGTTCAGCAGGTTACCGCCAGGACTGAGCGCGAACTTCTCGATGCCGGACTGCCAGTAGTGTTTGTTGTCGATCAGAATGGACGGGCGGTTGCGCATCCGGAACCTAGCGTTGCCTTTGTGGGAAAACCGATGACCGATCTGAAAGTCGTGCAGGACTGGCAGGAGTCTGGCGCACAAGTGCAGTCGGCCCTGGCGCCCTTTAGTGCATTGAGAGACGACCGCGAGGTAGAGATGCTTGGTTCTTATGCGACCGCGGAGCTCGACAAGAATTCAAGGCTCGGCGTGATCGCGATTCAGGACGAGGCGGCTGCCCTGGCCTCAGTGACGGACATGCGTTGGCAGACCCTCTGGATAAGTTTAGGGGCTGGTTTGCTGACACTGATCGTCGGTTTCTTCTTTGCCAAGAGATTGACTCAACCCGTTCAGGAGTTAGCGGCGGCCGCCCAGCGCATCTCATCGGGTGACTTTTCACAGCGCATCGAGATTCGCAGCAAAACTGAGCTTGGCGACCTTGGCAATTCCTTCAACTTGATGACCGATCAAATTGAGCGGTTCATTCAGGACCTGCAGCGCTCGGCTGATGAAAACCGAGAACTCTTTCTGGGAACCGTTAAATCTCTGGCCGCAGCCATCGATGGTAAGGATCCTTACACCCGAGGCCATTCCGAACGCGTTTCCAGGGTATCGGTGGCGATTGCCCAGCGCTTAGGAATATCTGATGAGGAGTGTGAAAAGATTCGTGTTAGCGCGCTGCTTCACGATGTCGGCAAGATCGGGATCGATGACAAAATATTGAAAAAGCCGGCATCTCTGACGGACGAAGAATACGAGATCATGAAACAGCACCCACAGAAAGGCTACAAGATCATGTCGCAAATCCCGGCGATGAAAGAGTTTTTGCCGGGTATGTACATGCACCACGAAATGATGGATGGTAAGGGTTATCCTCAGGGCTTGAAGGGTGATGAGATACCGATAATGGCCCGCATCGTGTCGGTCGCCGACACCTTCGATGCCATGACCACCGATCGCCCATATCAGAAGGCGATGAATTTCGAGGAAGCCATCGCGCGTATCCAAACCTATATTGGGACTCGTTATGATGAAAATGTTGTCCAAGCGTTTGTTGAGGCCTGTAATGAAGGTCAGATTCGTCCCGGCTCTGTAAAGCTGAAGAAGCGACCGCCGCGGGAACCAAAAGGGGCCGAGCTCCTAGAACGACCTCCGGAGCGCGAACCAGAACACTTGGCAATATCATAGCTCTGAAAGACAGACCGCGGATCAAGCACCTCGCCATCGAACAGTTATTCACCAGAAAAGTCTCGCTCTGAGTCAGCCGTGCCTTTTTTGAAGGCGCGGCTGTTGCCCTTATAATCAAAAACTTCGAGTAATTTGGAGTTCACAGACAGTAGGGGAAGCGGCACAAATCTCATGGGACTTTTTTGGCGACGCAAGAGTAAGGATCAGTTTGTAACCCTGGGACTTAACGAACCACGGACCGCAGAGACTCTTCCTGACGATAAGAAAGTACAACCGAAAGTTTCAGAAGCGAGGCCTGTAGTCCAGGAATCGTTGTCAACGCCCGATTCCACGCCGCCGATCATTGCGCCATCGGCGACAGGCGCAGGACCGACACCAGAGCCGATTGAACCTTCTGTTCAAACCGGACCCACAACACCGCAAACACCGTTCCGGCCTCCGGTTAGTGAGCAATCGCCTGTGCCCGAGGCATCACAGCCTAAACCCGTCCCAACGCGTTCTCCGTTTGCTACATCCGTTCTGGGATTAAACCTCTCTATCGAGGAATTGCAGGCTCAGGAAGCGGCACTCGAACGGGAGTTCTCATCTCGTTTCCGCCGAGCCGTCGCGGCGACTCGTGAATCTCTCTCCGAGCGGCTTGATAACGTATTCCAGGGATTCAAGCAGATCGATGAGAATTTGCTGGACAAATTGGAAGAAGCCCTAATTGCCGCCGACATCGGTGTGGCAACGACTGCGCACATCCTCGAAACTGTCCGGCGCGGAATTGCCAGAAAACAAATCAACGATCTTGAGGCGCTCAAACAGGCAATCAAGGACGAGTTGCTAAGAATTTTAAAGGCGTCAGAGAACCAGGGCGTAGCTTCAGAGACCAGTGTCGACGACGACGTACTTCCATATGTGATGATGATTGTAGGGGTGAACGGTGTCGGCAAGACGACCACGATTGGAAAACTGGCCCAACGTATCAAGGCCGAAGGCAACGACGTTCTGATCTGCGCTGCTGACACATTCCGAGCGGCTGCTTCAGACCAACTGGCGATTTGGGCTGAACGTACCGGAGTGCCTTTGGTACAACAAAAACAGGGGACGGATCCGGCGGCCGTTCTCTTCGATTCGCTTAAGGCGGCGAAAGCGCGGGGTTCGGATGTTTTGATCGTGGACACGGCCGGGCGGCTGCACACCAAATCAAACTTGATGGCCGAACTGGAGAAGATGAAGCGCGTGGCGGGAAAGGAAGTTGACGGGGCTCCCCACGAAACTTTGCTGGTGGTTGATGCAGTGACCGGCCAAAACGGACTTGAGCAGGCTCGGCAGTTTTTAAAGGTGGCCGGCGTGACCGGAATCGTGTTGACCAAACTGGATGGCACCGCCAAGGGCGGTATTGCCGTGGCGATTGCCAAGGAACTCAATCTGCCTATACGCTACGCCGGCATTGGTGAAAAGGTTGATGACCTGGTGGTTTTTGATCCCGAACAGTATGTTAACGGCCTGTTTGAATAAGCGATTGTGCCCCCAACAATAGTAAAAACCAGCAGCGCAGTTGAAGAGTTGAATGATATCGATCATCGCATGATGATTCGTGCGCTTGAGCTTGC
>Ga0187893_10004366_pt1 | contig 27057 bp, 23 predicted proteins | sample MA1701074metaG_FD_139574 | JGI IMG/M metagenome (GOLD analysis project Ga0187893, IMG submission 139574) | White microbial mat communities from a basaltic lava cave in the Kipuka Kanohina Cave System on the Island of Hawaii, USA - MA170107-4 metaG ... | reverse complement strand
TCCGACAACTTCAGGGGCATCTGGGGCGATTACCCGAACTGGGACGACGTGGCGCGTTTTGTTTACGGACACCGCATGTGGCGTCTGCCGGACATGCGCGCCCGATTGCTCGCCCATTGGACGGACAAGCGCCATCCTTACCGCGATCGGTTTCAGGCCCAGCGCGGATTGATTGAGGAAGTCCTGGCCTCGGATATGTCGGACGAGCGGCTTGATAACGCTTTGCGCGAGCGCCAGATGAGCCTGCGCTGCGTCGCTCGAGAAGTGCCGCCAGTGTTTGGAAGCTTCTTCAAGTGACCGCCCATCTCGAACCATCGCGTGTCCACATGATGCTCGTCATGGGAGCGCAGGACATGGAGGCCGGCGCGTTGAGCGTCCACCCTCCACGACGGCGGCCTGCAAGGCGCAAAGCCGAAGGCGGAGGTGGTGGCGAACATTTTGACGGCGATTCGGGAGCGCCGGGCGTAAAAAGACAAATTACAATAGCAGCCAGCTTGAGCGCCGCGTTCCGCATTCACCTTGCCAGACTGTGACCGGAGGAGCAGCTTCGGGGCATGCTCGGGATTGGACTGAAAGTCAGATCGCCGACATTCATGGTTTATGAAACCGAATGCCTCCATTGATTCCGCAAAACCTGAACCCATGGCGCCCCATTCAGCCTCGGAGCTATCTGACGGAACGACGCGGGCTGGAGAAGACTTGGGCCTGGGCCGTGCGAACGCGATTCTCCGAACGCGGCGTGAGGCCCTGCAGTTGATGGGATTGGCCGGAGCGGCGGGATGCGCGTGGATCAATGGCGTTGCGGCCGAGCGGAAAGACTCCAAATCCAGCGACACCAGCGCCGACGCGCTGGATGAAGCCTATCGACTTCTGCAAAGCGACGAACCGCGCAGCCGGCGGGGACTGTCCACCCACGCGCCGATGGTTGTCGAGGCGATGTGCGCCCTCGGTCAGTGCGAACGGGCCGTGCGCTGGGTGGAAGATCACCGCGCTCCGCTCCGCGCACTCCCGCGGGCATCGGTGCGGATTGATCCTGCTCAGTGGCGCGCAGCGCTTGGACCAACACCCGGGGCGACTGGGTGGGAGGCGATCAATTCGCGCTGGGGCGACTGGCGCGAGTTTTTCCTGGCCGAGTTGTCCGAGCGCCCCTGGCGGGAGGTGCTTGATGTATGGGTGGCGCGCCTGGCCCCCGGTATGTCTGGCGCCGCCACGCACGGAGTCATCCGCACCGCCCACGCGGTCCGAGCCCTGGCCGCGCGGGAAAACTCACTGCGCCGCGCCGAACTGGCCCGCGGCCTGGCTTACTGGGCATCCTCCTACGAGGAACTGCCCGCGCGACAGCGCACCGGCCCGCAGTTTCAGACCTTCGCCCGGGCACTCGCCGAAGTGCCGCTGTACTGGGAGGCGTTTGGACGCCGACCCGACGGGGGCATCATTGTCGAAGTACTCCGAGGTGTGCGCGAACTGGATCGCTTCGCCGATGTGCGTGATTTGATCGCCCAGCCCGCGGACCTGTCGGTGGCGCTCTCTGCCCTCACCGCCACGTTCTCCCGTGTTTATCTCCGGCACGGAACGAAGCGTGACGCCATCGCGTTCGTCCACGCCGTCACCGGGCCTTGCTCGCTGCGCCGTCTGGCCCCGCACATCAAACCAGAGACGGCCCGCGCGGCGCTCCCCTACGCCTGGCAAGCGGCCGCCGCGATCTACTCGGCCTACGCGCGCCCGAACGAACCGGTGCAGGAACCCGAAGCGAAGCTGGGGCGCACGGAACTCATCGCCCGCGCCCTCGACAACAGCGATGAACACGCCATCAAATTCACTGAAGTGATGCTGGCCGAGCACGAATTGAATCCCGACCCGGTGTATTTCGCCGCCGCCGAGGACGCCATCAAGCGGCTGTGAAAGACCGCGTGATGAAGCGCTTGACATGGAAGTCGGCGCGGTGAGCGTCCGCCTCTATCCTTGCCGGGCCGGTTCATGGCCCCGATGCGCGCCCAAAGTTGGAGGTCGAAGCTCCCTATGAGTTTCTTTGTTCCCTTGCCGCCGAATTGACTTGCCGTGCGGTTCGGGTAGTTTGCTCACGTTTCCCTGTCACGATCGGACCAGCCCTTTGCACTGGCCGGAAACGGATATCCGCGGTGATCGATGGACTGGATCCTGAAACCATGGGACGATTCCCGCGTCACCAGGGTCGGCCGCTGGCTGCGCAGGACCAGCATCGATGAGCTGCCGCAGTTGTGGGAGCCGGGCTGACGGGCAGTACGATCGCCCGCTGCCTGGCGGATGCCGGAAGGGAAGTCCTGGTGTTGGAGCGGCGGAGTGAGGTCGGCGGCAATGTTCGCGATTCCAGGCATGAATCGGGAGTTCGCATTGGCCACCACGGTCCGCACTACTTCCGCTGCTCTTCGCTGCGCATCTGGGATTTCGCCAACCGCTTTGCCGAGTTTCGTCCAGTCCAGCCGCGCATTCTGGCCCTGGTGGATGGAACTTACGAGGATTGGCCGATCACCTCCGAGATGTCCCCCGCCTCTGCGGCGTCGATTTCCTTCAACGGCGGGACGAATTCCGGGCGCGCAAACTCTTGATCAGCACCGGGGCAGTGGACGAGTTTTTCAACTTCGACGAAGGTCGCTTGCGTTACAGGGGGCAGCGCCGAGCCGAGTCCCATTACGAGGATCGCGACCTGATCCAGCCTGCGGTGCAAGTCAACCTTCCGAGCGGCAACCCCGAAGCACCTATCCGTACGATCGAATGGAAGCACCTTTTGTCCCCGGAGCAACGCCCGGGCGTCCCGGGCACAGTGGTGACTTCCGAATATCCGTACTCACCCACGGATCCCGACGCCTTCGAATACCCCTTTCCGGATTCAGCCAATGACGCGCTCTACCGCCGATACCGGGCGCGAGCGGAACGGATTTCCAATCTGCTCATTTGCGGGCGTTTGGGAGAGTATCGGTATTATGACATGGACCATGCGATTGGGCGTGCCCTAACCATATTCAATCGGATTCCGGGATCGAATCCCGTCGCCAAGCCACGCATCGAACCGCTCGTGCCCGCGTGAACACCGTGGGCACTGCTCCTCAGCGGCGCGGTGACATCCCTTTGTGGATGCCGTCCGCGTGAACACGATCTCGGCGGAAGCCGACTCAGCGCCACGATCACCAACAGTGTCTTCGCCACCGATCAGCGGCCTGCCCCGCGTGGTCAATGGCATTGTGGATGTGGGCGCGGTGGAAGTCCAATGGGCCTTGAGTGCTCCGGCCCGGATCACCGGTGCCAGGGTGCTCGGCGACCGAACCTTTCAATTGAGTTTCAGCAACATCACTGGCGCGAGTTTCCAGGTATTGGCCACGACCAACGTCGCCCTGCCGACAAGCAACTGGCCGACGATCGGCGCCGCTGCCGAGAGGCCGTCGGGCTCCGGCCGGTTCCTATTCACCGATCCAGAAGCCACCAACCTCTCGCAACGTTTCTACCGCGTGAAATCGCCATAACCGCCGGGACGCGTTGACGCCCATCAAAGGCCGGGATTGGCGAGGCCGAGCGGTCGTGAAAGTTTCCCGCCTCCTCACGTCAGTTCTCTGTGTGCGTTCAGGCGGTGGCAGGGGCACAGTTCCTCTTCGCCTCCAGCTTTGTCAGACAAACGACCACAAAAAACTCAGAGGGAGTCGAATATTCCTGCGGGAAGACCTGACGCATGTTCACGCAGAACGGACCAACCGGTGAGTTGGCCGTTCGTCGAAGCGTGAATACAGAATATTGCGATGTGCGGGATCCGGGACTGCGGAGCGAGTGGATGACGAGCCGTGTGGAAACCGGCAGCGCACCCTGGCGGCGGTACGGGCGCTACATGCTATGGCTGGCGTTGGCGGTGGCAGCCATTCTTTGTCGGAACTACGGCCATCCGGCTGCCGAGGTGGCGGGCCAGGCAGATGGGCCGGCAAAAAAACGGGTGCGCGTCATTACGCGTTGCGAGGGCGGCATGACTCATTTCTTCGTGGAGAACTTCGAGTTGGCGGAAGTCACAGTGTCCTTCCACTTCGACTTAACCAATATGAAGGGCACGGTCGATTTTCCGTACACGGCGTCCTTTCCTCCGCAACAAACCACGGCGGCATTCAGTCTTGCTCCCATGGAGGCGGATGCGCCGTCACACTACCGCTTCACGAATTATCACATTCTGGGCAGCAATGCCGCGGTCCACGACGATTCTGTTCGTTATAGCCTGCCCTACGCTCCAGGCCGAGCCTTCCGTGTGACCCAGGGATACGACGGGAAATTCTCTCACCAGGGCTCAAGCCGATACGCAATTGATTGGCGCATGCCGGTGGGTACGCCGGTTCATGCGGCACGCGGCGGACGAGTGGTCAGGAGGAAGGATCATTCGGCCCTGGGCGGGCCGAACCTCCGCTTCGATGGCCACAACAACTATGTCTTGATCCGGCACGACGATGGGACTTTAGGGCATTACTGCCATTTGCTCAAAGGCAGCGTCAAAGTGGATGAAGGCGATCTCGTCACCGAGGGCGACTTGATTGCCCTTTCCGGCAACACCGGGTTCTCCAGCGGACCGCACCTGCACTTTTGTGTTTACAAGGCCAGTAACGGCAAAGAGCGCGAGAGCATTCCCGTGAAGTTCAAGACATCCGCGGGGAATGCCATCACGCTCAAAGCCGGCCAACGTTACACTGCGCGCGCAGCCACGCATGCCGATTCCCGGCATCTCCGCCGCCCATCAACTTCCACGCGTTCGGCGGGAAGCTAAGCCTGGCGGATATAGCAGGCGTCTGCGGTCGCACTATGGCTGCCGCGGGATGGCCTGGTTTGGGGTTTGATTGGTGTCGTATGCGCCTGGCGGTGGCAGGTTGGTGCTGCTGCGGCCGCGATCGGTGTCATAGTCGTCACCGGTGCCGCCTTTTTGGCTGCAACCGACCAGCGCGAGCGCGAGGATGAACAATGCGATTGTTTTCATATCAGTTTTTCGTTTCGTTTCTGTCGTCACGTGGTCAGTCTAAGTGGGAACGAGTTTTCAACAATTCTCGGAAACCCTCCTTTTGACCGGGCAAATCACCCCATGCGCTGGACGTGATCGCAGCGGTTTAAACTTGCTCGCGGGGTATGACGGCGCCTTTTCAGCCAACGGCTCGCTGAGAAAGCTCCTTCATGTCCGCTTGGTTCGCTCCCGCTGCAACGACGTCCCTGAGTTGTTCGAGGGTTGACGAGCCAACCGGCCGACCGAAGCGATGCACCCACCAGACCAACAGTTGCAGCAACCAGGGTGTCCCTGATTCTGCAAGGTCCATCGTCTGCGTAAACTGGACGCCGTCCACTCTCGTTTCGATATCGAAGGCCACGGTGATGGAGCGTATCCGTTCGCGATACTCGGAATGTTGTTTCAACACCAACCGATGCGGCGGTTCGCACACGACGATCTCGACCTGCGAAGGAGACCTCCGATCGTTAAGCGTGAAGACAGCGTCAATCTGTTCTCCCACCGAGACCGGCCCGCGGTGGGAGCGCCGCATGTCGCTCACGTGTGAGTTCCATTGACTCCACATCTCGGGCTGCGCGACAGCCGCCCAAACTTGCTCTGCCGGAGCGGGGATGAAGATGGTTTCGCGGAGTGTCACAACGGAGCTAATGCCTGGCGTGTTTCAAACACACATGCTTGTCGGTATGCTGCGCGCCAACATGAGTTCTCATCTACAAGCAATTCCAACAGGAGGACTGCGCCTTGATTTTCCAGCGCTTCGGGCGCACTTTCCCGGCGAAGTCCACGAATCGAATTCATGCGCGGAAAACTGCATTGTGGTTGGTTCCTTGGTTTGAGCCTGGTCGGGACAGGGCCTGCCTTGGCCACAGACCCGTTGGACACATGGACCGTACAGACCAGCGACGGAACCAACATCCTTCAGAATATCGTTTACGGAAACGACCGGTTTGTGGCGGTCGGATTCGCCGGCTGCGTCATGACATCGTTTGATGGCACGCAATGGACTGTGGAGAGCTCCGGGACCACCAATTCGCTCTACACACTCGCCTTTGGCGGCGGTCGTTTTGTCGCCGCGGGCAATCGCGGCACGCTCATTGTGTCGGAAGACGGCTTCAACTGGACCGCGATTGACTCGGGCACACAAAATCCGTTGTTCGGTTCAACTTATGGGGACGGTTATCATGTCGTGGTGGGGGGCAGCAATGTTCTGGTCTCAGCCAATGGATACTTCTGGACCAATCGGGTCAGTTCAATCCTGCCGCGAGCGTATCTGAACGCCGTGACTTATGGGAGCGGGCGATTTGTCGGCGTTGGAGCCGGCGGTTACGCGATCTGGTCAACAAACACCGTTGATTGGGTGCGGAGCGATTCGTCGATCGGAAACCATTTCGCCATCACTCATGCCAATGGCCTGTTCGTGGCGACCGGCGGGGGGTTCGGGGGGTTCGGTGAGATCGCCATATCCTCCGATGGTGTGCATTGGAACAGCCAGGGTCTGGCGACGTTTGTGTCGCTGATAGATGTGGCCTATGGCAACGGGCGGTTCGTAGCCATCGGAATGTTCCTTACCTTCCCGCCTCCGGCTGGCCCGGAATACCTGTTCGAATCGCGTGACGGACTCGCTTGGACAGCCCGCACGTTTCCCACACCGGTGGCAATCAACGGATTGATCTACGTCCAAAGCCGCTTTCACGCCGTCGGGACCGCGGGAACGGTGCTGCGCTCGGGCAGTTACGCGGAAGCCTGTCTGCAGGTGGCTGGCCCGCCTGGCACAAACGGTCTCGAACTGCGGATCAGCGGCGAAATTGGACGGCCGTACCGCCTGCAGGCCTCGCCGGATGCCGATGGAACTAACTGGCAGGATCTGCTGCTCTTCACTAATCCCATCGACCCGGACACAGTGGTCAGTGATCCGCGCGCCAGCCGGTTCTCCCGCCGGTTCTACCGGGTGGTCTCACCTTGAATCGCAACGTCGGGCAGGCGCGGACGGCCTCATCGCGTTCGGAATGCAGGCGCGTCAGCGCGACCGCTAGATGCGAGGTAAGCCAGGAGATCCAGGAGTTCTTCGCGGCTGAGGATGTCCACCAAACCGTTTGGCATGGAGGAAACCGCGGCGGGTGCCAACCGCTCAACATCTTTGCGAATGAAACGTTCGCGAGCGCCAGACAGAGCATCTGTTTCAAGTACCACTTCGTCGTCTGTATCGCGGAGAAGGCGACCAGTGAAGCTGTCACCGTTTCGGAGTGAGACGGTGTGCTGGTGGTATTGCTCGTTGATGACCTTGGATGGTTCGAGGATTGATTCGAGCAGCGAACGCCGATCGTATTTGCTCCCGGCCGCGGTAAGTTCGGGGCCAGTCGCCCCCCCGTCGTTGCCGAACCGATGACAGGCGAGGCATTGCGCGTCCACAAACGCCTGGCGTCCACGCGCGAAACTGCGACCGGCGGAAACGCGGTCGAGGTCAGGCAACAATTCAGCAAGCGTCCAGGCGCGTTGGAACTTGCGGTCCGTTGAAGGAATCTGCTGCGACTTCTGCAATGGAGTGCGCAGGAGTGGGGCGAGTTGTTGTCGTTCCTCCACTGTGAGCGCCGCAACGGCGTCGCGATGGAACTCTCGGAGGTATTTATCCACATAAGCGCCATCGACGGGACGCCGGCCCGCCTCGGCGAACCATTGCGTCAATTCCGGCGGGCGAGGCAGACCGTCGCGAAACTTGAGCCACCATTCGAAGTAGCGTTGTCGATTAGCCATGGCCCATCCGCTGCGGACGTTTCGGAGTTGCGCGACGTAGTGGAGTTGCTGCTCCTGCGTTGGCGCGGCCGCAAGCAGATCGAGGGTCTTCGGTACCACACCAGGGGCGTCGAGGTAAAGAAGCAGGCGGGAAAGTTCACGATTGAGCGGCCAGCCTCTGGAGGGATAGTGACGGTCGAGTTCGGCGGCCAAGGTTCGCGACATTCCTTCATCCAGGCGGCCTTGTCGAAGCAGGCTGAGTTGAAGCGTACGCAGCTTGAGCAACTTTTGTTGCTCGGATAGAGACTCGAACGAAAAGCGGCGAAGGCTCTTGAGTATGTCGGCTTGAGTCGTGGCGCCGCCTACGCGCGCCAATGCGAGAAGCGCCGTCAACCCGGTTAATTGATTCGTTTCGCCGAAAGCGCGGCTCTGCCAGGCTGCCGGCTCCTGTGCTTCAAGAGCGATGCGTGCCGCATAGCGGATCGAGCGGTCCTCGCTGCCCAGGTGCGACCAGAGCGTTTCAATGGCGCCGGGATCAAGGCGCCCGTGGAAGCCTTCTAGGCGACGACGCAGGACGCGCGCGTCGGACGAGGCCTTGTCGTCGGCCGTCAGCTTTGGCTTCGCACTGTCCGCGATCTGACTATCGCCGTATCTGACGCGATACAGACCGGACTGCGTGTTGCGTCCGCCCGTGATGAAATACATCGCTCCATCGGGGCCAAAGGCGAGGTCGGTCAGATTCAGCGGCGTGCCGCGAAGAAAGGTTTCCACAGTGCCCACGTAGCTGGCGCCGCGCGGTTCCAAATGCACGGCGAAGATGCGGCCATAGGACCAGTCGAGCGCGAAAAGCGCGCGCTGATATTTCGCTGGAAAATGGCTGCGGGTGCCAAACCGCACGCCCGTTGGGGAGCCGATTCCGACGTTCGCCACCGCTGGCAGGCTGTCCTCGTAATAGTCCGGCCATAATCGCGTGCCATCGCGCCAGCCGTATTCGCCACCGGAAACAGCATGCACGATGCGCGTAGGCCGATACCAGGGCGTGCCCCAATCCCATTCCATGTCGCTGTCGAACACGAACAGTTCGCCGTCGGGATTGAAATCGAAGCCGTAGGCGTTGCGCAGTCCGCCCGCGAATAATGCCCACTCCTTCCCATCCCCGTCAGTTCGTAAAATGTAGCCTGCCGGAGCCAGCGCTCCTTGCGCGGCGCGCGTTTCGTCCGCGTTTAGGGGGAGGGCATCCTCGCGGTAGTTCCGATGCGGCGAAGTGGCGGCCAGGCCGGAAGGAAGTTTGGTTCCATTGCCGTTGAGCACGTAGATCCTGTTGTCAGAGCCAAGCGCGAGCGCGTGATAGCCATGTTCACTGCCGCCATCGAACTTCTTCAGCAACTTCATTTCGTCCGGCTCGAACTGGTCGTTGTTATTCTGATCCGTGAGGCGATAAAGCCCGGCGCCACTCGGGCTACGCGCGTTGGCGAAAAGACTGCCGTGCGCGAAGAGCAACCCCATCGCATACCGCACCGGCGCTGGGACCGGTTCGACGCGTTCAACGCGGCCCTCGCGGAGCGTCATCCGCCACAGCGGGCGATCGTCGCCCTGCGGCGAGACGAGCAGCCGGCCGCGCTCGTCGAAGGCGAGGCAAATCCAGGAACCTTCATTCGGTTCGGCGGAACGCAGCAACTCGACACGGAACCCGGTGGGGACGCTCAATGCCTCGGCTGGCGTGGCTACCGGACGAGCAAGGACATCTCCCCACGGCGCGACGCCATTCGAGCCGAGCACGTGCCCAATCTGCCAATGTGCCGCATTGAAATGCAGCGCCGACCAGTTGGCCTCCTCGTTTGTGGTCACCAGCCATGAAGCATCACTGACGACATTGGTTTGGCCGTTGAGATTCAGATGGACCAGGAGGCCAGCAGCGCCGGAACGATTGCGGGCAAGAACGGCGAGGACGTTTTCCCCCTGGTTCAAACGCACACTGACCTCGGCCCGCGCCGGTTCGTTCCATCGCCGACAGTTGGCCACGGATACCGAGTTGAGGAAGACTTCAGCTTCGTCGTCCGCGGAGACAGCGAGCCGGGCATTCCAAGTGAGCGGAGGGGCACGGAACGTTTTGCGGAAGTAAACCGTTTGGCCAACACCGACGGTGGCGTTGGTCTCTGTGTGCCAGATCCACTGCGGAGTCTGGCCGCACGCCGAAGAAAGTCCGACCGCCACCAGGCTCAGAACCATCAAGCACGCCGACTGCGCTCTGCCATCGCTCCGTTTGCGCACGATACTGTGCGTGCTCTTGCCCGTCCTCATGTCAGCAGGGGTAGTGTCCTGAACGGTAGCGGCGGAGGAAAAGAGCAATACGGACGGCGACTATCACAAGGAAAACGGCAATGATTGACCAACCGAAGCCGTCCGTCAGCGGCGGCGGCTCAAAACAGTGGGACTCCATCGAATATGAAATCCATTCAGTCATTTCAAGTAACCCGACTTCACGTCTAGGACACTACCAGTAGTTGCCATCAATCGACAGAACGATCGTTCGGGTTCTAAACCTGTTTCCTGGGCAATCGCACTTTTGCCAGGTAGATGCTCGTCTTGCCTTCGTGCGAGGAGTAGTAGCTGACCCAGAGCAGGCCCGCGTGGAAGACGAGGCCGGCATAACTGGTGTCGCCGCCGGAGGGCAGCTTGAGAAACTCCGTGAGTTTGCCGGCCTCCGCGTCCAGCCACATCAGTGAGGTGCGTACGGCACCATCATAGAGACGGACAGCGGCCACGAGCCGCCCGTCGGGCAGGCGCAACATGTGGGGCCCACCGATCTTCAGTCCGAGATCCTTCCACTGCCAATGGGTGTAGGGCGGTTGCGCGGAGCCGAGTTGACCGGAGCCGGGGTCGCCGTCGCGACGCAACAGGCAGAGCGCAGTGTCATTGGGCAGGAACACCATGGAGGTTTCGTTCGGATGACCCTGGTCGAAGAGCGTTGGGACCAGCGTATCGAAGCGCCGTCCGTCCTTGCTGGAGTAGAGGCGAATGAATTTCTCGCCGGCTGTGTCGTAGCCGATGCTATAGGCGGTGCGCTTGTGCCAGGTGGTCCGCCACAGCCATTGGTTGGTGTCACCGATGATTGAGGGCGGGGACCAGATCTTGCCGTTGGTCGAAAACCAGGCGAGGGACTGATGCCTGGCCCCGGCAGGCTGATGCAACGCGGATGCGCCGCTCAACATGAGTTCGCCCTGGGGCGTCACGGTGATCTTGGCGTCGCGCAAGTCGCCGGTAGCGGAGGTCAATCGGGCGGCGGAAACCCACGCTTCGCCGTCAGGTGAGGTGAGGACCCGCAGCGCGCCATCGGGCGAAACATGTGCCGCGCCTTCGCGGAAAACGCAGAACCATTGCCCCTTGTAGCGCGTCAGGTCGGTGAAGGCGTTGTGCGGAGCGCGGTCCCAGAGTTTTCGCACTTCGATGATTTGGGCCTGAGCATTGGTTTCGGCCGCATGGAGAGAATGGGGAACAGACAAGGCAGCCAACAACGACCCCAAGTTCTTAATCTTAATCATATTCTTAATCTTCAACCCGAGCGGATTACGATTAGGAGTAAGCTTAAGAGTCTGGTTCACGACTGGTATTGGTTTGCCGGTTAGAGTGGCGCCAGGTCCACCTTCCAAGCCGGCTCGGTTGGGGCGCCGAGAAAGCGCTTGGCCAGTTCGGCGAAGCGTTCCGCTTCATCGGTGACGAAGGGCTGGATGGTTCCGCCTCGCCGGCGCGTCGTGCTGAGCAGGCGCAGGTGTTCCAGTTGTTCCTTCACGTAACGTGCGCAGCTCTCGGCGGAATCGACCAACGCAATCCCTTTGCCGACCATCGCGCGGATGGCCGGCTTGAGCAGCGGATAATGCGTGCAGCCCAGAATCAAAGTGTCGATGCGATGACGCCGCAGGGGCGCGAGATATTCGCGAAGGATCTCTCGCGTGACCCGATGATTCGTCCAGCCTTCCTCAACGAGTGGCACCAGGAGAGGGCAGGCGTGGGTGAAAACCTTCGCGGTGTCGCAGCGCGCGAGCAACCCGTTGCTGTAAGCCTTGCTGCGGATGGTCGCGCCGGTGCCGATAACGCCGATGCGCTGGTTGCGTGTCCTTTCCAGCGCGGTGCGCACGCCGGGCAGGATGACGCCGAAGATAGGCACCTTGAATTTTTTCTCGAGTGTGGGCAACGCCCAGGCAGAGGCGGTGTTGCAGGCCACAACGACGGCCTTGACGTTTTGCTGCACGAGAAACTGCGTGTCCTCGCACGAGAACCGGACGACAGTGCTGGGGGACTTGGTGCCGTAGGGCACGCGCGCCGTATCGCCGAGATAAACCAGGTCTTCGCTCGGCAGCACCCGGTGAATCTGGCGCGCGACGGTCAGCCCGCCGATGCCGGAGTCAAAAATGCCTATGGGAAGCTCGGTGTTTGGCATGCGCTGGTAATCAGTAGGGCAGATTAAGATTAAGAAGAAGATTAAGATTACGACGAAGTGTCCCCGGACGTCCAACCCCTCCTTCTCCTAATCATGTTCATAATCTTAATCCCATCGCCGAGTCGGCTCCCTCACTGCCGCTCCACCAGTTTCTTGTAAGCCAGCACACCATCCACGATGGCTTGCGCCAGTTGCCGGCGAGGCACGGGATCGTAGATGCGCTTCGCGTCGGCGGGGTTGGTCATGAACCCGGCCTCAATGAGCGCGGCGGGCATTTCGGCATCGCGCAAGATCCAGAAGCGCGCGCGTTTCACTCCGCGGTCTTCCGCGCCGGTTTTTTCGATGATGGCCTTTTGAATCTGGTAGGCCAGCAGCATGTTTTTCGCATCGGATCGATTGCCGGAATAAGTCCCGGCTCCGGCGCCCTCGCCGCGCGCGTTGGTGGAACTGGCTCGCGCGGGCGTCATGCAATACACTTCCGCGCCCTTCACCGCTGAGCCGCCAGGGCCGTCCGCCGAGTTGAAGTGAAGACTCAAAAACAAGTCGGCTCCGCGACGGCGTGCAATGGCGGCGCGTTCCGGCAAATCAAGGGAGCTGTCGCTCCGGCGTGTCAGGCTGACGTTGAAACCAGCCTTGCTCAGAAGTTCGCTCAATTCCTTCGCAAAGATCAGTGTGAACTGTTTCTCCTGCCGGCGACCCTCCATGTTGCCAGGATCGCGTCCACCGTGTCCCGGATCGAGCACGATGGTTTTGAGACGTCGGCCCGCAGGATTCTTTGAGGGATAGAGCACGGGATTCAACGTCGCCGTCACGTCCACCGCGCCGAGGTAGGCCAGACCGTTCTTCAAGGCAATCGGCGCGGAGAGCCAGACCTGGGTGCCTTTGAATGAAGCCTTGCGGGAGTCCACGCTCAAAAAAAGATTGCCGCCAGGAAGCGTGATCTTGAGGTCCTGCCGAGGGACTGTCCAGCGGACCTGTCCGCCATTGACGCGCGCCCAATCGTCGAGCCGCACGTATTCGCGTCCGAACAACAGCGTGCGTGGCAGCCGGCCCGGCGGGTTTTGCGCCATCGCCGTGAATGCGCCGGCCACGAGCAGAGCGAGACAAATCCCGGACTTCATGCGCGCGCAATCTGCCCAAGGAGCGCAACCGAATTCAATCTGAAAACCCAGGATCAGACGAGCACGGTGGGACACGAAGATGTCGCCAAGCGGGCACGGTCTGTGGCACGCTTGCGTTATGCAAAGCCATCCATTCGCCCACGGCCGGGCCGATCGGCGAACATCTTTTCATTTCAGTGTATTGCTGGCGCTCGTTGGCGCAGGGTGCTCCACGGTCGGCGTGCATGAACAGCGATTGGTTTCCAAACCCAACATGCAGTTCTCGCGCACTGCGACGGAGAGTTATTTTTCGAGGCTCATGCCGCAGATCCAGCCGGGATTGGCGGTCACCGGCGGCGCGCAGGCGAGCGCCTGCACGGTCTGCAAGTAGGCGAGGCGCATGAACGGCCGGATGTTTGCCCCTGAACGCGCGGCGGCGGCCGGAATTGCCGTTGTTGCTGTGGAGTTGCTCGCTGGCTCGATCAGGGCAGACCAAGCGCCGTCGTTTGACCTGCCGCGCCGGGTCACGGGTGAGCGCGTCCGGCTGGAACACTTTGCCGGACAGGTTCTCGTGCTCGACTTTTTTGCTTACTGGTGCGCCCCATGCGAGCGGGCCTCGAAGGAGTTGGAGATCGGCGTGCAACAGTTCTACACCGCGCGGAACGGCAACCCGCAAGGAGTGCCGGTGCGCGTCGTGTCGGTGAACATCGAAAAGGATCTTCCCGAGCGTACGGAGGAGTTCCTGCGCCGCACCGGCGCGAGTTTCGCCGTGGACGATCCCGAGGCGGCGCTGCTGCAGGAATTCGGAAACCCCAGCATCCCGTTTTTGGTGGTGCTTGACGGATCGAGATCGCGTCCGGGCGAACCGCGCTTTGAAATCGTTTACCGGCACGCCGGATTTGAAGGCACACGGAAGCTGCGGCGCGTCATCGATGGATTGGGCCGACCAACCGGCAGCGCATCCTCCCTTCAGGTCGTTGGTCCTGAAACGCGTGGTGACCGGGTTGCCGGCGCACCGATCTTGCACACCGTCCAGATGGAATCCGAAGTGGCGTGGGCCTCGGATATTCTTCTCACGGAGAGCAAGCTGACCTATCGTCAGGAGCGAGGCGGCACTGAGTGGGACGTGAGTTTCAGCTATGCTTCCTTTTTGGAAGATTACCGACCCTACGTACCGTTCGGCGTCGACTTATCCCAGTTCCGGGAACAGTTGTACGAGGACCGTTACAGTGGGCAATTGAACTTCCGCCAGCGCGTGGCGGAGCCGTTGACCTTGCTCGGCTCGACGGGCGGTTTCTATGGCTATCCGGATTATCGGCGCGTCTGGATCGCCAATCGTTACCGGCAGAAATACGGCCACTTGGAATTCACCGGAGAGCCGGACTATGAGGAGCCGAACCCCAAGGGGTTCAATGTTTCGCTGGGCAGCCGGTGGGAATACCTGCCAGCCACCGGCTTCGCGGAGTTGAAGCTGGGTTACGGGCGCGAGCAGACGGCGCCTGGCTATGCGGACTCGCTCAATGATGCCGGCGAATTCCTGCTCATCCAGGGGCGCGAGAGGCTCGACATCAAGACGCTGAGTGTTTCTTCCGAGAACGTGCTGAGCCGGCGGGTGCGCGCGCTGAACGAGTTCACCCTCACTCACACCACTGCGCGCGAACTCCGGTATTCCTATCAAGCTTCGCTGAATGTGGCGGTCGGCGAGCGTTGGGTAACGCGCGGGAATGCGGGCTTCACCACGGAGGCTCCCCAGTTCGACGCTTACTTTGTCGGCGCCACCATCGAGTACGAAGCGTGGCCGAATCTGTTCCTGGGCCTAACCGGCCGCTACTACAAGGATACGGGCGAGATTGAAAACTCGCTGGTAGGATCGAGCGCCGCGCCGCCGCTGCAAAGCTGGGAAGCGGGCTTGAGCTTGCGCTACGCCGGGCGCCGCGCCTCGGTGAAGCTCTACGCGGGGCCGTTCTGGACCGATTACGAACCGATCACGGCAGGTTCCCCGGACTTCACCTACCTGTACGCCGACCGGAACTGGGGCCTTGCGCAAATTGCCTTTGTTCTGCACTTTTGAGTCCAAGCCTGTATGAAGATTCTCACACGATTGCGTCCCTTTCACTCCTGGAGCGCCTTGTTCCTGCTCGTGCTGCAGGTCGTTCAGCACACTCCGCGAGCCGAGGCGCAAGGTTACCAAGTAGGGCAGGTCATCACGAACAACTTCTCACTGATGACCCGCTTCCAATGGACCAATGACAATGGGCAGGTTTTCACTCCGACCAACACCGCGCTCCGCTTGAGCGACTTCAACGGCAAAATTCTTCTTCTGGAGTTCTTCGCGGTCTGGTGAGGGGCCTGCAAATCGGCCGTCGGTCAGACGGTTCCCGGCATCAAACGGTATTTTGACAGCCGCAAAGGCAACTCGAACGGTATTCCCGTGGCGTATGCTGTGGCCAACCTGGAGCGCTCCTCGACCTGGCAAGCAGAGACGGACACTTACCTCCGCGTCAATGGGGTGAATCTCTGCGTCAACGATTATACGACGACGAACGTGAACGTGGTCCGGAACCTCTTCGCTCCGCCGACTGCGAGCAATCCGAATCCCCGCCCCGTGTTCGTCATCATCAACTGCGTCTCAAACTCAACGAGCCATCCCCAGCAATGGCAGGTGCTGGCCAAGGACATCAATACCGGTGGGAGCAGCATTGACCTCTCGGCCAGACTCGCCGCATGGCGGAACCTCATCGACTCTGTCCAGGCACCTCCGCCGCGTATTACCGGCGCGAGACGGGCTGGTGACAGTTTCGAGTTTATCGTCCCCGGGCAGCGCGGGCGCACCAACCGCGTCGAATGGACGACGGACTTCGCTGAATGGACGACCATCACGAACCTGTTTGGAACCAATGCTGCCATCACGATTCGCGACACCAATGCATCGATGAATCCGTCTCGCTCCTATCGCGTCGTCCGTCCGTGACCTGCGTTCGCGCGGATGAGTCCAGTCCGCGGAGCGTCGGGATCAGGCCGTCGCTGCCATGGGTTGGGCTGCCGACGGTGTCTGACTTTCTTTGGGCAAGGCCACCGAGAATTCCGATCCTTCTCCGACTTCGCTCATCACGGTCACCTTCCCGTTGTGCGCTTCGACGATGGCTTTCACGAGACTTAAGCCCAGACCGAGGCCGCGCTGGGAACGGCTCTTGTCGCCGCGGTAAAGGCGGGCCCAAATCTTGTCCTGCTCATCGGGCGGAATGCCGATGCCGGTGTCACGGAAGAGCACGACGACCTGGCCGGGTTCGTTGCGCGTGGTGATGGTGACACGTCCGCCCTCCGGAGTGTACTTGATGGCGTTGTCGAGCAGGTTGGCAAAGACCTGCCGCAGCCGGTTGGGATCGACGGAGACCTCGCAGGGTTCCAAAAAATCACCGCGCACACCGACCTTCCGTTCCTCCGCGACGTATTCGTATAGCTCGATGACCTCACGGAGTAACTGGCAGATGTCGAGCCGTTCACGCTGGAGTTTCATCATGCCGGCCTCGGCCTCAGTGATGTCCATGAGCGTGCTGAGGATGCTCATCACGCGCTCGGACTCCTCGACGCAATCCGCCAGCGCCTCCTGGGCCTCGCCCGTGACCGCGTTGTTTTGCAACGCGACTTCGGCCGTCGCACGCAAGCGGGTCAACGGAGTGCGCAAGTCGTGCGCGACGTTGTCGAGCGATTCACGCATGGCGCGGATGAGCGATTGGTTTTTGTCGAGCATGGTGTTGAACAGGCGCACCATCTCATCGAATTCATCATCCGACTTTCGCGTAGGCACGCGCGCGTCAAGCCTGCCGGTTTGGATAATGGATTTCGCCGTGGCCACGATTTGCCGGACGGGCAGCATCGCGCGATGGGCGAAGAGCGCTCCGGCCACAAGGCTTAGGAACAACACAGCCACACCAGCCGGCAGCACCGTTTGCCGGAAGGGCTGCCAGAGAGCGCCGCGGTTGCTGGTACTGCGGCCCACGATGAGGTTACCGCCGTTGGGTAACAACACGCGGACAAAGGCAAAATCCTTTTGAGCGTCCTTGGGCACGCGGGTGATATCCGTCTGCTGCAAGTAACGCTGGATGCGACCTTCCAGGCGCAGGCTGCCAAAGTCCTGCGGCACCATGACGTAGTCCACCACTTCATACGGCGAGACGACGCTGACGAAAAAGGATCGCTCATTGGCAGGGTCATTCTCCGCCAGCACGCGGCGTTTCAATTCAGCATAACCGCGCGCCTGGAGCAGTGATGCGTACTCTTTCGCACGCGACTGGATGACCTCGATTTCCTTGCGTTCGAGTTCCTGCGCGACAAGGTAATACATCAGCACCAGCACGGTTGCCATGCTCACAGCGAAGAACGCGGTGTACCATAAACTCAGCCGGATGCTGACGCGGTTAAGGAGCACGAAGGGCATAACCAACTCCGCGAATGGTGTGCAGCCGCGTCTTGTCGGGATCAATCTTCGCGCGCAGCCGATGCACAAGGACATCGACCACGTTCGTCTGCGGGTCGAAGCTGTAATCCCAGACGTGTTCGAGCACCATTGTTTTGGTCACGGTACGTCCGACGTTGCGCATGAGGTATTCGAGCAGGGCAAACTCGCGCGGCTGCAAGTCGAGTGTCTCGGTGCCACGAGTGACCTGGCGCGTCAGCAGGTCCAGCGTAAGATCGCCCACGGTGAGCTTGGTCGGCTCAGTGGTTTGCGAAGCGCGACGGATAAGCGCCTGGATCCGCGCCAGCAGTTCAGAGAACGCGAAAGGCTTGGTGAGATAATCGTCGCTGCCGGCCTGCAAGCCCTTCACGCGATCATCCACTGATCCCTTCGCGCTCAAAATGAGAATGGGCGTGCGGACACCTTTATTGCGCAACCGCTGAATCAAGCTCAAGCCGTCGAGTTTCGGCAGCATCAGATCGACAACCGCCGCGTCGTAGGGTGTGGTTTCGGCCATCACGAGCGCCTCTTCGCCGTCGAGGCAATGGTCCACAGCAAAACCGCTTTGCTTGAGACCGTTCACCACGAACGACGCGATCTTCTTGTCATCTTCGACCACCAGGATGCGCATGACCTAATGATGATTGCCAATTGCCAATTGCCAATTGCCAATTGCCAATTTTGTGGCGAGCCACGCGAGCGGCAGCGGTCAATTGGCAATCGGCAATCCACAATCGGAAATATGAAGTCCTCCCGCAGAGCCGCGTTGAAGCGGGTTACGGGAGGAGTTGGGGGATTTAGAGGATAACCAGCAGTAGATTCTTAGCCCGCCTCGGATTCATCGACCACCACGTAACGGGTGCCGCCGTTGCTCCAGATGCGCAGGAGCGTCGTCTTGTCCTTCGGGTTTTCGGTCAGCTTCACGGCGTCCTCAGCGCTCTTGACGGACTGGCGATTGATTTCAAGGATCACGTCGCCGGGCTTCAGGCCCGCTTCGCGTGCCGTCGAGTTCTCCTCCACATCGGTCACCACTGCGCCTTGCACGGTGTTCGGGATGTTGAACTCGCGGCGTGTCTGCGCATCAAGGTTGCCCACCGCAACGCCTTTCAACGCCTCGCCATTGTCATTATTGCGCGTGTCCGTTTTCGCGAGCTTCTCGGATCCCGGCAGTTCGTTGACGGTGACTTCAATGGTCTTGGCGGAGCCATTGCGCAGGATCTTCACCGGGACGCTCTCGCTCGGCTTCACGCGCGCAACCTGCAGCTTGAGCTGGCGGCTGTCGCGAACGGCCTTGCCGTTGAATTCCAGCACCACGTCACCGCTCTTGAGTCCGGCTTTCTCCGCCGGGCCTTTTGGCACCACGTCGCCAATGAGCGCGCCTTTCTGATCCTTCAGGTTGAACTCCTTCGCGAGCGATGGAGTAACATCCTGAATCATCACGCCGAGATAACCGCGGGTCACCTTGCCATCGGCGACGAGACTCTCCATCACGTCACGAGCAAGGCTCGTCGGGATGGCGAAGCCGATGCCCTGATTGCCGCCGCTGCGGCTGAGGATGGCGGTGTTGATGCCGATCAGGCGGCCATCCGCGTCAACGAGGGCGCCACCGGAATTACCCGGATTAATCGCGGCGTCGGTCTGGATGAAATCTTCGTAATCCAGTCCCAACGTGGCGCGTCCGGTGGCGCTAATCATGCCCATCGTCACCGTCTGGCCGATGCCGAACGGATTGCCGATGGCGAGAACGATGTCGCCGACCTCGATCTTGTCGCTGTCAGCCATTTCGATGAAGGGCAGGTCTTTGGCGTCCACCTTGAGCACGGCCACGTCGGTCTTGGGATCCTTGCCGACCACCTTGCCAGCGAACTCGCGTCCGTCGAGCAACACGATCTTCACTTCGTCCGCTTCATCCACGACGTGATTGTTGGTCAGGATGTAGCCATCCTTTGTCACGATCACGCCGGAACCCTGGCCGTGCTGGCGTGGAATGTTCTGCTGGCGCCGCGGAGCGCGTTGCTCGAATTCCTCGCCGAAGAAACGGCGGAAGAATGGATGGTCGAAACCAGGGAATTCCTGGTAGGCCGGCTGCCGAACCTTGGTGGAGGTGGTGACCTTGACCACGCTCGGCGCGACCTTCTTAACGATGGGGGAAAAGCTCGTCCCGATCTTCACATCACGCGCGACGGGCCGTTCATCGACGACCAGCTTGATGGGGACGGCCTTGGCCGGTTTAGGGTCGCCTTTAGAATTGTTGCTGGAAGTGACCGCGGCGGTGCTTAGAGTGAGCAAAAGGGCGGTCCCTAACACCATGGGCAATCGGTGGAGGATTCTATCGAGTGCATTCATAGTCGTTCTTCGTTTCAAATTCGGTTCGTTTGTTAACTGCATAGCTTCGTTTAGTTGTGAACAAGCTTGCACCGGCGAATGACCCAAACCTTTCTGGAGCATTACACCTGTGTAACGGAAGACCTCGGCCTGGAGTCCTGATTCGGCCCTGCGGACAAGACAAGGGAGTACACTCAGCGGTTCTCGATGCGTGCCAGAGTGTTTCTCAAAAGAAACTTCAGGTGCGGATGGGAACTTCTCACTGCTACGGAGCAGTGACATCAGCCTTCCACGACGCTTCGCACTTCGCCTGACTTCAACTTCGTCTTCAATCGCTGACCGGCGTGGACCTCGCTGGCGGCGCGGATGACTTTGCCAGTGGCGACATTCGTGGTGATGGAGTAGCCGCGGGCCAGCACGCTGTCCGGGCTGAGCAGCCGCAGTCGGGATTGCAGATGCGCGAAGAGGTTTCGACGCTGAAGCAGTCCGTTGCGGAAATGTTCGTGAAGTCGTCGTTTCAATTCTGCCAATCGCTCTTTTCGTTGCGCGAATACGAGTGCTGGCTTCAATCGAGCCAGTCGTTGCTGGAGATTTATCCAGCGGGTGCGCTGGTCGCGCCAGCCCTGGCGGACGCAGCGGAGCAGGGCGTTTTGCAGGTCATCGAGGTATTGGAGCTTGTCCCGGAGTTGGCGGCGCGGATGGACGCGCACCAGGCGTTGAGTGAGTTGCAGAAGCTCATCGCGGTCGAGTTCAATCCGTTGGCGGACCAGTTGGCGAATGCGGCGTCCTGCGCTCGCCACGAATTGCCGGCTGGCGAACGGGCCTTCAGTGATGAGTTCGGCAGCGGCGCTGGGCGTGGCGGCACGGAGGTCGGCGACAAAATCGCTGATCGTGAAATCAATCTCGTGTCCCACGGCAGAAACCACCGGCAGCGCGGACTCGAAGATGGCTCGCGCCACGCCTTCCTCATTGAACGCCCAGAGAGCTTCGAGGCTGCCGCCGCCGCGGGTGAGAAGGATCAAATCGAGAGGGCGATTGTCGGTCGGAGCGCCGGCTTCCAGCACGGCGCAATCCAATGCCGCTTCATCATCGTGCCGTACCGGAGGCTGGCGCTCTACAGCCGCGTTCCATTCGTTGAGCAGGCGGATGGCGGCGGCGATTTCAGCGGCGGCACCGTCGCCCTGCACGCGGCAAGGCGCGAGGACGATCTCGAGCGAGGGCTGGCGGCGTTGGATGACATGGAGCACGTCGCGAATGGCGGCGCCGGTCGGCGAGGTGACGAGCCCGATGCGTTGCGGGTAGCGGGGCAATCGACGTTTGCGGTCCTGGGCGAACAATCCTTCGGCTTGAAGCTTTCGCTTGAGCTTCTCGAAAGCCAACTGCAACGCCCCGACTCCCTGCGGCTCCAGCGCGCGGACGATGAGTTGATACTGCCCACGCGGCTCATAGACGGTGAGGCTTCCTTGCAGGAGCAGCTTCTGGCCATCTTGCAGGAATTCGCGGTTGGCAGTGGCGTCGCCGCGGAAGAGCACGCAGTTCAACTGCGCGTCGGCGTCCTTGAGCGTGAAATAGACGTGGCCGGAGGATTGCGCGCGCAGGTTGGTGACTTCGCCCGTGACCCAGATTTCGCCGACCTCCTTTTCGAGCAGCTTGCGGACGGTGGTGGTCAGTTCGCTGACGGTGAGCACGCGGCGAGTTTGCTCCGGTGGGAACAATTCGCCGAAGTCCCATTGCGATTGCGCTTTGCGGCTCATGCGTGGCGGTCAGCTTGAATATTGGTCTGCGATCTCCGTGATGGAGGGGCAGCGAGAACCAACTGCGATGCTCGCGTCATGGCAATGGTTCCGAGATGCGCTGGATGCTGCGGGCCTTGCCGGTATCATCGCCCACATCGATCAAGGCGCCTTGCAGCAGCACTCGGCCGGCAGCGACGTCGAAACGCTGTGGAGTGTTGGTGACGAAGCGGCGGATGACCGGCTCGATTTCGCGACCCAGCACGCTCTCGTGTGGGCCGGTGAATCCAGCGTCGCTCAGGAACGCGGTGCCGCCGGGGAAGATTTGTTCGTCCGCTGTCTGGACATGGGTGTGTGTGCCGATCACGGCGCTGACCTGTCCATCCAGCATCCGGGCGAAGGCGATTTTCTCGGAAGTAGCTTCAGCATGGAAGTCGATGAAGATGACCTTGGTTTGCCTGCGCAGGTCGGCGAGAGCGGGTTGCACGACGGCGAAAGGGTTATCGAGGTCGGGCATGAACGTGCGGCCCTGAAGATTCAGCACGGCATAGGGCGGGCGGTTCTCAGGCTGGAAGAGGCGGCTGCCCTGGCCAACGGTCCCGCGCGGGTAATTGAGAGGGCGCAGGAAGCGCGGCTCATTTTGCAATAGCGCGGTGACTTCCTTCTGGTCCCACAAATGATCGCCGGTGGTGATGACATCCACGCCGGCATCATAGATTTCTGCCGCGGTCTTTGGCGTGATGCCGGAGCCGCCGGCGGAATTTTCGCCGTTGGCAATGATCACATCGATCTCATGGCGGCGGCGAAGCGATGGCAACAGCGTTTTGACGGCTTTGCGGCCCGGCTCGCCCACGATGTCACCGATGAACAGGATTTTCACTGGCCAGAGAGTAAGGGGGAAGCGTGATGGGGCAAGCAAAAGGGGTAGTGGAACACAGGCGACTTCCGACCCGTCAGCTTGGTAGGGCGCGCTCTACCTGCAGTGATGGGTTTGAGCCTTTAAGAAAAGGATTACATGCCTGTAATACCCGGCAGCCGATTTCTTCTTAAAGGGATGAAGGCAATCAAGCCTGCCCGCGAGTGCGGGACCCGTTCTGAAGCGAGGCCAGGTGATCGGCCGGCAATTAAACAAAATCTGTGTGTGTTTGCCAGCCGCCTGGAACAAGCCTTGAAAACAGGGCCAGAACGGAAGTGCGGCGGTCGTCTCCGGCCCCAAACCGGAGACGGCGCCCGTGCGAAGAGCAAGTGCCCGACAAACCAATAACATCAGGTCCGAATCGATGAACGTGTCCGTTTTATGAAAACCATCCCTCTGTGCTTTCGCACGATGCAGGCCGCCATCCGGGCTGCCTGTCTTTTCCTTTTCACCACCTGGGCCGGCGCGCAAATCATTCCCCCTCTTCCTCTCGACATTCGCTGCCCGACCAATGTCACGCTCTGGACCTGCGGCGACACCGCCGTCTGGACAAGCCCGCTGCCCGTGCCCAGCGGAGGTTGCTCGAACTACACCGTTACCTGCACGCCGCCCGTCGGCGCGGCCTTGCCGCTCGGCGTTCACACCGTGACGTGTCGTGTCATTGATGGCTGCCAGAACTTCGATACATGTACATTCACAATCACCGTGCGGCGCGACACCGAGCCGCCGGTTATCCGGTGTCCAAGCAACATTGTTGAGCGGGTATGTCTGAATGCGGCAGGCGGCTGCGGCGGCATTATCAACTATCCACCCCCGACTGCGACCGATAACAGCGGCACCGTAGCGGTAAGTTGTATTCCTCCTTCAGGCAGTTTCTTTCCCTGCGGCGTCCATGTCGTGACTTGCACGGCAGTGGACCGTTGCCAGAACCGGGACGTTTGCCAATTCACCATCACCGTCGAACCCGGCGGCCAGCCTCCGTCCATCCAATGCCCGCCCGATCAAACGATCCTGACCTGCTCAAACACAGCCGTGCTGACCTATCCGCCGCCGGTGGTCGTCCCGGCTGGGACGACCGTCGTGTGCGTGCCACCGCCGGGCGCGATTCGTCCACTCGGCAGTCATGCCGTGACCTGCACTGCCTCGAACGCGTGCGGCGTGGTGGCGTGCAGCTTCAAAGTGGAAATCCGCCCTGTGCCTCCGCCGTCCATCCTGTGCCCGAGCAACATGATTGTCACGGCGCCGTGCAACTCGAATTGTGTCCCGGTGACCTATTCGCCGATCGTGGCGAACGGCACGCTCGTCGGGTGCAATCCTCCGTCGGGCACCTGCTTGCCCCTCGGTATTCATACCATCACCTGCGTTGCCACCAACGTGTGCGGTGACCGCGACGTGTGCCAGTTCCGGGTGCGCGTGGTACCCGGCCAGGGACCGCCGCCGCAAATCATCTGCCCGAATGACCTCACGGTGACTACCTGCTCGAATCCCTGCCAGGTTGTTAACTATCCGGCGCCCACCGTGAACAACGGCGTGCTCGTGAAGTGCAATCCGCCATCGGGCTTCTGCTTCCCAATCGGGACCACCACGGTGACTTGCGAAGCGAGCAACGCCTGCGCCCGCGCCGAATGCACCTTCACCGTTACGGTGCGCCGGGTGCCGCCGCCGTCGATTCTCTGCCCCACAAACGACCTTGTCTTTACTGCGCCGTGTAACTCGAACTGTGTGCCGGTGACTTATGGCCTGCCGCCTGTTCTGAATGGGACGTTGATTGGGTGCAATCCTCCGCCGGGAACCTGCTTGCCGCTCGGTATTCATACCATCACCTGCGTTGCCACCAACGTGTGCGGCGACCGCGACGTGTGCCAATTCCGGGTACGCGTGGTGCAAGGCAATGGCCAGCCGCCCATCATTCGCTGCCCGCCCGACATCACGGTTGTCGCGTGCTCGAACGACTGCGAAGTGGTTAATTATCCGGCGCCAGTCGTGATCGGTGGTGTGCTGGTGAAGTGCGATCCGCCGTCAGGCACCTGCTTCCCGATTGGCACCACGGTGGTGAGCTGCGAGGCCAGCAATATCTGTGGCCGCTCCGAATGCAAGTTCACGGTCACCGTGCTGCGCGACCCGGGTCGACCCAAATTGGACATCAAGCACGAGGGCCGCTTCGTAATCATCTGCTGGCCGAAGACGTGCCGTTGCTACAAGCTCCAGAGCACCCGCAGCTTCAGCGTGCCGATCGTGTGGACGGATGTTCAGGGTGCGCCGGAAGACCATGGTGATTCGTGGTGCGTGCGGCTGCCCATCGAACCTCGTTACCGCTTCTTCCGCTTGATCCGTTGCGACCAGCCCACGGCCCCGATCTTCGGAGTGACCGGAACTGGCATCACGCGCGACCAGGCCGGACGCCTGGCTGGAGCGTTGCACATCCCGCCCGGGGAACTTCACGAACAGGAAGGCGGCTTGCTCTTCCTCGACCCGCGGAAGTTCCAGGCCATTCCGACGAAGCCGATCCAGGACCCCGCCATCCTTGACGAATTGCGCCGCAATTCGCAGGACGATGATGGGGAAATGGCCTTCGACGCCATCGACTTCGGCGCGCTCCGTCAGCTTCGCGTGATGGACGGCCAGAAGGCCGTCGATGTTTGGGAACACGCGCTGCGCGAGGCGGGCATCGATCCCGGCGCCGGCGAACCTGTCGCCCGCCACACCATGTTCGACGCGGTCGATGCCAATGGCCGGCCCCTGGCCGAGGACGTGCAGCTCGACACGCATGTCATCCACCAGTTCGATCTCGGTGGCATTCCGCTCATCGGTCCCGGCGCGAACCTCCGCGTCGCCTTCGGCCCCGGTGGCGAACCCACCGCGTTCCAACTGGCGATGCGCAAACTCGAATCGTTGGGCGAAGTGCCCATCATCTCGATGGACGAAGCCGCGCGCCGTTGCGGCGAACGCTACCCGCAATTGCGCGGCGCCGTCCGGCCCCGGCTCATTTACTACTCGCCTTCGCTGCAGTTGCCGGCCGTGCAGAAAATTCTGCCCTGCTACGAGTGCGGTGGCGAGGCGGCTGCCGGCGGACAACAGGTCAGCTTGATTCAGACGATCATTCCCGCAGTCGATGACCTTGCCCTCGTGCCCGCGGTTCAACTCGAAGCCTCGGCCAATGGCTCGCTGGTCACCGCCAAGGCGACGGTCGTCGGTGGCACGCCTCCCTACACCTATCAGTGGATCTCTTCCAGCGCCGATTTAAGCGGTTTGCCGCCCGGCGCTGCGAACATCGAATACGAAGCTACGCCGCGCGACGATGAAAAGACCGAAACCATCCGCGTGATTGTCACCGATGCCAACGGCCTACCTGCTCAGGCCAGCCGGACGCTGGAAATCACAGGCGGCGGCATGGGCATGTTGTTCACTGCCGCAGTCGGTGGAGTGGTGGACTATGGCACCGAACGCGCCGTTTCTGACATGGGCGCCGCCAACCAGAGCGGATTCAACTCCCGCATGAGTGGAGCGGGCGCTCTCCGCCGCTTCAACTGGAGCGGTGTGGGCGCGTGGGAACGTGACTTCAAGCAGGGCGGCACCGGACTTGACCATGTTTACGTGGACAATGTGGACCTCACGTTCTACATCGGGCATGGTTACGGCGGCGGGTTCACCTTCGAGAGCAACAAGGACGACGACCAGATCTACTACAGCGATGCGGTTGGCGACTGGGGCAACGGTGATCTCGAATGGCTGGCTCTGCTCTCCTGCCAGGTGCTCAAGCACACCTGGGACAGCAAGAGTTGGTACACCCGCTGGATTCCCGACTTCGACGGGCTTCACATCATGCTCGGTTTCCATACCAACGCGCATGACTGGGACAACTTCGGCTACGCGTTTGCGGATTGGCTCCACGGCCGCTATGGAATCCTTCCGCCGGTGCGCGTGCGCGACGCCTGGTTCCTGGCCAAGTCGCAGGAACAACCGGCTTCAAACATTGCTGTCGCCATCGGCGTCATCGGGCCGGGCGGTTGCACCGACATGAACGACTACTTCCACGGCCGCGGCCCGGTCGGACCGGACATCCGGGCGAGCCAGGTGCAGGGCGGCTGGCGGTTGAGCTTCCAATAACCGGCGACATCCCCGCCGGGCCGCCGCACCCGTCCTCGTCAGCGGCGTGCGGCGGCAGGAAAGACAGGGGCGCGGGCCAACACCCGCGCCTCTTGTTGTTTGAGTTTGGAAGAGCCTAATGGCCTGTTCCCCTCACCCCATCTCTCTCTCTCGGGGAGAGAATTCTCCCAAGCCAAACTTCGCGCTTTGAACCCCTGAACCGGGCATTGGCTTCGACTCCTGCTCTTGCTCGTAATCTTAATCCTCTGCCATCCAT